>JACCED012240736.1_pt1 | contig 12778 bp, 9 predicted proteins | sample 7455021 | NCBI WGS metagenome assembly JACCED01 (sample SAMN15323456, study PRJNA562643) | freshwater metagenome | isolation source: river surface water | place: USA:Blue River Watershed | collected 2017-08-19
ATAAGATATACTGTTGGTAGACTAATAATGACACTAAACCGACAATAATTAATACTTTTACGATAGAGTATGTAGTAGATGTATCTAAAACATTATGGTAAAACCATGTGATAATATAATTTAAATAATATGTAAGATCCATTAGATATATAATACTACTGTTAGTACTAGTATTATAATAGATATAAATCAATACATTTACACGATCATATCGACACGTGTAGATGTATTAATTTATGGTTAGCATTGTGGTATTACTTGCGCTTACCCTTACCCTTGCTGGTTGCCCCCTCAATAAGGTCAGTAAACGACTCTTGTTCACCTTCATAACCTTCTTGGTTATCGCAGTTTTCGCCTTGGCATAATCCTTCCTGCATTTCGCCTTCATATCCTTCCTGCATTTCGCCTTCATATCCTTCTTGCATTTCGCCTTCATATCCTTCTTGCATTTCGTCCATGCCTTCCTTTTCTTGTTCGTCGAACCCTTCTCCGCCTTGCTGCTCTTCAAAAGCTTCCTCACCTTCAAATCCTTCAAAGCCATAATAACCACTCATGGTTGCAACAATCGCAACAAATACAACCGCCAACAATCCTGCTGCAGTATGTTTCAATGAAAGGAAGACAATCGCTGCAACAAAGATAAGTTTGCCTAAAACGTTATTGTATAAAAACCCAAGAAGATTGGGTTTAAGGATCATAACTACGATCACTACCAATAAAACACCTAAAGTGAGTCCTTGATCTAATTTCACCATTTTCGTCTTATATACATAACAAATATATTTTTCGTATATAACCAGATAATCTTCACGAATTAAAATCTCATTTTTTTATAGGAGAAATGACATCTTTAGGTTTTTCGGAATATAACGAAAGTAATGATAGTAATAACAACAAAAACTCAAAGATTTACAATCGCCGAAATGGAACCAACAATGGAAACCGAACCCTAAAGATTCCGAGAAATACGGATACTGTACCTGAAAAAGGATTACTACAATCTCCCAATGGTGCAATTTCAAGTATTTCAAACGATAGTGGTAAAGGCGATGGTGTAATTCAAGAAGCCGGTAAAAAAATAAAGCAGATCAAAGATTATATTGAAAATATTCATCGCAAAGGTGGCGAAGATAGTGACGATGATGAAAGTGAAAACCTTTTACCATCCTATCCAGCTCAAGGAATGGGTGTATATTCGACAAATGTATCGCATTCTGGAATTGTTCGGGGTGTATCTAGCAATACACCTTCAGGAGGAGTACGAAAAACAACCCAAATGAATTCCCTAAATCCAGGTACATCATATTCTTCTACATTGTTAGAAGGAATGAACCCATCGACTGATGCATATGCCGGCGCCGCGTCATCGCCATACTTTGAAAAAATAACAGGAATCCCAGGTGCGCCCAGGAAAGATGCTGCAAAACCAAAGACAGATTCATTTAGCGGAACCGATAACAAAACAAGCACATATGCTTCACAATATTACGAACAATTCGTCCCTTATGCAGAATCACTTGCAGGTCAACTTGCAAATGGAGGAAGTACGAGTGGAGGTTCGACTGTATCTGGTACGAATGCAGCTCTAATTGAGAAACTAAATTACATTATTCATATGCTGGAAGAGAAGAAGGATGAAAAAACAGGTCATGTCATCGAAGAACTTGTATTATATTGCTTTTTAGGCGTATTTATTATTTTCATTGTTGACACATTCACACGCGGAGCAACTGCTGGCGTGGCAAGAGGTGGTGCGGGAGGATTTAGTATGTTTGGTGGTCGTAGACTTGCACAAACTGCAATGTATCGTCGCTAAATAATACATACATCCTTACACATAATTTCCTGATGTATAATGGCATTATATAGAATGTAATACCATTTATAAGACGATAACATTTTCCATGATGAAGAATATTTTCCTTTGATTATATCTACGATGATATCATTATGCGCAAGAGTGTCAATACTAACATATGCACTATTTGTGGAACCGTTAGTCCGTATCATATCATAAACTGACGCCATAAATCCTCGCACAAATAGATCATTTTCACATATTGTTTTATCACGAATCGACGACTTCAAAAGAATTATATCTTCACTTGATAATTCACTAGTATTTTTTCCATCGCTACCGTGATTTTCATCATTCGTCGTTGTAGTATTTTTAATACGTCGTCCCATAATGTCATATTTTGGTATCATAACCGGCGGCAAATATTTTACTACTGCAGTAGATGTTCGAGAGATATAATCATGAAGTGCAGATATTCGATTCCCGCGTGTTTTTTTACTTTGTGGTCTTGGTTTTGCATTCAATGGTGTAACAGGCTTGACTTTCATCCATGACGACTCAAAAATATACACGGCAACAACGCGTATATTGTTTAATAAGAGCATATATATCTGGTATATTCCGCCTTGCACGAGAGATTGCAGTTGTGTCAATTCATTCCATATACAACACCGGAAATCTCTCGAACATTCATTTACGAACGAATAAAAAAGCGCGAAGTTTGCAGATGAAACACGGATCACTGACATTCCATCATCCAGGTTGCGCGATGTTTCACTCGACATTCCACTCGTATTCATGAAGGTATATGTATTTATTGTCGTAAATGGGATAACAAACCACGGAATTTCATTGTATTTGTATAATGTTTGCTCTCCTGCAATCTCTCGAAACTTCTGAATATATTCGGTTGTTTCAATGAGTTCGAGAGATTCGCGTTCAAGCGTGACGTATTTTGTCCATGCCAGATGTTCGCATACATAAATGGATACGGATCGTGGTGGGTCTGATTTTGTTACACTGAATGATAGCATAATTCGTGGTGTGAGAATAGATACACCTTTGATGTTATTTGACCTCTGTTTATTTGAATAAATACCGATAAAAACAGAGAGACCATGCGTTCCTTGCGAGAGAATGTATTCTAGTTTGTCCTGAGATATACTCATGAAGTCCCCGTGATTCGGCAAACAATTCCGTCTTCCAGGTACTTCGAGTTCATTCTCTCGACGTGATAAAAATGAAGCGATCTCTTGATACGGTGCATCCTCGATTGAAAATCCACGATTTCCGTAAACAGTTACGTTATCGTGATTTACATGGTGTACAAACGAATAAATTACTGCATTGTTATAACGTTCGCCGAGAGATAATGGATTCATAATACTCGTCTGCCAATTACCCTGACCCCGTCCTTCTTTATACCATCGTCGTAGTGTGAAACAAAATGTGATCGGTTGACTATACCAAAATAAATAATTGAATTTTAATATACATACGCACGTGATAAACGACACACACACAATAAGGATAATATAATGAAAAAAGAATGGTGGGCATTCCATCATTTCATTATATTATAACTACAAAAAGCACAAATGCTCAATTACGCAACCTTTTTCAGTATATACAAATACTGGTACTCATTGAGAACATGGACTAAATCAACTTGTCCAGTGACGGTAAACCCAACCTCTTTTGCAATTTCAAGCATCTCTCGGTTTGTCGGCATGTAATAGGTATGAATATTCTCTCGAACTTTCCCCGTTTTATCGTCGACTATCTTTTCAACAAACTTGCCGACATTCTTTTCCTTGGTGGTTTTCTTTGCGTCAGTCTTTCCCTTGGTCGGAGGTGGAGATATAAAGTCCGACTTGTATTGAAAACTACGAAACTTCACGAGAGAATTGGTAATCCTTTCTTTGGCGTAGGTTTGAGGGGAAACCAAGAATAGAGGTTTTCCTCCAGGTACGACCGGGTCAAAATGATTACGGTCTACAAGATGAAGAATAAGATATCCCTCTGGTTTGAGCCATTTATAACAGTTACGAAAGAATGCGCGCTTGTCTTTGACATAATACACTGTAAAATAGAAGCATGTAAGTACATTGAATTCTTCATCACTAAATAACATAGGTTTCATGAAATCGCCTTTCACAAACTTACATGACGGATATAGATCTCTTGCATTTTTAAGCATTGCATCTGATTTATCGCATCCAATCACTGATGTAACGCCTTTATGCTTCAAAAGATCGACGTGATGTCCTCTACCACAACCAAGATCGCATACTTTGAATTTTTTAACTTCTTCTTCGGTACCCTTCAATGCACCCGTAATGTGAATGATTTCATCTACTTCTGCTTGTATTTTATTGGGTTGAATAAAGAGTTCATCATAAATATCCGCATAAAAACTGTCATAGATCTCATCATTTTCAAATACTTTGTACTTGTCTCTTTGTTCAAAACCTTCTGCATGTACAGAAAAGTCGCGCTTAATGAAACATAGAATCATGATTAAGATCAACATCACTGTTAGAATTTCCCACTTTGTCAGCGATCGAACATAATTTGAAAATGACGTAAAAAATGGCATGAAATCGTGATTTATGCTTACTTCTACTTCTACTAGTATTTGATTATAAAATATTTCTTATCGTTAATCTCACGCGAAAAAAAACCCAAGAAATAATAACTAACAACTGTAGATCAGATCGAATGTCTGAACCATATGAAATCAACGATATTCGAAGTGAAAGTGACTTTCGAGGTATCACCTTTTCATCGTATAAAAAGACAGATGTACGAAAAGAATTACTGAACAGTTTGTCGAGTTCTAAAATCGAACCAGCTTGTTACTGGAGTGCAGAACTTGTTTGTTCTGGACATTACCTCGAGTTATGGGATATTATTATTACATTTGTAAGTAAATATATTCATTTAGCCAATCCTAAACTACCACTTTATATCGAAATGCGATATGAGAGTTTCAAATCAATTATATCAAATGGATACGCTGGAAATGAACTTCGTTTGCGAAATCATCCAAAAATGCGATCACTTTTTGCAGAAATCGTTTGTGTTCTTGCAAACTCGAAACGTCAACACAAGTACGATAGTGTAAAAATCAAGAAGAAAGAAGAATATGATATTGCGACAATGTCGCAACGATTAAAAGCACCACGTGTGGATTATGCACAAGAGTTCTTTAGAGAAAGAGATCCCAAAGAAATATTTATCGCTGTAAATGAGTTTGCATATCATATCTCTCGTGATTCAAAAAATACATTATTGGCGTGTTACTGGTTGGAATGGATTATAGAATTTGAGACAATTTGCAAAGCAAAAAAAGAGACGTGTCGGTGCGAGCGTCGTTCTCATATTCCAGTGGATGATAAACTCCAGTTTGACCCAATTTGGATGTTGTGGGATATTATTATTGCACGAAGCGGTAATACGAATGATTATTCACCACTTACACAAAAAATCGTGAATAGTCTATTACGGTTATATTGTGTAAGGTTCACACCAGGTGTACGTAAGAAACGGCGTTACCTTATTTATTTTGCAATATCACTTCTTACAACAGAATATGATAGTAAAATCGAAATGATCAATGACCGTTTGGTCATCGAAACTGCAGTTGATAATATTAACGCTGTTTACAAACAAATCAAACAACATGAAATCAGTCCGGATACAGATTATCTATTTTCATCTGCAGGATACAAAGGAGACAATAATGGTGATTTAGAACGTACGATAAAACGGTTAGAGGCATTGAATTCGATGAATACAGTAGTACGGAAGACGAATGATGGTAACAGCGAAACCAGTGACATAAATTCTACAAATCCGACACAACAACCTCCACGTAAATATAGTCCTTATGAATAATGTATACTATATATAGTATAAGCAGTAATGTCACTTCCTAGTTTCAAATTTACAAACATTGGTGTACCCACAAGTAATGATCGTGTGAATAGTGGAATGTCTTCTAGTTCAAAAATGGATAAGACAGGTATACTTTCAAGTATTACAGAAAAAGCACAAGATACATTTAAAGATGTGAAAATGCCGGATCTTTCACTTGACACTAGCACGAAAAGCGCAGACGGTGACGCTGATTCGGGTTCAAGCGATTTATTCTCTTTTACAGGCTTAGTAAAAATAATACTAATGATTGTTATTGTATGGTTTATGTGGAGCAGTTTATCAAAAAATGACGACTTTTATTTAGGGATGGGTCAGGTTGGTCACAATCTACAAAACTTCTTTAAGACAATGGAAAAGAGAGGTCGCGAAGTGGTTTCTCGTATAACAAACCAACCGATCCCGAAGAATATTGATAGTAGTGACAGTGACAGTAGTAGTGATAGCGAGAGCGATAACGAAAGTAAAGTACGTAATCCTGTAAAGATACAAAAACGATTACGAAAAAGAGAACAAAAATACCCTCCACCGGTGGCTCGAATTGGGCCAAATCCAGCTGCTCATCGACCACCAATTCCACCAGAAATGACGAATAGTTCCAAGAAACCGCGAGGGTTTATTCGCGATGGCTCGAAATACGCATTTTTAGATAAAGCAAATCGAAATTATACAGGACCTTCACCAAGACCCGATGATACAACAAGTGTTACGCAAAAACAACAACCAGGTAAAGCTGGGTATTGTTACATAGGAGAAGATCGTGGATTCAGAAGTTGCGTCAAAATAGAAGCGGGCGATAAATGTATGTCGGGTCAAGTATTTAAACGACACGATATATGTGTAAATCCTACACTAAGAGAGTAAATGCATCATCATTAGGAAGATGAATATTTGATCTCTGGTGTATACGCAAATGTATCGCTAGTTTGCTCTTCATTCGTTACGCTGAAAACTAATGTAATTGAAACAGTGTATGCAGTTCCAACAACAATAATTTCGCGACCAGCTTGAATCGCTGGAATACGAATTTTGTGTTCGCCTGTTCCCGCGATTTCTTGATTGAATATATTTAGATTGGTTTGAAATGATGCATTCAAACCATTTACTTTTACAGTCGATATTTTATTTGTATCTACCCATGCAGTATTAATTGTAAATGTCATTTCTGCATAATCTAATCCTGCTGCAGTATAATTACCGATAATATTCACTATAATCGCCTTGGTTGTAGTAGGTTTAACAATAACATCGGCTTTAGTGGTTTCGTTACTTGTTAAATAACCGTTATATGCTTGTATTACAACGGAATATGTACCTGTTATCAAGTCGTTTTGGCCAAAACGACCAATATCAGAACTAAATGAAGTTCGCGTATCTGTGCTTGTAACATTATAAAGTACAGTAAGAGGCTGAAGAGGTAAAGGCGGTGTAAGTGTGATATAATAAATTGTAATCGGACTTCCCCCTGTATCCGGTTTTTCCCAAACAATATTAATATAGTTTCTTGAAATGTCTGTAATTACCGGTGGGAGTAATCCATATTTTGATGTTAAAACAACATTCATCGGAACACTTGGTTTCATCAATGTTCGTGCCGTTAAAATCGCAGATTCAGGACCAGTACCAATTTGATTGATTGGTTCTATTTTGATATCATACTTATTTTCATTATCAAGGTTGCGCAAAATATACCGACGTTGTTGTGAACCAGGAGTCTCAATAATTACGTTACTCAGATCAAGTAGTTCAGTTGTCCATGTCAACGTTGGAACTTTACGGTAATACAAATTGTATTGACGAATTGGTGGACCATTGAATGCATTACTTGCGTTACCTGTATTTACTGGATCTGACCACTTCAAATCAACCATCAGGTTTTGTCGTTCATCCGCTGTGTTTGTAAACGCAAAGTCGTTAATAATAGACGGTGTTGCAGATGTTTTTATTGTAATAGTGGCAGGAACACTCGATAAACCACGTTCGTTACCGGAAAATACGGAGATGTAATAAACAGTATTGGTTTTAATTTCTACTGCATTCGGTATTCGTTCAAATACAATGGTATTTCCATTGATTTCGCCAGATATTGGGTTGTAGGTTGCAGCGGCGGCGGCAGTAGCATCGGCTGGTTTCACTGGAAATACACTTTTGTAAGGTGACCAGGTTTTATTGTCTTGTGAGTATGTGATCACATATCCGACAATAGGAAGACCGCCATTTGAATCTGGTGCATCCCATACTAGCGTAATACGGTTATTGATTCTGTCGTATTCTTGGATTCTCAGATTCGTAGGCTCTGTTAAAATTGTCTTTGTTATATTTGTAGGAACCTGACGACCCGCTTGGTATTGATACGTACGTTTGTAATTATACAGGTTGATTGATGCATCATAACACAAAAGTCGTTCTGGACCAGGAACACCACATGCACTCGTTAGTCCACAAAGCACTCTATTATTCGCAGACGTCGGCGGACAGAACAATGTAGTAACGTTTCCGATAGTTTGACTTCGATAGTTTCTTTCATTCCCGATTTTTCGAACGAGCTCACCCCGAGATGCTTTTGCGTACTTTTGACTTTTAGTGAGTCCACCAACGTTCTTGTTATATTTGAGAATTTCTGCCTTTCTACGCATATCATAGACTTCATCGACATCACTAGCGCTTAGTTGAATACCGGTATTACTATCGATTAGGTCAGAAGATCTACATTCTGGTTTGAATCGAGTCCAAAAATCACGATTGTATGGATTCGTATAAAAAAGATTTACGTTACAGTTGATAATTGGCGGAGAAATGTTGAAAATATTCACATTGAAAACTACGGATTTTGTGTTGAAATTTATAGTCGCTGGCTGTGTAATAGTAACAGTAACAACTCCTGGACCATAAATATATGCATTGTATACTGTTCCGACAAGCATAACTTTTAATAATGAGGTATCAGATGATGTCATTTCATATGTTGCCTCCGGATCAGTGTTGTTGGACTTGGGTGGTGTAATAACAAACGATCGATCCGTTGTCATTTTATTCACATCACTCAGTCGATATATTGTGTTCGTTAAACCAGTATTTATAGACGGTGTTTGCCCAACAAATGTTGGTGTGGATTTGATAATACTCAACTTAATTGTTGTCATGAATCCATTTGAATCCCCGATTCGTTGACCAGAACGCTCATAAATCGGCGTTTCTTCTTGAAGAAATTTGATTGGTATTGGACTTGGTGTCCCATCTGCAAGTAATGTAACCTTTTTGAATAGTATTTTATTACCGGTTATTGTAATATTGTCATTACTTGTTTGATATGTACGTGTATCAACAAGTTTCAAATAATAAACAACTTCATTGTAATCATCTGTCCCAGTATTCACATTTTTACGTGTTGTTGTCGCAAAATCTGGAAAATTAAGTTCAAAAACACCATCCAAATATTCGCGCGTAATTACGCCATTTGTGTCTGCATTTGTTATATTATACTTTCCAACACCTGAAAATGGTTTGATGGCGATTGATGTCGGTGTTTTGGTTAATGTAATCGGAACAACAATTTTTTTTAATTGGTATGAAACTGTGTCACCGTCAAGTCCGGTTGCTTGATATGCAGTTTGCCTCATTTCCATTCGAAATATTGCCTGTGTTTGTCCAGGAAGGAACCCACCAGATACATCAAAAATACCATTAATTACAAGCGCGTTACGGTAAGGTAAACGTATTGAAGATGCACCCGGATTTCTATATGACTCAACTGCGTTATCAGATAATCCGGATGGTTGCGGAATAACATAATAATCCCGATCAAATGTTACCACCGATATCGCGTAGTTGTTTGTTGGGAATGAAAATACAATATCTGATTTTTTATTCGATGAAGTCAAATTAATTAAAGGGATCACGCCGATAAGTGTTTTTCTCCTATTTACAAGTTCGATAGGAACATCAGTGTCTCTTGGCGGAGAACCTTCAGGTACACCTGGTATTGTAAATGTTCCTGGAACCATCGTAAACGTGGTTCTATAGTTCAACGAATAGACATTGTATCGTGTTGTAAGTCCTTCAGTTGTTGTATCAAAATATACATCACCATATACGGTTTGACCATTTACATCCGTTGTGATCGTTTGTTGTAACGGAGGAAACCAATCTGGTACTAGCGCCATTTATATTTTTTTACACGAATACCGTCGCGCTATTGCTGATATGTAAATGTAAAAAAATATTATCTCATATACCAACTGTTCGAGAGATAGTTCAAATTCTTTCCAGAGTTTTCTGCACCAGTGTTGCTAATCATCTTCATATTCGGACCTTCATCAAGAATGCTTTTGATCTTGTTAGATCCAATCGAATAGTTGAAGTATTGGATAGTTGAAATATAACCACTAAAACGATTCTTCGATTTCTCTTCGCCGATATTGACACTTCCGTAATTCTGAATAGGTACTCCTGCTGTTCGTTTACGTTGTGCAAGTCGTCCATTGATATACAGATCGATTACGTTGTTTGTAACACGAATAACAGCATTCACCCAATTCTTCATAGGAATATCAGTAGCGATAAGCTGTTCATGCAAATTCTTCTTCAAATCAACTGTATTACTGTTCTTACCACTTACATCGACAACTGCCATTAATGATATATTAACACCCTTATCTTTACGGTCAGGGTTTGTAGTCGTAATCTCGTCAGAGAATCTTATATACAACCCTGGAGCGTTATTGGGATAATAAATACCATCATTATTTGACTTTGTTCCTTCACCTCCTTTGCTAAATATTCGAGAATATTTTCCTTTTTCAATCGGTACTTGATTTACAAAAAACCATGCAGACCATGTGTATTCTAGACCACCGTCTTCATTCATTGAGCGAGAAATGAAAATGGAGTCTTTCTTTGCTGGATTTTGCGTTACAGTAATTGCCATATCTTCTGTGTTTGCAGTACCATTAAGAACAAATGGCGACATGGATGGAAGTAACAAATAAGAAATACCAATAATTGCTAACTTTACTGCGACGGATAAGACAATGAAAACCATGAGAATAAAAGCAAACTTTGCAACAAGACTATTTGATTCCATAAATTCTTTTAGTCCAAATGCACCGCCTCCTGCAGAAGATAATCCTGCATCACCTGGTTTGGAGAAACTAGAAGTAATTCCACCTAAAGGTCCACCTCCACCAGCTCCACTACTACCACTGTCACTCATTTCTAAATAGTTATTGCGTATATATTACTATATATATGTAATAAAAAAACAACCGTTGTGATTGTTATCATTGGAGATTACGTGCTCACGCTTGCCTGTTCTTGGTTATCTACAATGAAGCTCAACTTCACTTTGTATTTATTGAGAAGGTCGCTCCAAGGGCTTCCACCGAATCCTTGCGAGTAAATATCCCATGCTTCTTGAGGTGCAATCGGTGCAGCCTTCAGTTTAACATTGGTGATAAAGCCAATATCTTCTGTTTTCTTGCTAGCATCGCCTAAAACAATTGTATCTGTTTCATTCAATCTGGATCCTAAATTAACAACGCACGATTTCACCAACTTACCGTCCACATATACATCCATTGCAGAACCATTAAAACTTATAATGAGGTTCACCCACTTTTGAAGAGGAAACTCAGCGACTTCACATAAACCTTCATCCGTTGTCAAACCTGAACGAGGAATAATTTGAAGCGTATTGGTATTATCCTTGAACTGGACCTGAAAAATAACTTCAGCTCCGCTATTCTTCTTGAATGAAACTACCTTGGCACCGTTCACCCATTTCTTGATGTAAAACCATATCGAAATTGCACTATTCGCCTTGAAACTAGTTGGTAGATTTGATCCTTGCAATGTTGTTTCGTTAAGCCATTTCTGCATCGCTCCTAAACTTGTATAGGTTGTCGTTAATGCCTTAAAAATGACATATAACAATAGAAGAATTACAATGACTGCGAGAACGAGTTTGGAATTCATGTATTTATAATATTAATTGTATAAATATTATAGATATTATAATACCTTTGCATTGTTTTCAATTATTGTGAATATATTGTTGTAGTGCCAGCTGCTTTGACTTCATCTTCTATCGTGTTTGATCCAATCATTGGCGGGTTTTGTGAGCGCAACATGGTATATGTCCAACGTATTTGTTCCTTCGTAAGAGGATATTTATGAAATGCAAAGTTACAGATGTTGCCGTTCAAACCTTTATTGTCAGTTGTGTCACCGATGGTAATCGGTTTCAACAAAATATCTGGCATGATGAAGTTGCTCTTAAATACAAGTTTATTGTTCAGGAAGAAATCCATATTTTTACCGTCATAATTTATTACGAAATAGTTCCATCGCTGAAGAGGAACATCTGAATCTAATTCTTCATCTTCAATCGACATTTGAACAGTTGCTTTCTTTTCTTCAGAACCGGCCTGTGCCTTTACAAGTGAGTTATAATTGGTTCTTGAGTTATAGATGATCTCTGTTTTTGATCCCTTGTCAGCTGAATTTAATGTATTACAATAGATCTTCAGTTCGTTTTTGGCGACATTGTATGTCATTTTTGGTACATCTCCAAAATTAAATATTTCTAAATCTGTCGATTTGGATGTGATATTATTGTTTAAGAAAAACCAACCAGAGATTGCATATTGGTACCTCTTCTTCTCTTCGATTGGGCAATCTGCAGCTTGATCTTCTGGTGTACGATCTATGCCGGTATTATGAAAGATGAAAATTTCTTTACTTTGTGTGTTTAATTTCGTGTCGTATTTTTGTTTAAGTGATTTGGGTGCAGCGACGATTTGAGAACCAGACGCGCCAATGTAGTTAAGTAAGTAAGGCCCTCCGTATAAGATGGCAATAAGAAGGATTTCAATTGCCACAATGATCCATATTGTGCGTGTAGTGTCTCCAAATGTACCTTGAAAACTTTGAACAAGATCCAAAAAGAGACAAGGAATATAAATGATACATGACCATATGAATTTCAGAAGTTTTATACCAAGAATTGATTTTGTAAGATGAAATATGAACATAACTACGATC
>JACCED010160942.1_pt1 | contig 12775 bp, 14 predicted proteins | sample 7455021 | NCBI WGS metagenome assembly JACCED01 (sample SAMN15323456, study PRJNA562643) | freshwater metagenome | isolation source: river surface water | place: USA:Blue River Watershed | collected 2017-08-19
ACGGAAAAATCACACTATAATTTGAGGCTGTTCCCTGATAGCTCAGTCGGTAGAGCGACGGACTGTTAATCCGCAGGTCCCTGGTTCGAGTCCAGGTCGGGGAGCCAAGAACACAAAAGCCCGCAAACGAAAGTTTGCGGGCTTTTTCTCTTTTCAGTGCGCGATCAGTTGCAATCCGCCTGCCTGCTTGCTCTTGAGCCGCGTTCTCAGCATAATTTGGCAATGCGCCCCTCCACAGCCCTTGAAAGTCACCGTCAGGCGATTGTCCAGATCGTCGAGAGTCATAACGCCCTCAACCCTCGTGTTTTTGGCTCTGTGGCACACGGCACAGACGGAGAAGATAGTGACCTCGATATCCTGATTGACCCCACAGCAGAAACGACGCTCTTCGATATTGGCGCAATCAGACGAGAACTGAAATGTTTGCTGGGGATAGAAGTCGATGTTCTAACTCCTAATGCCTTGCCAGATAGCTTCCGTCAGCGCGTCTTAGCAGAAGCCAAGCGCATATGAGCCAAGATCGGCATCTGCTGGATGATTACATCAAACACATCTTGGCAGCGATTGAGCGAATCCAACGATACTGCGCTGATACAAATGAATTAGCTTTCTTAGAAAATGAAATGCTTCAAGATGCCGTAATCAGGAATTTCGAGGTGATCGGGGAAGCAAGCAAAAACATAGATCGTAAATTTCCGAATTTCATGAGGCAACACCCCTCACTACCACTCATCGATGCTTATGAAATGCGGAATGCCTTAGCCCACGGTTACTTCAAAGTTGATCTGGAAATTCTCTGGAAAACCATCAACAAACACCTGCCAAGCCTTCAGGAACAGCTAAAAAGCCTTCGCAAATAAGGCGTAACTTTCGATTACACGTTTTATTGCACGCTCAAAAAATCTGCACTACTTCATTGAAATGTAAGGGAAATTTTCCAGCCACCGACGCTGTTAATCCGCAGGTCCCTGGTTCGAGTCCAGGTCGGGGAGCCAAAATTCAAAAGCCCGCAGACGAGAGTTTGCGGGCTTTTTCATTTCTCGCTTTGCTCAATCAAGCATTAGCGATCTCACTTCGACGGTGAACCTTGCGTTCAATCTCTGCTCGCGTAGGGAGTGTCTTCAAATCATAGTCCGCTTGAAGCGCCATCCACGAGGCGGCATCACCACCAAAGTAATGCGCGAGTCGCTCAGCAGTGTCAGCGGTAACGCCGCGACGTCTTTCACAATTTCATGGATGCGAGTAGCAGGCACCGCAAGCGCCATAGCAAGCGCATTGACACTCATCTCCAGCGGCAACAGAAAATCTTCACGGAGTACTTCACCAGGATGAACTGGGCGCATACGGTTAACAGGGCGGCTCATATTTGCACCTTAGCGATAATCAATAATCTCAACATTGACCGGCACACCATCGCTTTAGACGAAGCACACGCGGAAGTGATCATCGATGCGAATACCCAGAGGTCTTTCGCGCGTCGTCATACCATGCCCCAAGAGCGTGCCCGGCGTCAGGATGCCTCGCGTTGTTTACATTCTGCAGTCAAGCCTGAATCGCCAGATGAGCAATAAATCCCGACCTCGTCTCTCCGTGCAACTTTGCCTTGGCATCCAATCTCGCCAACACTCGCTTAGGCAAGGTAATGTTGACTCGCTCAATTTCATCAGACAGCAAGGCCGGATCAATCTCTGCTATCGCCCATACCCAGCCTTTGAATTCGCGCTTTTTTTGAAACGTAGCGATGCTGCTTGGCTTGGGCACATCCTCACCAGCGTCTAATGCTGTCTCGATCCATAACTCGATCGCTTCTTTGGCATTGTCGATCGCCTCATCGATGCCAGAGTCAGCCGCAGAAAAACATCCCGGCAGATCTGGAACGACAACGCTCCATGCACGGCTCTCATCTCCGGGTTCGATGGCAATTGGATATTTCATAGCATTTTCCTCATTTCAATCCAGCCTGCTTCAGGATCTTTTGGACTAGCCCTGTGCCGAGGTCTTTTTTGGGGTGCGGAACAGTCAGATGACCCACCCTTGATGGATGCACAAAGACATGGTGAGATCCCTTCGATCCTCGCAATGTCCAACCATTTTGCTTCAACAGAGCGATAAGTTCCTTGCTAGTCATTTCCGTATCATACACATCATACACATTTATGTCGATATGCTTGCGCAAGCTTAGGTAGTCTGTAAGAAATTCTTAAATGACAACCCCAGAGAAATGCGGGTCCCAGCCAACAAAACAGCCGTTTCAGGCATGGCTGAATGCCCATTGGATCGAAGCGCAGGAGCACACCGCGAGACGCATGCGCATCACTCCGCTAGACTTCAAGTAACGTCGGAATGCTACCGACCGAGCTGGAGGCCCTGTTAATCCGCAGGTCCCTGGCTCGAGTCCAGGTCGGGGAGCCAGAATACAAAAGCCCGCAGACGAAAGTTTGCGGGCTTTTTCTTTAGCGTCACGCGGAGTTCAAATCACGACCATGCTGCGCTCCCAGACTCATCCTACCGGCCCCCTCCACCGGCGACAGTTCGGGGCGGAACAAACTCGCGGCGACAGATGACTTAATTCGACCGGATGATCGCCGCGAGCGACATGGTAAATAGCGGCCGCAAACCCGAACTATTACACCGCAACCCGGATGAGGATATTCCGGAAACCTCAGACTTCCTACCGATATACAAAACTACAGCCATGCGTACATCTCTCACAGGATTGGATATCCCGACGGCTCGCAGGCTTCAACTGGCGACCTTACCCTTGGTGCTGCAATTTGTATGGGCAGCCAGCACCTCGCAGGATATGAAAGAAGCCTTCTTCCTGACGCTCGCAAATTTCGTGATCATCGCTTCGCTGCTACCATCCGCAGCAGGTGTCTGGTGGCTCATCCGACGCGCACGATTTTTTCTGGGCAAATCAAACTCCCCGAAACCCTGCAGTCAAACCACCATCTGGAACTGGGTTGTCGCACTAAGTGTCCGTTTGAAAACTCATTCTGGGATCAGTAATCGTTGCAACAACAAACTACCAAGCGCCACATGAATCATGGCTGTCGAGATATCCAGCCGCATTTCATAGTCACGTACCAGACGTCGCCAGCGCATCATCCAACCGAACGTGCGCTCGACCACCCAACGGCGTGGCAATGGCGCAAAGCTGTGCTGACCGGCCAAGCGGCGCACAACCTCGACCACAAAGTCGAGGAACGCCGCCTTGTCGAGCAATTGGCGCCGATCGTACGCGCCGTCGGCGAACAAATGCCTGACCCACGGCCAGCGCTGCTTGAGGGCATCAAGCACTGCCAGCGCGCCGCTCGAGTCGGCGATATCGGCCGGCGTCAAGCGCACCATCAGCAATCGGCCATCGGCATCGACGGCGATGTGACGCTTGCGGCCGTTGATCCGTTTGGCCGCGTCGTAGCCACGGCGCGCCGCACCGGGCGCCTTGATGGTCTGGCTGTCGATCACGGCAGCAGTCGGTTGCTCATCACGCCCTTGCGCCTGTCGATCAAGCATCAGCGCCAGATCGTGGATAACCTGAAACAGAAAGCCGCGTACCAGACGCCGAAACCACCAGTAAACCGTTTGCCAAGGTGGAAAGTGGGTGGGCAGCATGCGCCACTCACAGCCCGACCGCACCAAATAGCGGATGGCGTTGAGGACTTCGCGCAGATCGGTGACGCGATGACGACCCCGCAGGGCGGGCTTGGGCAACAACGGAGCGATGAATTCCCACTCCGCGTCCGTCAGGTCGCTCGGGTAACGCTTGCGAGGTGCAGTGCCCTTCGCCTGGCGCGCACGGGTTTGTTCGGTCCACATGATGGCCTCCGGTTGAAGACACCGTTAGACATTGCCGACCGTACAAAGATCGTATTTTCAAACAGACACTAATAGCATCATCGATCAATCTGATGGATGCACTGACCGCTATGCCATCTGAGCAACGATCAGCGATTCCTGTCGATGAGGCGCGCCATTTTCCGGAGGATGACGTAGTTGATCCCGCCACAGGTTCTCAATATTTTCTTCACCGACATGCGACAGGCCACTCACCGGCATCAGTACACATCCATTTTTTTCAGCGATGGAGACCTGCAGAGCTGCGATTGCAGGAGCCCGAGACAATTACAACGCATCTGGCAGCTTTGGAGCTCAATAGTCTTGGTCAGCCGCACGCCTGGTTTGTAGTCAACCAATGGGTCGTCGGCGACTATTGGCGGCCAGCAGATGATACCGTCCGCTTGTTCAGCGACTGGAGAATTACTGCTCCTGGCGAAGGGAGAGGAAAAGATATTCCTGAGCTATGTCATCAATGGCTGTCTGCCTACCTGAAGCTGAGTCTTGCATCGATAATCTATCCGCTGCTTCGCGGACGAGATGAAATACTGGACAAACTAATCGATGCTTCTCCGGAAGTGAATGTCCTGGAAGACCGGGCGTACGAAGTACTCGGCTACCAGCTCGTCGAATATCATCGTTAATTAGATGCCCGGAGGGGCGGAGCCTAGATCGGGGGAGCCAAAAAACACAAAAGCCCGCAAAAAATTTGCGGGCTTTTTCTGTTCTGGGGACAAGCTCGCCCACCTACCGCGAAACTCAGCGACATACAAAGCGGTCACAATCTTCTGTTGATACGCGGGCCATAAGCAATTGCCATCCCGGCAATTAAAACAGTTTCTTGGCTCAACCCAGATAACGTGGCATAGTCGAAACATGACATCAGACTCAGAAAAACTCATTCACGCAAAGATTGAGCTCCTTCAATCCGACATCGCAGCACTAAGAGACGGATATATGGTGGTAAACAAGCGTTATACCGAGACGCTTGAATCCATGAGGCAGCTGACTGAAAGCTCTCTTGAAGCAGCGTTAAGAGCAGCAAATGCTGCAGAAAAAGCGGCTCTTGCTTGTAAGAACGCTACCGCTGCAGCTATCACCTCGGCAAATGCGCTTGTCATAGAAGCAACGCAGGCGGCAGCAGAATCTGCTGGATATGCTGCGATAGCCGCGGCGGAAGCCGCTGCAGCGGCATCGGCCGCCGCCGCCGCCGCCGCTGGCGCCGCAGCGTCGCAGGCTGAGGACTCGGCCAGCCAGGCCTCCATCGAGGCCGCACGAGCGACAGCTCGCGCAACTGAAGCCGCTGCTGAGGCTGCCCAGATGGCACAAAAAGCTGCGATGGCGGCGAAATCACTACAGAAATAATCTCACCTGCGCGGCAGGCATTACCCAACTACTTTCGCTCCCTTGATTTTATTTTTCTACGAGGGAGAAGCTGCAGCGAATCTCGATTGAAATCAAGCGATGAAAGTAAAACGGATGCGTCCTCCTGCCGATCCAACCGAAGATAAATCTGAATCGAACAAGATCTTTGATCTGCTGGCGACACTTGAGGGTCAGATAGAGGAATTGTTCGAGCTCGGTAATCTCGGCGCATATACCACCGGCAGTGACGGCACCTGCCTGAGCATCAATTCTCAGGCATTAAAGTGGCTTGGCTGCACCAGTGAATCCATCATCGGAAAGAAGAATCCCGTTTTGCCGCGAGCAGCGATTAACTGGAATACCCTTCAGCAAGTAAGCGAACATGCCCAAGACAGAGGCTTGAAAGAGACCGAGCTGGCGCTGTTCGACGAGAACAGTAAACAGCGATTCTTCAGGCTCGCGACGAGAGTTCTGCAAAACTCTGCAGACCAGTCGGCAAAGCGACGCTCGTTATTCTATGACATCACCGAGAGCAAACGATCTCTTGAGCGCCAGCGAATATCAGCGATAGCTTTTGATTCGCAAATGGGTATTTGCGTTACCGATCAAGATCGGGTAATTCTTGAAATAAATTCTGCATTTTCGAAAATCACAGGATATTTAAGCGCCGATTTACGTGATCAGTCCATAGAGTCATTTTTATCGTCCGGGAGCGACGCTGCAAAAATGCAGGAAATTCTTCATTCGCTGACAGTCAATGGTCAATGGGAGGGAGAAATTCGTGCAAAAAGAAAAAAAGGAAACTCATTTACTGGGTGGCTGAATATCGCCAGCGTACCGGCAGCCAACAGTTCCAGAAGATATTATGTGGCTTGTTTGTATGACATAACAGAGAGGAAGATAACGCAAGATGAGATTCATCGGCTTGCATTCTTTGATCCTCTGACCGATCTTCCGAACCGAAGAAAACTGAATGACCGGCTAAAGCGCTTGCTGAGCGTCATACCCAGAAGTCATTTGCATGGTGCGCTGTTATTTATAGACCTTGATAAGTTCAAAGCGATCAACGACACAAAAGGCCATGCAGTCGGCGATGAATTGCTTATAGAGATAGCGAATCGCTTGCAGCGAACCACACGCGAGGGCGACATGGTCGCCCGCGTAGGCGGCGATGAATTCGTGATACTGCTCGGCGACCTCAGTTCAAACATCGAAGAAGCCTCCTATCAGGCGAATGCCATTGGAGTAAAGATACTTCAAGCCCTGGCAGCCAATTACAAGCTAAATGAATTTGTCTTCAGTTGCAGCGCGAGTATCGGCATTGCCATGTTCAATCATGAAGCCCACGCTGAAGAGGTTTTTCAAAATGCAGACATGGCGATGTATCGCGCAAAAAAAGAAGGCGGGAATGCGCTGGCTTTTTATGATCCCGCAATGAAAGACGCCGCCATCAAATTCTCAAATCTCGAGCAGGCATTAAGACGCGTCATCGAATCAGATCAGCTGGAATTATTTTTTCAACCGCAATTCGATTACCAGGGAAAGGTGATCTCCGCAGAGGCACTCCTTCGCTGGAACCATCCTACCCGTGGCGTCATCGGACCCGATGAATTTGTCTCGATTGCTGAGGAATCCGGACAAATTGTTCCGATTGGGCTCTGGGTAGTGCAGACCGCCTGCGATCAGATCAAGTCTTGGGAATCTCATCCCACGCTGTCACGCTTGCAATTATCGATCAATGTGAGTGCTCGACAGTTCAAGGATCAGAGCTTCGTAAAAAAAATTACTTCCGTAATAAAAAAAACCGAGATAAATCCCTCATGTTTAGTACTGGAACTCACCGAGAGCATGATGCATGACATTGATGAGGTTGGAGTCAAGATGCAAGAACTCAGCAAGTTGGGCGTTAGATTTTCTCTGGATGATTTTGGAACCGGATACTCTTCTCTGGCGAGTCTGATCAAACTGCCACTTGAACAACTGAAGATTGATCGGTCATTTGTGGCAAATATGCTATCCAGCCCCAGTGACGGAATCGTCGTCAAAACAATTATTGCAATGGCCCTAAGTCTCGAGATGGATGTGATAGCGGAGGGATTGGAAACCGAAAGGGAAAAAGAGTTTTTGCATCTGCACGGCTGCTCTCTTTATCAAGGATTCCTCATGAGCCCGCCGTTACCAAGAGCAGCGTTCGAAACATTAGTGATTAACAAGGGCTGAGCTGCAATGTTCGTCGAAACGGAGCCAGGCTGGCGTTACCGGACCGATGCAACTGGAGTTCTAAAAAAAATGACATGCTGCCAGGGCAAGCTTGAATCAGCACGCTCGAAGAGCAAGCCAATATCCTGAGCTTCTGTTTTTACCTGCTCGACAGTCATCGTGTGCACGGGTTTTATCGGAACTATCTTGTCGTTTGCCCTGTACTCGACGAAAACAATCTGACCGCCGGGCTTTACCGATCTCATCAGATTTTGCAAGAATTCACGCGGATATTCGAGCTCATGATAGACATCGACCAGAACGGCAAGGTCGAGCATTGCGGCAGGTAGGTTCGGGCTGGTGGCAGATGACAGACCAACGCGCAACTGCTTTTTACCGAGTTTCGCAGCTTTTGTTTGAAGATAGGTCACCATCTCAGGCTGCACATCCACAGCCCATACCTGACCATCTGGCTGTATGCGGTGAGCCATCAGCACGCTCAAGCGCCCGGTACCTGCCCCAATATCACCAACCCTCATACCCGGCCTGAGTGCCAACCGGTCGATCAGCTGATCCAAACCCTCTTCTGTCTTGCGCTCCGGTCGTTCAAGCCACTCCGCGCCCTCCCAGCCCATGATTCTGGCGATTTGACGACCACAATATCGTTTCTGAATGCCGTCCGCGTGGCCGGATTTAAGCAGTTCATAGTGGCATTGCGGAACTCCAGCCTCACCCGCCTGAATGGGCTCATGGGTAGACAACAGTATCAGCAGCAGCTGACACGCTCTACAGATGAATTTTCTGGCACTCACTTTGGCTCCCGGATGAACTTTTCGCTATCGTTTGATCGGTCGCTGTTCGCGACCTGCCACCGTAGCCTATCCGCAATCGGATCAGCTTGCACAGTAGCTACCCGTGCCTGCCTCAATAATCGGTATAGCCTTTTTCGCCCGGGGTATATAAGGTGGCGGCGTCGGGAGGCACCAGCGCCTCTCCTGACGTTCCTCTTTGCTCAAGACATCTGAATAACGACTTTTCCTTTGGCATGGCCCTGAGCGAGATAATCGAGCGCGTCTTTCGCCTGCTCGAACGGAAACACCTTGTCGATTACTGGCTGGATACGTCCCGATTCAAGAAGTTTTCCGATCTCGCTGAGTTGCGTACCATCGGGACGGACGAACAGGAACGAGTAGGTTACGTCACGCTTTCTGGCAGCACGCATGATCCTGCAGCTCATCAGCCTGAATGCGAAGGCAAGAACGAAGTTCAATTTACGGGCTCGGGCAAACGCTACGTCCAGCGGTCCGGTGAGCGAGACAACTTTACCCCCAGGCTTGAGGATAGCGACAGACTTTTCAAGCGCATCACCTTTGATCGTGCCGAGTACTGCATCGTAGCCATCCAGAATATGTTCAAACGCTTGTTGTTTGTAATCGATTACGTCGTCGGCTCCCAGGCGGCGCACCAGTTCGGTATTGGCCGTACTGGTTGTGGTCCCCACGGTGGCGCCAAGATATTTCGCTAACTGGATCGCAAATGTGCCGATACCCCCTGATCCGGCGGGGATGAACACCTTTTGATCCGGCTGAAGGTTGATCCGATCCCTCAGCGCCTGCCAGGAGGTGAGCGCGACCATAGGTATTGAAGCCGCCTGCACGAAATCAAGATTGGTCGGCTTCAGCGACGCCACACTTTCAGGCACGGCGGCGAATTCGGCTATCGAGCCATTGCCAAGATCAAATAGGCTGGCAAAGACAGCGTCGCCTCGCTTAAAACGAGTCACCTGGCTGCCAATTTCGACGACCTCCCCTGCCAGATCACTGCCCATGACGGCAGGAAGCTGAAAATGAAGGACAGGTTTGAACAGCCCGGTCGGAATGACATTGTCAATCGGATTCACGCTGGCCGCGTGGATTTTTACCAGTAGTTCGTTTGCCTTAAGCGTTGGGCGGGGAACGTCGCTCAACCCGATGTCGGGCGACTTGCCATATCGTTTGAAGGTAAGCGCTTTCATGTTTCGATTATTCATCCGTTACTGGTATCAGTCGGTTTGGGTGGGTGCATCTTTCCGTTTCAGGAGAGTGACCGCAATTGCTCTGTGGCGGCAGATTGCGAATAGCAGACGATACATCGCCAAAAAAAACGGCCCCCCAAGGGGCCGCATAAAAGCAATGTAGACGATAAAACGCGACTAAGCGTTCAGAGGAAAATTCCTCGCCCGGGATTTTCTGACAAATCGTCATTTAATTCAATAGGAATTTTTCCTGATCGTGATGCCCCCCTGACCAAACCCGATCAACTGCGCGCAACGGGATCATGCACGCGTAAGAACATGCTGCTCATCATTGATCAGCGCACTTTCGCGCTTCGTCGTTGTTGAGTCCTCATCGCACCCTGATTACATCCTTATTGCGCACAACATGCAGGAGGAACCGTTCCTGCCGGCAGCGGTCACATCAACAAATGTGTTGGGTTGTCTTTCGAAAGAATTCCTTTACCCAGCGCCGCATGAATTATCGCACTCAAAAACATATTACGTTTTTTAAATCTTATCTGGTACTTGGCGACCAACATATAGGTTGGCATGCGTTTCATCTCGTCACAAATAACCCTACAAACCAACAGAAAATTTTCAATGGAAAATCCTTAGCGTAATCATGGTCATTGATGACAGCAAAAAATGTTTTTCTGTACAAGGTGTTAGGTCGCGCATTGGATAAGAAATCCTTAAGTATCTGTCAGGAATTTCGGGCACCAAGCAAAAAAACTTAAGGCATGATAATTTTGTGCCGTCAGATTTTCGTTTTTGCATGTAGCGGCACAACTACGCATGCTCTGACGATTCAGAATTTCTGCCGATTTGATGACGATGGTCGGCTCATCGTGCGCCAGATTGACGCAGTCAGGTCTGACTGACACGCATCATTCTGCGTCGTGCGCTCATCCGATCGTACGGCGTTTTATGATCTTCATGCATCCGGTAGATGCGTGAGGCATTGGCTCGGCGAAATGCGAGCGTGAAAAAGTGATGTACGCTTACCCCCAATGAAACAGGAGACGAAATGAAGAAAACATGCGTTCCCAAAGCTGCGCATGCCGCAGTGGTAGCACTCTTTGCGGCAGCGGGACTGCTGTCGGCTTCAACTGCGTCAGCAGTTGCAGTCAAAGCTGAAAACTTCCAGAAGGCGGAATCGCCCTGGGATATGGCTTTCCTGCAGGACGGCACAATGTTCTTTACTGAAAAGTGCAAAGGGTTGTCCGTCAGACTGCCTTCCGGACAGGTGAATGCATTGCTTGGTATCGCAGGCACCAACGGCTACTCCCTCGTGGGTGACGATCTGTTCTGCGATGGTCAGGCCGGTGTTCAGGGCGTTGCGGTGGACCCCAATTTCTCTTCCAACCGCTACATTTACGTTTACTCCAGCTCGCAGGGCAGCAACCGCAAATACGGTGGCTACAGCAACGTGGTCATGCGCCTGAAGGTGGATTCCTCGCTGGCGTCTGTGTCTGATCGTGTCGACATCATCGACGACATCGGCTACAAGCCCAAGAAGTCCAACCACCCCTTCGGTGGTCCGGGTGCTCACAACGGCGGCCGCCTGCGCTTCAGTCCGGCTGATGGCTTCCTGTACGTGACCACGGGTGACAACCACAACGGCGCACGTCCTCAGCATCCGACCGAGATCGGCGGCAAGATCCTGCGCGTTGACCGCGACGGCAAAGCTGCACCGGGTAACAAGCCGCCCGCTGGCTTTGATGCGCGCGTCTTCACCTATGGCCATCGCAACCCGCAGGGCATCTCCTTCCGTCCCGGCACGAATGAGCCGTATGCATCGGAAAACGGCCCGTGGCACAGCGATGAAGTCACCAAGCTCGAGAACGGTGGCAATGCTGGCTGGGATCCACGTCCGAACGTCGGTGGCCGCAAGGACTGCCCGGACGATTACTGCGGCTACTCGCCCAACCAGATGGGCGCCCTGGATCCGAAGCAGCGCGCTGCCTTCATGCCCATGACCGACACCAAGACCTATCCGAACGCGATGAAACCGGCCTGGAACAACAACGGCCTGTCGCAGGGTATGTGCGGTAGCGTCTGGCTGGTGGGCAAAAAATGGAAAGAGTGGGAAGGCCGTCTCGCAGTGGGTTACGCAGGCATTGGTATCCACGGCACGCCGACCGGCAACCGCATCGACATCCTGGACATCTCCAAGGATGGCAAAACGTCCAAGCGTGAAGAACTGCTCTGGCCGACGTTTGCGGGTCGTTTCCGTCACGTGAGCCTGGGACCGGACGGTGATCTGTATGTTGCTGACGAAGCCAGCGGCATGATCTATCGCGTCACACCCGAGTAATTAGCAGGTCCCTCGAAGCGCGCTGCCATGAGGCGGCGCGCTTCTTTAAGTCTTACCTAGTTTTTACCGTATAAATTTCGTATCACTCCATCACATCGAAGGTGTTTCATGCAACGCGCTCTCGCACTCCTCCTCCTCCTTGGCCTGACCTGCACCGTGAAAGCGGCGCACGCAGATTCTGAACAACTCCAGCTTCTGCTCCAGAAGAACAACTGCCTTGCCTGCCACATGGTCGACAAAAGGAAGTACGGTCCCAAGCTGAAAGAGGTCGCGGAAAAATATGCCGGCGAGAGCGGCGCAGCAGATAAACTGGCCGCAAAAATCAAGGCCGGCGGTACCGGCGTATGGGGTGAGGACATCATGCCGCCGCAGCCGCATGTGTCGGACGCAGACGCCCGCGCACTGGCCGAGCAGATTCTGATGCTCAAGTAATTTATCTGCAAGATTCCTTGGTGCCGCTGGCGCTCGTCTGCCAGCGGACAACGTGGGTACAGTTCCTTTCTCCTGATCCGGCGGTGCAAGAGCGTATACGCTGCGCGCACACCCGACTCACTGCTCCCGAATACACGCAACTGCATACGCGCCCAGTGTCAGCGTACTGTTCTGCTGCCATCGGCTGCGCTTTCTGAACGACACCGGAGCCGTGGTCGCCTCGGTGAAGCTCGTCTCGTCCAGCACGCCGACAACGGCTTTCGCCCCGATACCGCTCAGCTCGATAGTTTGCGGCTCTGCGAGCAGATTGGCTACCAGTAGCCAGCGCCCCTGCGCGTCTTCCCAGCCCATCGCCGCCGCCTTGTCGCCCGACGCCACCTGCACTGAGCGCAGCTTACTGCCGGACGCACAGTTCAGAGACATCAGCACGTGATACACCGGGTACACCGCACCGGCCTGCGACGCCGCAGGCAGTGCATCGTAATAAGGCTGCGCGTAGTCCGTCGCGCGGTAGATCACGCCCAGGGGGCCGGCAGGCGCCGCCATGCTGATACGATCCACGCCACTGCGCACCAGCTCGGCCACGTAGG
>JACCED012435367.1_pt1 | contig 12774 bp, 14 predicted proteins | sample 7455021 | NCBI WGS metagenome assembly JACCED01 (sample SAMN15323456, study PRJNA562643) | freshwater metagenome | isolation source: river surface water | place: USA:Blue River Watershed | collected 2017-08-19
ATCTATCAACACCCCAGAATCTCTAGAGCATTTAAAATCATTAAACGTTGACATCGCAGTAGTGGTTGCTTACGGTCAATTGTTGAAGCCGCAAACACTTCAAGTTTTTCCCCACGGATGGATTAACGCGCATTTTTCATTGCTTCCAACATGGCGTGGAGCGGCGCCTGTTCAAGCTGCCATCATTCATGGAGATGAATTAACAGGAGTAACTACTTTTCAATTGGAAGCCGGAATGGACACCGGTCCCATCTATGGACAGGTAACTACTGAAATTAACTCTGATGAAACCGCGGGTCAACTGCTAGAAAGACTTTCCCACATGGGGGCTGACTTGGTATTGAAAACGCTGGATGCGATTTCTGCTGGTGAATCTAAACCAGTTCCGCAGAGCGAATCTGAAGTGTCATATGCGCCAAAACTTTTGCCTAAAGATGGACAGATCAAATGGGCACATCCTGCGCTAGCTATTAGTCGCCATATTCGTGGTTTCACGCCAAGTCCAGGCGCATGGACAGTTTTGGATGACAATCGGATTGAAGTTGCAATGGTTGAAATTTGTGAACATTCTGAATTGATTCCGGGAGAACTTCGAATCGATAAGAACGCAGTATTTGTTGGAACTGGTTCTACTGATGTGAAACTAACCGATGTGAAACCCGCTGGAAAAGGTTGGATGCAGGCAAGTGCATGGGCAAGAGGTTTGAGAAACTCAAATGGAGTTTTCCAATATGCCTAAAAATTCTCGCGAAGTGGCATATGACGTGTTAGCGGACGTGGCACAAAATGATGCTTATACAAATTTGGTTCTACCAAAGCACATTGAAGAATCTGAATTAGATTCCCGAGACGCTGCCTTTGTAACCGAGTTGGTTTCAGGAAGCCTGCGTATGCGTGGATTAATAGATGCAATTGTGCTTGCGGCCGGTGATCGTGAAATAGATCGCATTGATCCACCATTGCGAGATGTATTGCGCTTAGGCGTTTACCAATTGCTTTTTATGCGGGTCCCAGATCATGCGGCAGTGTCAACAACAGTGGATTTAACCGCTTACGTTCGATTGCGTAGTGCGGGTGGATTCGTCAACGCGGTTTTACGCAGAGTAAGCGAAAAAGATTTAGACACTTGGACTGAAATTGTTACAAATAATTTAACTGATGATTTAGATAAACTTTCAATCGAATACTCACATCCACGGTGGATAGTTTCGGCACTTCGTGATGCATTGGGAAATCACAAATCAGAAATCGGTCAACTTCTTGCAAGAGATAACGAAAGACCAGCGATTACTGGCGTTAGTCGCGGTGGCTTCGATGTAAAAGAAGATTTGCTTAATAAAGGTTGCGGCGAAGGACACTATTCACCATACGCAGTTCAAATTAACACTCAACCTCATTCACTTTCAGAAGTGCGAACTGGCAAAGCCGGTGTACAGGACGAGGGTTCACAACTAGTGGCTCTAACTCTGGCTTCTGCTAACCTCGATGGATCAGACCAAAACTGGCTAGATCTTTGTGCAGGCCCAGGTGGAAAAGCTGCTTTACTTAAATTCTTAGCCCATGAACGCGGTGCTCGACTTACCGCCGTTGAATTACAACCACACCGAGCAAAGCTGGTTGAAAATTCTTTAAATGCTGTAAAGGGTGATCACATCACAATCGTGGCCGATGGAACGGATGAGCAATTTGCAACAGGTGATTTTGATCGCGTGTTGGTGGATGCACCTTGTACGGGACTTGGAGTACTGAGGCGTCGAGCCGAAAGTCGTTGGCGAAGATTGCCAAAAGATGTTGGGGCTCTTTCAAAAATTCAGCGAAATCTCTTGGAAAACGCTTTGCGCGCAATTCGTCCCGGTGGAATCGTTGCTTATGCAACTTGCTCTCCGCACTTAGCGGAAACTGAATTTGTGGTCGAAGATGTACTGGCTGCAAATAAGTCAGTACGACTCCTTTCCGCACCTCTTGCCTTGCAGTCAATTCCTGGATTGAAGCATGCTTCCGAACTGCCGAATCAAGGTGATTTTGTAAAGCTTTGGCCGCATTTGCATGACACGGATGGAATGTTCGTGGCCTTATTAACTCGCGACTAATCTTGAGCCATGGCTGTTTCAATTAATCCATCAATCCTTTCGAGCGACTTTGCCAATTTTGGCTCCGAAGTTCAAGGCGTTTCCCAGGCTTGCGATTTTTTGCATGTAGACGTGATGGATTATCACTTTGTACCAAATCTAACTTTTGGTCTGCCGATTGTGGAGCGTCTTAAAGAAGTTGTCGCTACTCCCATCGATGCGCACTTGATGATTGAAAATCCAGAACGCTGGGCTCCGCAATATGCAGAGGCTGGTTGTGAAAGTGTCACATTTCATTTCGAAGCAGCAAAAGATCCAGGACAAGTAATTGCAGGGATTAGAACTGCTGGTGGGTTAGTCGGCATGGGAATTAAGCCTGGTACAAAACTCGAAACGGTTGAAGATTTACTCCCGCACCTTGACATGCTTTTGGTGATGACTGTTGAACCTGGATTCAGCGGTCAATCATTTATGGCAGATATGTTGGGAAAAGTTAAAAGGGCACGTGAAATCATTGGCAAAGATGATTTGAAACTTGCTATTCAAGTAGATGGCGGCGTTGGTCCAAAAACTATTGAACAGTGTGCAGATGCGGGTGCGGATGTTTTCGTGGCCGGCCACGCCGTATTTCGGACCGAGAATCCAGCACAAGCTTGCACCGACTTAAGAAACCTTGCTCTAGCAGCGCAACAAAAATCTTGGTGGTGTGGCGGGTGATTTCTAACGACGAAAAGTTCATGCTTGAACTTTGCAATCGTGTTGAAGCATCTCTGTTTCGTCCAACTCCAAATCCAAAAGTCGGATGTCTTATTGTCAAAGACGATGTAGAAATTGGTTTTGGAATTCATAGAACTCCCGGTGGTCCGCACGCAGAAGTTATTGCAGGTGAAATCGCTGGCGAGAGCATTATTGGCGCAACTGTTTATGTGACTTTAGAACCATGTTCACATGTTGGTAAGACTGCTCCTTGCGCTGACTACTTAATTTCAAAAAAGGTCGCAAAAGTTGTTTACGGAACTTCGGACCCAACTCAAGCTGGTGGCGGCGCGCAGAAGTTAAAAGATGCTGGAATTGAAGTCGTTTCGAATATTGCAACGCAAGCTTGCGAAAGAACAATTGCGAGCTGGTTACATTTTCAAGAAACAAATCTCCCATATGTGCTTTTGAAATTCGCAAAGACAAAAGATGGATTTATCGCGAGAGCTGATGGCAGCAGTAAATGGATTTCAAACGAAGAGTCACGAAAATTGGTTCATCAATTAAGGGCTCAGTCTGATGCGGTTTTAGTCGGGACCAGAACAGCACAGGTGGATCTGCCAAAACTCGATGCCAGAATCGATGGAGCGGACAAACAGCCATTGGCGGTCGTAATGGGCTTAACTGATGTTTCTCTCCAGATGCCGCATGCAAAGCAACTCTTCACCCATGAACCTCGCGAGGCTTTGTCACAGATGGCGGCACTCGGTATTCAATCCGTTCTCCTCGAAGGAGGGCGAGAACTAGCCAATGCTTTTTTAGCGGATGGGTTGGTAGACGAAATTTGGGTTTTCGAAGGTGAGGCAACTTTCGGCTCAGGTATCCCAGCCCCAGAGATTTCTTCTGCGAACTGGAAAGTTCAAAATCAGCAAAGAATTGGTGGAGATACGCTCACCGTTTACGTTCGTATCTAACTGAGCGGTTAGCCTTAAGCCATGTTCACCGGAATAGTTGGCTCTTTAGGGTCGGTCTCCAGGCTTGCCTTGGGCGCTGAGTCGGCCGTAATTACGATTTCGGCACCTTTTTGTTCAGAGTTAAATCCGGGTGACAGCGTGAGCGTTAATGGGGTTTGTCTGACTGCAATTGACATCACCGATGAAACGTTTAGTGCCGATGTGATGGGCCAGACCCTAAAGATGACCACCCTAGGAGAACTTGAGGTGGGCGACTTGGTGAATCTCGAATTAGCGATGAAGCCTGATTCACGTCTTGGCGGGCACATCGTTCAGGGACATGTGGACGCAGTTGGCCAAGTAATTTCAAGAACTGCCCATCCAGACTGGGAAGTGTTTCGGATTTCATTACCAAAAGAAATCTCACAATATGTTGTGGCACGTGGATCAATAACAGTTGAAGGTACTTCTTTAACGGTATCAAGTCTTGATAAGGATTGGTTTGAAGTTTCGCTCATCCCAACAACTTTAAGTCACACAAATTTAGGTAAAAAGAATGTTGGCGACAAAGTGAATTTGGAAAGCGATATTCTGGCAAGACACGTAGAGAGATTGTTACAAAAATAATGACGACTAATTGGGAATTTGATTCAGTAGAAGAAGCAATTGCAGCAATTGCAGCCGGTGAAGCTGTAGTTGTTGTTGATGATGAAGACCGGGAAAACGAAGGCGATCTGATTTTCGCAGGATCCCTAGCTACAACTGAATTAATGGCATTCACAATTCGCCATACAAGTGGCGTGGTTTGCGTTCCAATGCCAGGTGAATGGTTAGACCGGTTATCAATTCCACCTATGACTAGTGTCAATGAAGATGCAAAAGGAACTGCTTACACAGTTTCAGTCGATGCCAAAGAAGGTATCTCAACCGGAATCTCAGCAGCAGATCGCAGCGTTACCGTCTCAAAACTTTCGAACGAATCTTCCACTCCAAAAGATTTCACAAGGCCAGGTCACATCTTTCCCCTGCGTGCAGTTTCAGGTGGAGTGCTTCGAAGGGCTGGTCACACTGAAGCGGCTGTTGATCTAGCCCGCCTTGCAAAACTTCCGCCAGTTGGAGTAATTGCTGAACTTGTACATGACGATGGTTCAATGATGCGGGCCGATGCATGCCGTGATTTTGCAAATGCAAACGGTTTGAAGATGATCAGCATTGCTCAACTCATCTCACACATTCGGCACACTGAAAATCAAGTGGAGCGAATTGCGTCGGCAAAAATGCCAACCGAGTATGGCGATTTTCAGGCGATTGGTTTTCGTAGCAAAGTAGATGGCACCGAACACGTGGCACTTGTCAAAGGTGACATTGGAGATGGCAAAGAAGTTCTCGTTCGAGTCCACTCTGAATGCCTAACCGGCGATGCATTTGGTTCTCGTCGTTGTGATTGCGGTCCGCAATTGCATGCTGCACTTCGACAAATCTCACGCGAGGGTAGAGGTGTCTTGCTTTACATGCGTGGGCATGAAGGTCGCGGAATTGGTCTTCTAAATAAATTGCAGGCTTACGAATTGCAAGAACAAGGCTTCGACACTGTTGAAGCGAATCTGAAACTAGGAATGCCAGCCGACAGCCGAGATTATGGAACTGGTGCACAAATTTTGGTCGACCTTGGAATTAAAACAATGCGTCTACTGACAAATAATCCAGCCAAACGCGCTGGCCTTGAGGGATATGGCCTTTCGATTGTTGAGCGAGTGCAGATCGAAATCTCGCCAAACGAATCCAATATCGATTATTTACGCACCAAGCGAGACAAGATGGGTCACGATATTAAGGTGGAAAATCAATGAGTCGTGAAGGTTCACCTAGCTTTAGTAACAACGCTAAAGGCTCCAAAGTTGCCATCATCGCATCTGCATGGCACAACCAAATTATGGATTCGCTTATTGCGGGTGCTGAAGCAGCACTTAAAAAAGCAGAAGTTGAGTTTGAAGTGTTTCGAGTTGCTGGTGCTTTTGAAATTCCACTTGCATGCCAGGTTGCAATGGAACGCTTCGATGCAGTGGTAGCGCTTGGGGTCGTAATCCGTGGCGACACTCCACATTTTTCTTATGTTTGTGACGCGGTTACATCGGGAATCAATCAAATTATTCTTGAAACCTCCAAACCAATTGGTTTTGGCTTGCTCACTGTCGATAATGAAAAGCAAGCATTGGAGCGCAGTCAAAAACCGTTTGAAGGTGACAACAAAGGGGTAGAGGCGGCCGAAGCGGTGGTTGCTTCACTTGATGTTTTGAAGAAAATCCGCAAGTAGAATTCGCCAATGAAATCTTTCGAGGCTCTTTGGCTTGAACTGACTGAAAAGGTTCAATCTGCAGATTCAACTTCCTCAACTGTTGCGCACGTTGCAAGTGGCGTGCACGGAGTTGGTAAAAAGGTGGTTGAAGAAGCAGCCGAAGCTTGGATGGCTTGCGAGTTTGAATCTGACGAGCGTGCCGCTGAAGAGATTTCCCAGTTGCTTTATCAAATCCAAGCATTGATGCTAGCTCGCGGAATTTCGCTTGAAGATGTCTATCGGAAGTTGTAATCATGTTACGCATAGCTATTCCCAATAAAGGTCAGTTGGCGGAGCCAACTAAAGAGATGTTGCGTGAAGCCGGCTATTTGCAATCTGGCAGCCAAGACAAACTAGTAATTCACGATCCGGTGAATGATGCTGAATTCTTTTTCTTGCGCCCTAAGGATGTGGCGGTTTATGTTGGCAGTGGAAAACTTGATTTAGGAATTACTGGTCGCGACATGCTTTCCGATTCGGCTGCCGAAGCCGATGAGATTTTGGAACTCGGATTTGGTAGTTCAACTTTTCGATTGGCTGCACCGATTGGTGTTGCAAGTTCAATTGCTGACGTTGCAGGAAAAAGAATTGCTTGCTCTTATCCAACGTTGTTACAACGTTGGCTTGATGAAAACAAAATTTCTGCAAAAATCGTAAAACTTGATGGCGCAGTTGAGAATGCGGTTGCACTGGGTGTCGCTGACTGGGTAGCGGACGTAGTTGCAACCGGCACCACTTTGCGCCAAGCGGGTCTAGAGATTATTGGTCAACCATTGTTTAAGTCCGAAGCGATTGTGGTTCGCCGTCAAGGTGCCGAAATCGATCCAGTTGTTGAAACTTTTGTGCGCAGGTTGCAAGGTGTAATGGTTGCCCGCGCATATGTATTAGTGGATTATGACATTAAGCGCGAGTCATTAAAGCAAGCTTGCGAATTAACTCCTGGAATTGAAAGTCCAACAGTTTCTGACTTGGCCGATGCAAATTGGGCCGCTGTTAGAGCAATGGTTTTGAAAGCCGATGTACACACAATTATGGATTCGTTATACGAAATTGGTGCGCGTGGCATTTTGGTTACCGATATTCACGCCTGCCGTTTGTAATCATGACGCGATTCGGTGATGAAATTCTGACGTCAGAATTTTCTGGCGATGATGGTTCAGCAGATCCGCAATTATTAGTTGCATTGAATTTAAATGCACAAATGCCTTCAGCCTTGACGGCCAATTCAATAATTCAGGCATTAGGCACGGCGAGGTTATTAGTGCCAGTTGTTGCACAAGTGGATTCAGTAAACGACGACGGCACTGAAAAAGATAGTCACATTGCCCAAGTAACTTTTAAATCCGCCGATGGTCGGGTTGGTTTACCAGCATTTACCAGCCTTCAAGCACTGCAGGATTGGGATCCAAAAGCTCGTCCGATTGCACAATGGGCGACTGCGGTTGCATTGTCTTGTGTCGAATCTGACTTAGATGCATTGCTTATTGATATGGCAAGTCCACACCGATTTGCTGTTCAAGGTTTAGCGCTTTTGCAGTTAGCAAATGCAAAAACTAATTAGGGGCTACATAGCCTGTGTAGCGCTCACCTGGAGCCGCACCCGGCTCATCTTGAATTGTTGAATATTCGCGAAAAGCCTTTTGCAGAGTTGATAGCCCATCCCTTAATGGCGCTGCATGATGGTGACCAATATTGCGAGCCGCGGCATCTACAAACCCTGCGAGCACGTCAATCAAGATTCGAGCTTCAGCCAGGTCGCGCTTATCTTCGGCACCCTCGAAAAGCCCAAGTTTGACTGCGGCTGCGGTCATCAGGTCAACTGCGTGCAGGCTGACAATCTCGACCGAGGCTAGTTTGCTCAGGTCTCGGGCAGCAGTTACGGATTCTGGATTTTGGCTTGAGTCACTCACGGGGCTACACTTCCACCCATACCAAACGCCCCGCCATCGGGGTGTTGTTCAAGCGGAGCTCGCTCCCACCTAAGCGCCAAAGGCGCCTTGGTCGAGACTTAACACCATTGGTGTTAGCGTTGAAATGCATTTCGCATTTCTGGTGTCCCGCTTGTTCTAGCTGAGCGGGATTTTTTCTTTTCGCAGGCGTGGTAACCAACTACAAGGAGGCGTTATCAGCGTCGAGCCACGTATCAATGATCGTATTCGGGTTTCTGAAGTACGACTTATTGGCGCAGAAGGCGAACAAGTAGGGATTGTCTCAATTGAAACTGCTTTGCAGATGGCATTTGATGCAGACCTCGACTTGGTTGAAGTAGCACCAGAGTCCCGTCCACCAGTTTGTAAATTGATGGACTTCGGAAAATTCAAATATGAAGCAGCCCAAAAGGCACGTGAAGCACGTAAAAACCAAACCAACACTGTGGTTAAGGAAATGAAGCTTCGCCCAAAGATTGATGCGCACGACTATGAAACGAAGAAGTCGCACATTGAGCGATTCCTAAAAGCTGGAGACAAAGTAAAAGTCACGATCATGTTCCGTGGTCGCGAACAGAGTCGTCCGGAATTAGGTTTCAAACTTTTGCAACGCCTCGCTGAAGACATTGCTGAAATTGGCATCGTTGAAGCGGCTCCTTTGCAAGATGGAAGAAACATGGTGATGGTGATTGGACCAAACCGTGGCGGAAAATCATCTGCAAAAAAGAAAGTTGAATCCACAACTGCTGAGGATGTTTCAGACGCAGTCTGAAGCCGCTTGCATTAACTCGAAGGAGAAAAGAAATGCCGAAGAACAAGACGCACTCCGGTGCTAAGAAGCGTTTCAAATTGACCGGCACAGGCAAGGTCTTGCACGAACGCACCAACAAGCGCCATTTGCTTGAAGGTAAGTCATCCCGTCGCACCCGTCGCCTCGATGGTGTAGCTGAATTGCCAAAAGGTGACAGCAAGACCGCTAAGCGTTTGCTTGGCTTGCGATAAGCATCCCGAAACCGAAACTGGAGGAATCTCATGGCACGTGTGAAGCGGGCTGTTAACGCTCAAAAGAAACGTCGCGCAGTTCTTGAAGCTGCAAGTGGCTACCGTGGTCAACGTTCACGTTTGTACCGCAAAGCCAAAGAACAAGTTACTCACTCATTGGTTTACGCCTACGCAGATCGCCGTAGCCGTAAAGGTGAATTCCGTCAATTGTGGATTCAGCGCATCAATGCAGCATCACGTAACCACGGTATGACTTACAACCGATTTATCCAGGGCTTGAAGGCCGCTGGAGTTGAAGTTGACCGCCGCATGCTCGCAGAACTTGCAGTCAATGACGATGCCGCTTTTGCAGCATTGGTCAAGGTTGCTAAGTCTTCTCTGCCTGCAGCTTAATTAGTTCTAATTAGGTCGAGTCGTGTCATCACTTCATGCGGATCCTTTGGGTCCTCATTCTGATGTGGTGAGCACGGCTCGACTTTTATTAGAATCAAAGGGCAGAAGGACAGCAAATAGATTTTTAGTTGAAGGTCCACAAAATGTTGCAGCGGCAATTAATTCTGGGCTTGCAAATTTCGTTTTATCAACCGATAACAATCCGCAAGTTGAAATCGCGCAAAAATCTCGGCTCAAGGTTTACCGTATCAACGAAGCCGCTAACAAATCCTTGAGTGACACCAAAACCCCACAAGGCATCTTTGCTGTTTGTGACATTCCAGACACAGATTTTTCTAATTTGAATGTTGAGAAATTTGCAATTGTTTTAGATCGCATTGCAGATCCGGGAAATGTTGGAACGATAATTCGTACCGCGGCAGCTTTTGGTGCAGACGCAGTGATTGCATTAGCAGGCACAGCAGATGTGTGGAGTGGGAAAGTGGTTAGGTCAACCGCTGGGGCATTCGCTGAAATCAAAATATTTTCAGCAATTTCAGAAGAAGAATTATCAAGTTGGTTGCAAAAGAACAATGTTTCTACATTCGCGCTAGCTGGTGAGGGTGAAGAACTGTTAGGTGATTTCAGTCTCTCTGAACCTCATCTTTGGTTGGTCGGAAATGAAGCCAATGGCTTGTCTGAAAACTTGATTAAAACAGCAACAAAGCGTGTTCGGATTCCGATGGAACCTAATATCGAAAGCTTAAATGCTGCAATGGCTTTAGGAATCTGTGCGTATGCGAGTTTCACAACCCTCAATAAATAAGTTGAATTTTGTACAATACGCAAACCGACAGAAAGGATAAGAGTGTCCGCACCAAATAAGGATTTCGATCCCGTTGCTGTGACACCGCTTTCTGCTCAAGCGGTGGAAGCTGCCGTTAAAGATGCTATTGATGCTTTCGCTTGCGCAAACAATTTAGAGGAATTGAAAACCGCACGATTGGCTCACGCTGGTGATAAATCACCAATCGCATTAGCAAATCGTGAAATTGGAGCCTTACCCCCGGCTGCAAAAGCTGAAGCAGGTGCACGAATCGGTAAAGCGCGGGCTGCAATTAATGACGCCCTGAAAGCTCGAGAAGTAGTCTTATTAGTTGAAGAAGAAAACCGCATGCTTGCGCAAGAGCAAGTTGACGTTTCAATTGCGGCGCAGAAATCTCCACGTGGAGCCCGCCATCCACTCAGTTTGATTATGGAGCGAGCCGAAGATGTTTTCGTCGCTATGGGCTGGGTCATTGTTGAAGGCCCAGAACTTGAAGCCGAGTGGTACAACTTCGACGCATTGAATATCGGACCAAATCATCCGGCACGCACTATGCAAGACACATTCTTCGTTGCTCCAGAAGATTCACATCTAGTTTTGCGAACCCAAACTTCACCAGTTCAAGCCAGAACAATGTTGACTCGCAAACCTCCGATTTACATCGCCTCTCCAGGTAAAGTTTTTCGAACCGATGAACTAGATGCCACTCATTCGCCAGCTTTCCATCAGATCGAAGGTCTTGCGATTGATAAAGGTCTAACCATGGCACATTTGCGCGGAACCCTTGAACATTTCGCTCGAACCATGTTTGGTGAAGAAGCGAAAATTCGCTTACGTCCTTCATTCTTTCCATTTACTGAGCCAAGCGCAGAATTGGATCTCTGGTTCCCGCAAGCAAAAGGTGGAGCGCGTTGGATCGAGTGGGGTGGTTGCGGCATGGTCAACCCAGTTGTCTTGCAAGCATGTGGCATTGACTCAAATGAGTATTCAGGATTCGCATTCGGAATGGGAATTGAAAGAACTTTGATGTTCAGACACACAGTCACTGACATGCGAGACATGGTTGAAGGCGACATTCGTTTTTCTCGCCAATTTGGAATGGACATCTAATGCGTATTCCAATGTCTTGGTTAAAAGAATTTGTAGAAATCCCTAGTGGAACCACTATTGAAGAAATTTCAGCAATATACACAAAATTAGGTTTTGAAGAAGAAGAAATTATTCGCCACGGTGAAGACTTAACGGGTCCGGTCGTTGTTGGAAAAGTTCTCGAGTTCGTAGAAGAGCCACAAGCTAACGGCAAAACCATTCGCTGGTGCCAAGTCGAAGTTGGAAATGGGCAAGTAAATGGAATTGTTTGCGGTGCATCAAACTTTTTTGTTGGCGACAAGGTTGTTGTCTCACTCGCAGGAGCGGTGCTTCCTGGTGGTTTCGAAATTTCAGCTAGGAAAACATATGGCCATGTTTCAGATGGGATGATTTGTTCTGCACGTGAACTTCGATTTAGCGAGGATCACAACGGAATTATCCGTTTAGTGGAATTAGGTCTTGACCCAGAAATTGGCACAGATGCAATCGAGCTGCTTCAATTAAAAGAAGAAGTCTTAGACATTTCAGTGTTGCCGGATCGTGGCTATGCGATGTCTATACGAGGTGTGGCTCGCGAACTTGCAAATGCGACTGGCTGGAAGTGGAAAGATCCAGCAGATATTAAAACCGAAATCACAACGAGCAAAGAGGCAGTAACAGCTGAGATTTCAGATCCAACAGCTGCATCAAGAATTGTTTTGCGAACTCTTAACAACTTTGATTCCTCTGCCAAATCTCCGCTCTGGATGCAACGGCGAATCACATTGGCTGGAATGCGCGCCATTTCTCTTGCCGTAGATGTAACTAACTACGTCATGTTGGAACTCGGCCAACCACTTCACGCGTTTGACGCTGACAAATTAAAGGGCGGGATCAAAGTTCGTCGAGCTGGCGAAAACATCAAGTTGAAAACCCTTGACGATGTTGATCGCAAGCTAGATGTTCGAGACATTGTGATTGCTGACGATTCGGGTGCGATTGCGTTAGCCGGAACTATGGGTGGGGCTTCAACTGAAATCTCAGACACCACTAAAAACATTGTGATTGAAGCAGCATGTTTTAATTTTGGCGATGTCGCAAGAACTTCACGTTCACACAAACTTTCATCTGAAGCATCACGACGATTTGAACGCGGTGTAGATCATGAACTTGGTCCGATTGCATCAGCTCGAGCTAGTGCTTTACTTGCTGAATTTGGTGGCGCTAATGAAATTGGCGCTTGCGAAGTAGATTTGCGTCAACCAGGCAAACAGATCGAAGTACTTCCAGATTTTGCATCGCGCATAGTTGGTGTTGATTATGAAGTAGCGGAAGTTATTAATGCCTTGGAATCTGTGGGTTGCACCATTCAAAAAACTGACAAAAAATTTCTTGTTGGAGTTCCGAGTTGGCGTCCAGACCTACAGACACCAGAAGACTTAAGCGAAGAGGTTGCTCGAATCAATGGATACGACCGAATTCCTTCGATTGTTCCAGAAGCTATTGCTGGAAATGGGCTAACCGA
>JACCED010115282.1_pt1 | contig 12773 bp, 7 predicted proteins | sample 7455021 | NCBI WGS metagenome assembly JACCED01 (sample SAMN15323456, study PRJNA562643) | freshwater metagenome | isolation source: river surface water | place: USA:Blue River Watershed | collected 2017-08-19
CGCGCGGCTGATCGGCCAGCGCCACGCCCGTCATCATAACAAGGCAGCAGAGAATCCTTTTCATCATGGGCGCACTCTATCAAATGCAGGCTTATCGACAATCAGCCGCCTTCTGTGTTACGCCCCGCTCATGCTCGAAGGTCTGCCCCCCAATAATGCCGCCTTTGTGATGCGGTTGCGCTGTGACGAAGCCACTGCCGTGGCCGTTGCTGACATTATCGTGGAAACGCACGATCCGGCAGAGACGGCAGCCTCTGCCTTTGAGGAAAGCCCCAACGAGACAAAAAGCTGGGCCGCTTTGCCCTGGCTCGTTGAAGTCTATTTTGCCTATGAGCCCGATCAGGACTGGATCCGGGAGCTTGTCGCCTCTGCCGCTGGCGAGGACGCAGCCAATGCGCTCGAATTTGCCACCATCTCGCAAAAGGATTGGGTCGCCTCTTCGCTGGAAGGGCTCGCGCCCGTGCGGGCCGGTCGCTTTCTCGTGCATGGCTCGCATGATCGCGACAAGGTGCAGCCCAACGATATTGCGCTTGAGATTGAAGCAGCCCTTGCCTTCGGCACCGGCCATCACGGCACGACGCGCGGCTGCCTCTTGATGCTCGACTGGATCTTGAAAGAACGCCGCCCCGAACGTGTACTCGATGTCGGCACGGGCACTGGCGTTCTCGCACTCGCCGCCGCGCGCTATCTGCGTGAGGCTGTGACCTGCAGCGATATCGACCCGATTGCAGTTGAGGCAGCACGCTCCAACGCCATTTTGAACGGCGCAGGCCCTTGGGTGCGCCCTGTGGTGGCGCGCGGTGTGCAGCATCCCGAAATACAGAATGACGGGCCTTACGTTCTCATCTTTGCGAATATTCTGGCAAAGCCCCTGCGTGCGCTTGCACCCTCGATCTGCGCCCTGGCGACAGATGAGGCGGATATCGTGCTCTCTGGCCTGTTGAATGGCGATGTGCCGGGTGTGCTGTCGAGCTATGGCGCTCAGGGCTTCAGGCTGCTCCGCCGCATTGATCTCGAAGGCTGGGCCTGCTTGCGCCTGCGCCGCGGTGGCGGCTCGCGCCGTCCTCTGCTTGAAGATGATGATGACGATTGCTAGAGCGCCGCGCGGCCATTAGGCTGCGTTTCATGTTCGAGAGCCACTTTCAAACTTTCACCGATAGTGCCGACAAGAGCAAAGGCGCAGCGCGCCTTGCAGAATTGCGCGCGGAACTAGGCCGACGCGGGCTTGATGGCTTTCTCATTCCCCGCTCCGACGAACATCAAAACGAATATGTGCCCCGCTGTGCGGAGCGTCTCTCTTGGCTTACAGGTTTCACCGGGTCAGCCGGTATGGCCATCGTGCTGCAAGAGATCGCCACGATCCTTGTTGATGGGCGCTACACATTGCAGGTGCGCGATCAGGTCGATGTGCAAGCCTTTGAGCCGCTCAATAGCTCGGATGTGCATCCCGATCACTGGCTGGAGAAGCATCTGCGCGCGGGGATGCGAATTGCTTATGACCCTTGGCTCCACACACCCTCGCAAGTCGCGCGCTATCAAAAAGCAATTGAAGCTGCGGGCGCCACGCTGGTTGCAACTGCACCCAACCCGGTTGATGCGATCTGGCACGATCGTCCAGCCCCACCGCTCGCGCCGATCAGACTGCATCCTGAGAAGTTTGCAGGTAAGGCCGCAGCAGCAAAGCTTGCACATGTGCAAAAACATATCGGCAAGGCTCATGCGCTTGTCTTGAGCGATCCGCATTCGATTGCATGGATCTTCAACATCCGCGGCTCTGATGTTGCCCATACGCCTATCGCTTTGTGCTTTGCTCTTGTGCCGCATGAAGGCAGGGCCACGATCTTCGTCGATCACCGCAAGGTGAATGAGGAGCTGCGCTCTGCCTTGCATGAGCTTGTCGATTTTGCCGCACCTGACGCGCTGATACCCGCGCTGGAAAACTATGGGCGCGACAAGGCGCTTTTGCGCTTTGACGCAGCAACCGCGCCAGTGCGTCTCGTGCAAGCTTTCGAGGCTTTCGGCGGCAAGGCGGAAGTCGCACCCGATCCAACCGCCAATATGAAAGCACGGAAGACAAAAGCGGAGCTACGCGGGATGCGCGCAGCCCATCGGCGTGATGGTGTCGCCGTCACGCAATTCCTGTGCTGGCTCGCGCGTGAGGCCCCCAAGGGCAAGCAAACCGAGATCACCGCGACGCAAGCGCTTGAGACTTTCCGCCGCGCCACAAAGAAGCTGAAGGATATTTCCTTCCCCACTATTTCCGGCATGGGACCGAATGGCGCCATCGTGCATTATCGCGTCACGCAAGCAACTGACCGCAAGCTCAGCAAGGGTCTTTTCCTGATTGATTCTGGCGCGCAATATGAAGATGGCACGACCGACATCACGCGCACCATTGCCATTGGAAAACCAAGTGTGGAAATGCGCGACCGCTACACGCGCGTTCTCAAGGGCCATATCGCCATTGTCACAAGCACCTTCCCGCATGGCATCTCAGGTGCGCAACTCGACAGTTTCGCCCGCCGCGCTTTGTGGGATGTGGGGCTGGATTTCGACCATGGCACCGGCCACGGCGTCGGCTCTTATCTGAGCGTACATGAAGGGCCGCAGCGCATTTCAAAGCTCGGCCATGTGGCACTCGAACCCGGCATGGTCCTCTCCAACGAGCCGGGTTATTACAAGACCAACGCCTATGGCATCCGTCTGGAAAATCTGATCGTTGTCGAAGAACGCAAAATCAGCGGCGCCGAGCGCAAAATGCTGGGCTTCGAAAACCTCACTCTCGCACCTTTCGATCTTGCTCTGGTTGAGCCGAAACTGCTGAGCGATGACGAGTTGCGCTGGCTGAATAGCTACCACGCGCGGGTCCGCAAGGAGCTATCACCAAAGCTTGATGCCACGACACGCAAATGGCTGGCCGCCGCAACGAAGGCGGTGAAGCGTTAGGCTTCCCCAACCCGCTGCAACCACTCGTCCTCGCTGATCACCTCGATCCCAAGCTCGCTTGCTTTTGCAAGCTTGGAACCAGCGCCCGGCCCTGCAACAACGAGATCGGTTTTCTTTGACACACTGCCGGAGACTTTCGCGCCAAGCCGTTCGGCTTGTGCTTTAGCTTCGTCGCGCGTCAGGCGCTCCAGCGAGCCTGTAAACACAATTGTTTTGCCCGCAACAGGGCTGTCGCTTTTCACCGCTTCCAAAGCTTGCGGCGTGACGGCTTGCAGCAGGCGGTCAAGCTCATCCTCATTATGTTGCTCAGTGAAGAAATCCGCGACGGCTTCGGCGACCACATCGCCAATACCGCTAATCCCATTGATCTCAGCACGCGCCTCGCTTGACGGATCGCCTGCAAGAGAAGCAACCCGACGCAGTGCTTCGAATGAACCGAAATGCCGCGCAAGGCGCTTGGCATTGGTCTCCCCCACATGGCGAATGCCAAGTGCGAAGATGAAACGGTTGAGTGGGATCTCGCGCCGCGCCTCAATGGCGGCAAAGAGATTGCGCACGGAGGTCTCACCGAACCCCTCGAAATTACGCAGGCGCTGCAAATTGCCGGGCTTTGCATCGCGCTCTTGCAAGGTGAAAATGTCGCTGGGGACTTTCAGAAGGCCCTTCTCAAAAAAGAACTCGATCTGCTTGTCCCCCAAACCTTCAATATCCATCGCGTTGCGCGAGCAGAAATGTTTGAGACGTTCGACCGCTTGTGCGGGACAAATCAGGCCAGCGGTGCAACGACGCACTGCGTCAACCTCGCCTTTCTCGTCGATCTCGCGCACCGCCGCAGAGCCGCAAGCCGGACAGTGATGGGGGAATTCATAGGGCTTGCTGTGGGCAGGCCGTTTCTCTTCCACAACGCGCACAATCTGCGGAATCACATCACCTGCGCGCTGCACCACCACTGTGTCACCGACACGCACATCCTTGCGCGCGATCTCATCTTCATTGTGCAGCGTTGCATTCGAAACGACGACACCACCGACGGTGACGGGCTCCAGCTTCGCAACCGGCGTCAGGGCTCCTGTGCGCCCCACCTGAATTTCGATATCACGCAAGACCGTCGTGGCTTGTTCAGCAGGGAATTTATGCGCCTTGGCCCAACGAGGCGAGCGCGACACGAAGCCAAGCCTGGCTTGCAAGCGCAGATCATCCACTTTGTAAACAACACCGTCGATGTCATAGCCCAGATGCGCACGATCTGCCTCGATCGCCCGATAATGCGCAATCATCTCGCCGGCCGACTGGCAAACCACTGTCCGCTCATTCACAGGAAGGCCAAAACGCTTGAAAGCCTGAACCATGCCATATTGGCTCTCAGCTGGCATGGAACTCATCTCGCCCCATGCATAAGCGAAAAAGTGCAAACGCCTTTCTGCGGTAATTTTCGGATCGAGTTGACGCAACGAACCTGCAGCAGCATTTCGCGGATTGGCAAAGGGCTTTTCACCAGCCTTCATCTGCCGCTCATTCAAAGCGGCAAAATCCGCATGGCTCATATAGACCTCGCCGCGCACCTCGCAGATCTCCGGGAAATCCCCTTTGAGCTTCTTCGGCACCTCCTCGATCGTGCGCACATTCGCCGTCACATCCTCGCCCTCAAAGCCATCGCCGCGCGTGGCCGCTTGCACAAACTCACCACGCACATAACGAAGCGAGCACGAGAGACCGTCGATTTTCGGCTCGGCGGTAAAGGCAAGCGCACCATCTGCAAGCTTGAAGTCAGTGCGGATCGAATGGACAAAGCTTTCAACCTCATCATCGCGGAATATGTTCTGAAGCGACAGCATCGGCACGACATGCTGCACCTTGCCGAATTTTTCGGAGGGCGCAGCCCCCACCTTTTGCGTCACCACGGCGCGCAAATCAGGAAAGATCGCCTCAATCGCTTCCAGCCTGCGACGCAGCGCATCATAATCAGCGTCCGAGATGACGGGCGCATCCTGCTGATGATAGCGGATGTCATGGGCCGCCACGTCTTCCGCCAGCCGATCATGCTCGGCGCGGGCTTCCAGTGGTGTCAGCTCTTCAACGGGAATGGGCTTCTTCATGCCCCAAGATGTAGCGCAGCACCCTGAGGTCGCAAAGATGGCTCAGCCTGCGCCCTGCAAAAGCCTGTGAGCAGCCGCCCGCGCCTCCTCCGTAATGGTCGCGCCGGACAACATGCGGGCGATCTCCTCGCGCCGCGCCTCATCCACCAATTGCGTGATTCGGGTCGCAACCCGCTTGCCCCGATCAGCAACACCCTTGGCGATCTGGAAATGGTCACTGGCGCGTGCCGCAACTTGCGGCGCATGGGTGACAGCTAAAACCTGCACGCGCGATGCCAAACGCGCCAAACGTTGACCAATGGCATCAGCCACTGCACCACCAACGCCCGTGTCGATTTCATCAAAGACCAATGTGGGTGCTGAGCCGCGATCAGCCAGCGCCACTTTCAAAGCAAGCATGAAGCGAGCAAGCTCACCGCCCGATGCAACTTTCATCAATGGGCCGGGACGCGTGCCGGGATTGGTCTGCACCCAAAATTCCACCCGGTCGATGCCATCAGCGCTGGCATTGTCAGCATCACTGACGATCTCCGTTGAGAATTTTGCGCGCTCAAGTTTCAAGGGCGCAAGCTCGCCATTGACGGTTTTATCAAGTTGCGCTGCTGCCTTCTTGCGCGCAGCAGACAAAGTAGCCGCTGCCGCATAGAAGGCCTTTTCGCAAGCCGTCGCCTCTTGAGCGAGCTTCACCAGCAAGGCTTCGCCCGCATCAAGCGAGGCGAGATCCGCTGCGAAACGCTCTGCAAGTGCCGGCAACTCACTCACTGGCACGCTGAATTTGCGACCAGCCCCGCGCAAGGCAAACAATCGCTCTTCCACCCGCTCCAGCTCACGGGGATCGAATTCTGCTTCCCGCAAAGCAGCTTCAATCGTCTGTGCGGCGAGTTCCAGCGCATCAAGCGCGGTCGCAATGGCCTTGACGGAGGGCTCGATCAGGCTCGGCGCTTGCGCCGCACGCCGCTCAAGTCGGCGCTGAACGGAGGAGAAATCGCTGATCGGGGAATGATCGCCTGCGAGTGCCTCATAGGCTTCGCGCAATTCGCTTGTCACCTTTTCTGCCTGCTGCATTGTGGTGCGACGCGCGGCAAGCGTCTCTTCCTCTTGCGGCTGGGGCGCGAGTTTCGACAATTCCTCATGCGCGTGGCGCAAGAAATCGGCCTCCTTGCGGGCGCGGGCAATACGCTCCTCTTCTGCCACAAGCGCTGCCTTGGCATCACGCCATTTGGCATGGGCATCACGCACGCCATTCAGCTCTTTTTGCAAACCACCGAATGCATCAATCAAGGCCCGATGCATGGCAGGATCCACAAGCGCACGATCATCATGCTGGCCGTGGATCTCGACGAGCTGTGATCCGATTTCGCGCAGCGCCTGCACACTCACCGGCTGATCATTGACAAAGGCGCGCGTGCGACCATCCGCCATTTGCACGCGACGCAGAATAAGGTCGCCATCAATCACGATGTCATGCTTTTGCGCAGCAAGAATGGCGGGATGATCAAGTGGCAAATCAAAGGCTGCCGTGATTTGCCCTTGCGGCTGGCCCTCGCGCACGAGCGAGCCATCGCCGCGCCCGCCGAGCGCGAGCGAGAAAGCATCAAGCAGGATAGATTTGCCCGCCCCCGTCTCACCGGTCAGCACAACAAGGCCCGGACCCAATTGCAGGTCGAGCCGATCAATCAAAACGATGTCACGGATCGAGAGCTGCGCAAGCATGGAGACTTAGCCGAGACCCACGGACCTAAAGGCGCGCGCAATCCACGAGCCCTTATCCACCTGCGGCTCAAGACCACCGCCCTGCAAGCGGGCATAGGCATCCCTGTACCACTGGCTGTCCGGATAGTTGTGACCAAGCACCGCTGCCGCGGTCTGCGCTTCATTGACGATACCCAGCGCAAGATAGGCTTCGGTCAGGCGAAACAGGGCCTCTTCAATATGGCGTGTTGTTTGATATTTCGCGACGACTTCGCGGAAGCGGTTGACGGCAGCGATATAGTTCTTGCGCGTGAGATAGTGGCGGCCAATGGACATTTCCTTGGCGGCAAGCTGATCGCGCGTGACCTGAATTTTCAGCTTCGCATCATCCACATATTCCGACTTCGGATATTTTTCGACGAGCGCCTCAAACATGCGCAACGCCTTTTCCGCGCGTTCCTGATCGCGCGAAATATCTGGCACCTGATTGTAATAGGACATCGCGCCAAGATAGAGCACATAGGCTGCCTCAGGCGTGGAGGGATAGAGGCTGACATAGCGCTGGGAAGCACCAATCGCCTCGTCATATTGATTGGCCTGATAATGGGCATAGACCTGCATCACGAGGCCACGGCGCGAATGAGACGAAAAAGGATATTGCTTGTCGAGGTCGGAAAACTTCTTGGCCGCACCTTCCCCATCGCCATTGTAGAGGCGCGCTAGACCCTGATCATAAATCTGGTCAGCAGGTTCATCAGGCAGGATCTTGGCTTCGTATTTCTCGCCACCGAAGGGATTGAGCGATTCCAGTGTCGAGCAGGCTGCAGCCGGGACTGCCAGAGCAATGACAAGCGCAATGCGGGCGAGCCGGGAGGCATCAAGCCGGCAGGCGAAAACGGGATGCGATGAGAAGGTCATACCAAACTCTCAGCCTGCGTTCGAAATGGGGACGGATCAGATCCTGCGGGCACGCCCAGCTATTTATCTGAATCGGCCCAGGAACGCCACAGGGGACGCACGAAAGGCCGACCTTTGCTTCTGACCCTCAGATTGTGGCCGGAGCAAGTCAAAACGGGAATAGGGCGCATGAGCGCCCAAGGCCGTTGCAAGAATGTCAGTTGGCTTCGGGCGCGAAAGCGGGCCGCAGGGTCAGGGCATGTTCGACGCGCGCCGGCTCCCGACGCGGCTGGCCTTCCACAATCTGATAATTGGCGCGATCCGCGAAAAGTGCCTCAAGCACAGCAACATTCATCTTGTGTCCACCGCAGAAGGAACGGTAGCAGCCAATGATGGGGGCGCCAGCAAGGGCCAGATCACCCACTGCATCCAGCGTCTTGTGACGCACAAATTCATCCGCATAGCGCAGACCGCCCGGATTGAGCACGCGGTCGCCATCAAGAGCCACCGTGTTGTCAAGCGAAGCGCCCAGCGCGAAACCAGCCTTCCACAGACGCTCCACATCACGAATGAAGCCGAAGGTGCGCGCACGCGACAGCTCATTGCGGAAGACATCCGGCGTCAGATCGACACTCTTCTTCTGGCGACCAATGACTCCAGCTGCGAAATCAATCTCGACTTCGAGGCGGAAGCCGCGATCAGCCGGACGCAGTTCTGAAAAGGCACGGCCATTCTCGACGCGCACGGTCTTCAGCACCTTGATATAGCGGCGCGGCGCGGCCTGCTGGACGAGACCGACCTGATCAATCGCCTCAACGAAATCGGCAGATGAGCCATCCATGATGGGCATTTCAGGCCCGTCGATTTCAACCACTGCATTATCAACGCCAAGGCCCGCAAAGGCGGCGAGCAGATGTTCAACAGTGGAGACAGAGGCCTCAGCCGCACCAATCACGGTGCACAATTCAGTCATGGACACCTGAGAATATTTGGCTTCGATCAGGCGCTCATGACCACCGGGCAGCCCGGTGCGAAGGAAGCTGATGCCGGTATTGGCTTCAGAGGGATGAAGGACCAGACGTGCCGGAGCATTGGAGTGAACACCCGCGCCTGTCAGGACGACGCGATCACGCAGGGTGGTTTGCTTGGCTACTGTCATAATCAACTCTGCTCTGGCTTCAGCGGGAGGGGCCGAAGCTTCAGCGCGACCACAAAGGACTAGCCTCAGGGGGCACGCGGTGTCGATGCATCGGGACGAATCCCTGACCGGACGATGGCGAAAATATGCTGGCGCAGCCGTAGGGCAAAATCACTCTTTCTTACCGATCGTAACACAGCCACGCTGGCGACATCGCCACCCGACAGCCTTGTTTTAAATCCTTGTTTTTCAATTAATTAGGGCGCCCCGTGGGCCTACGGGACGCCCCTCTATCAGCCATTATGGCTAATGTTGTGTTTCAGTTTGCCTGGCGGCGCAGAAAAGCCGGGATTTCCAGCTGCTCTTCCTCGCTCGTACGGGCCTGCGGCTGGATCCGCTGCGGCTCGATGCGCGGCCCCCCGATGGCGCGGCGCGGGCCATATTCGGCATGGACCGGACCGGGTGCGGCCGGGCGCTGGCTCTGCAGTGGGCGCTGCTGAGGTGCCGCTACGCGCTCTTCCTGCCGGCTTTGGCCGAAGGCGGCCAAACGCTCGAACAGGGTGCGGCGCTTCGCCTCCGGCGAATTGGCCTGCTGCATTTCAGGATTGTGGTGCGCTTCCCATTGCACGCGACCGGGCTGCGGCAGATCTTCGATGGAGGGCATACGCTGCTGGCGCACCGGCATCTCAGCCTGGGGCGGAATGAAATGGGCTGGCAGCGGCTCAGGCTCGGCCATAACCATGGGCTCTGGCGCGGGTTCCTGGAACATGGGCTGGCGCTGGACGGGCTGGAGCTGCACATCATGCGCTGCTGCTTGATAGGCAGGCTGGTGATAAACCGGCTCCGGCGCAGGAGCAGGCGCCATGGGAGCGGCTGCGATCGGCGCGGGGGCGGCCTCCATGACAGGCTGGAAGGCCGGCGGCTCAACGGCGCGCGGCTGTGTGCCAGCGCGCAGACGGCCCGTGGTTTCTGCAACACGCACACCCGTGGTCGAGATTTCGCGCGCGTGAAGCGGCTGGTCGATGCCAGTGGCGACGACCGACACGCGGATGATGCCATTCAGCGATTCATCGAAGGTCGCGCCGAGGATGATATTGGCATCTTCGTCCACTTCCTGACGGATGCGGCTTGCAGCTTCATCGACTTCATAAAGGGTCATGTCGCTGCCGCCGGTGATCGAGATCAGCAGGCCGCGCGCACCCTTCATCGAAACTTCGTCCAGCAGCGGATTGGCAATGGCAGCCTCCGCCGCCAGGATGGCGCGCTTCTCGCCAGAGGCTTCGCCCGTGCCCATCATCGCCTTGCCCATTTCGCGCATGATGGAGCGAACGTCAGCAAAGTCGAGATTGACGAGGCCCTGCTTCACCATCAGATCCGTGATCGAGGCAACGCCTGAATAGAGAACCTGATCAGCCATTGCGAAAGCATCCGCAAAGGTTGTCTTCTCATTAGCCACGCGGAAGAGGTTCTGGTTGGGGATGACGATCAGCGTATCAACCGCCTTGGTCAATTCGCTGATACCGGCTTCCGCCACGCGCATACGGCGCATACCCTCGAAGTGGAAGGGCTTGGTGACAACACCGACGGTCAGAATGCCCATTTCACGCGCCGTGCGCGCAATCACAGGCGCCGCACCCGTGCCTGTGCCACCGCCCATACCAGCGGTAACGAAGCACATATGCGCGCCCGCGAGGTGGTCACGAATTTCTTCGATCGCTTCTTCAGCCGCAGCGCGACCAACTTCAGGCTGCGCGCCCGCACCCAGACCTTCGGTCACTTGCAGACCCATCTGAATGATGCGGCCAGCCTTCGACGCAGTGAGTGCCTGCGCATCCGTATTGGCGACGATGAACTCGACCCCGGTCAAACCAGACTCGATCATATTGTTGACGGCATTGCAGCCGGCGCCACCCACGCCTGCCACCATGATCCGGGGCTTGAGTTCCCGCAGTTCGGGAGCTTGGAAGTTAATCGTCATCGTCTGGCCTCTCGACGTTGGACTTGTTTGTCCGGTTCACCTTGAGCCCTCACACAGAAGCGCCGCCGCATCTGTGCAAGGGCTGTTCACATTAAAAGCTTTCCTTCAGCCAACGTCCGACACGGCTGATGTAACCATCCGTGCCAGTCGCGGCATATCCACCACTGCGACGCGGCTCGAAATGCTCAATTCCTGCGACTTGCGGATACACGAGCAGACCGACCGATGCGGCGAAGGCTGGATTCTTGGCTGACTCAGGCAGGCCCTGAATGCCGAGCGGACGCCCGACACGAACCTGCGAGGAAATAGTGCGGCTCGCAGCTTCAGGTAGACCCGTCAGCTGGCTCGCACCGCCCGTCATGATGAGACGGCGGCCAGCCTGCGGACCAAAACCTGCTTCCTTGAGACGATCGCGCACGAGTTCGAGGATTTCCTCGACACGCGGCTTGATGATGCGCACGAGCTGGGACTTTGGCAGATGATGGGGATGGGCACCATCATCACCAACCGTCGTCACCGAGATCGTCTCACGATCATCGGAACCAGAAGTCATGCAGGATCCATAAAGCGTCTTCAGACGCTCTGCGTCGCCAAGCCGGATCGTCAAACCCCGTGCAATATCGGTTGTGACGTGATTGCCGCCCAGCGCGAAACCATCGACATGGGTGAGATGGCCGTTGGAGAAGACGCCAATCGTGGTCGTGCCACCGCCAAAATCCACCAACGCGCAGCCAAGCTCCGCCTCATCATCCACGAGAACGGAAAGGCCAGCGGCATAAGGTGTGGCAACCACAGCTTCGACATTGAGATGGCAGCGCTCGACGGCCAGCATCAGATTGCGGACTGCCGCCGCATCACTTGACACGACATGCATCGTCGCGCCCAGCTCTTCGCCCATCATGCCCTTGGGGTCACGAATGCCCGACATGGAGTCAACGGAGAAGCCGTTGGGCAGCGAATGCAAAACCGCGCGCCCCTGCTCGGCCGTGCAGGAGGCTGCAGCTTCCAGCACGCGATGCGTGTCATATTCGCGGACAGCCTTGCCGCCGAGGCGGACATTGGCATTGTAGAGATGTGAGCCAAGACGCCCACCCGTCACATTGACGATGACGCTTTCAACCTGAACACGCGCCATGCGCTCAGCGGAATCCACCGCGAGCCGGATCGCCTGTTCGGCCTGTTCCATATCAATGACAGCGCCACCCTTGAGACCGACCGAACGCTGATGACCGATGCCCAGAATGCGACAGCGATGCGTGCGACCGCGCAGCATTTCGGAGGGTTCAGCCGGCATCAAACGCGCAATCAAACAGGCCACCTTGGAGGTGCCCACATCCAGCACTGACAGGATTGTGGTCTTGCGCGCCGACAAAGGCTTCATACGCGGCGTATAGCAACGCGAAGTCACGACTGGCCCCCCTTCTTGCGGCGCGGCATTGTCGCCTCGCGCGCAGCCATGGCTTCTTCCGTCAAACGGGCATAGATGCGACCGGGCACACGCATATCGACGGAGACGAGATCCTTCTCCATGATGCGGTGCTCACGATTGAGCTTCGCAAATTGCGCGATGGCCACATCCGGTGCGCTTTCGGGCAGCTTCACATCAAGACCATTCGTCATCTTGATGGTCCAGCGGCGCTCACCGACCAGTATGCCCGCACGAATGCGGGAGCGCAGATCACCCGCTGCTTCAAGGATCTTCAGATATTCAGCAACGCGCTGATTGGCGCCAGGGCCAACCACAAAAGGCATGTCCTGCGCATGGTCTTCAGTGAAGTCCTGAATGGGATAGCCATCCACCGACACAACCACGAGCTGACCATCGCGCTGCCACACTGCGAAAGGCTCGCGCTCCACAAACTCGATCAAAAGCTGATCGGGATAGAGTTTACGAACGCGCACATCCTTGACGAGTGAATGTTCGCGCAGGCGCTCACGCACATCAGCGATATCGAGAAAAAGCAGCGAATTCTTTCCGCTCAGACCCGCGACCTGCAGAACGCGCTCTTCGGTCAACCCATGCGAG
>JACCED012069336.1_pt1 | contig 12763 bp, 9 predicted proteins | sample 7455021 | NCBI WGS metagenome assembly JACCED01 (sample SAMN15323456, study PRJNA562643) | freshwater metagenome | isolation source: river surface water | place: USA:Blue River Watershed | collected 2017-08-19
CACCCCCACAGTCAATTCACGACCAGGGATGAAGCTTTCCACCATGATGGCATCGCCATATGCCCAACCGCGCGCGATATCGGCACGCCGATTATCGCCCGCCTGCAGAATGGTCACCCCAACAGAGGAACCTTCATTCACCGGCTTGATGACAAAGGGACGCGGCAGCGGATCAGCGGCTTCCAATTCAGCGCGTGACACCACTCGGTCTTCCGCCACCGGCAAACCCGCGGCGCGGAAAATCGCCTTTGCTGCCGCCTTATCCATGGCCACAGCGGAAGCGCGCAAACCGGAATGGGTATAGGGCAGGCCAAGCCAATCCAGAATGCCCTGAATGCAGCCATCTTCGCCAAACCGCCCATGCAGCGCATTGAACACAACATCAGGGCGCGGCTGCGTCAACGCCGTGATCAGCGCCCCCAGATCTTCACCCACTTCAATCGGCGTCACCGTGAAGCCCGCCTCACGCAGGGCGCCAATCACCTGCCGGCCAGAGGAAAGCGATACTTCCCGTTCCGCTGATCGCCCGCCATAGAGCACTGCGACATGCTGTGTCATGGCAGCGGCCTTCCCAGGCGGCGAATTTCCCATTCAAGCGAAATGCCGGATTGCGCCACGACACGCGCACGCACTTCCTCACCCAGGGCTTCAATATCAGCGGCGGTGGCATTGCCCGTATTGATCAGGAAGTTGCAGTGCTTTTCACTGACCTGCGCGCCACCCAGCACAAGGCCCCGGCAGCCTGCGGCATCAATCAATTCCCAAGCCTTGCGATCACCCGGTGGATTCTTGAAGGTGGAACCACCAGTACGGGCGCGTACCGGCTGCGTGGCTTCCCGTGCCGTGCGAATTTCCGCAAGGCGCGCTGCGATGGCATGCTTGTCACCCGCTATGGCACGCAGCCGCGCGCGCACCACCACGCCCCGCACCGGCAAGGTGGCGCGACGATAGGCGAAATGCAGATCCTCCGGCTTCAGGCGCAGCAAGCCGTCTGGCGTTGCGACCTCCACCCAATCCAGCACATCCTTGATTTCGGTGCCGTAGGCGCCCGCATTCATCGCGACCGCGCCACCAATGCTGCCCGGTATGCCCACCAGGAATTCCAGCCCACCCAAGCCGGCCGCCGCCGCGCTTTCGGCAAGGGTCATGTCCAAGGCAGCGGCCCCGGCGATAATGCCATCTGCGTCCGGCACCACATCACCGAAACCGCGCGCCAGGCGCAGCACCACACCGGCAATGCCGCCATCACGAATGATCAGATTGGATGCGGCACCGAGCACCGTGAAGGGCATATCCGCCGGCATATCGCGCAGCAGCAGCAAAAGATCATCAAGATCCGCCGGGCGCACCAGAAATTCCGCCGGCCCACCCACGCGGAACCAGGTGCCAGGCCCAAGCGCGGCGTCGCGCTGAATGCGCCCGCGCAAGGGTGGCAACACGGTATTGCTGGTGGGCTGGGGCATCATTTCATTGCCCCCGCCAGGCGCCCACGTGCGCGGGACTGCAATTCCGCCAATTGCGCCGGTAGCGCATGGGCCCAATTGGTGATCGTGCCAGCACCAAGGCACACCACATAATCACCGGACCGCGCCATGGCGTGGATCATTTCCGCAAGGCTATCGGGCCCCGGCAATGGCACGACGGAACGATGCCCACGCGCGCGCAGCCCTTCCACCAGGGCGTCCTTGTCAACGCCATCCAGCGGTTGTTCACCCGCCGCATAGACATCGGCCACAATCACCGTGCCCGCATCATTCATGCAGGTGCAGAAATCCTCAAACAGGGAAGCAAGGCGGGTGTAACGATGCGGCTGTACCACGGCGATCACATCCCGCGCACCGGCCTGACGCGCCGCCTTCAGGACAGCGGCGATTTCCACCGGGTGATGGCCGTAATCATCAATCACGGTAATGCCGCCGGCATCACCCGTGCGCGTGAAACGCCGCTTCACGCCCTTGAAGCCCGCCAAGGCTGAGCGGATGGTGGCTTCATCCACATCCATTTCGGCAGCAATCGCCACCGCCGCCAGGGCATTCTGCACATTGTGATGGCCCAGCATGGGCAGGCGGAAGGGCTTCATGCTACGCACACGCCCACTCAGCCGATCCGTGACGGTAACTTCGAAAGTCGCGCCCATGCGATCCGTGATCACGCGTTCGGCGCGGACATCGGCCTGGGGTGAAAACCCATAGGTGACAATGCGCCGGTCTGACAGGCGCGGGATCATCGCCTGCACTTCCGGGTGATCAATGCACAGCACAGCGAAACCGTAGAAAGGAATATTGCCGACGAATTGGGCATAGCCTTCCTTCATCGCTTCTTCCGTGCCCCAATGGTCCAGATGTTCGGGATCCATATTGGTGACAACGGCGACAACGGCCGGCAATTTCAGGAAGGATCCGTCGCTTTCATCGGCTTCCACCACCATCCATTCACCACCACCCATGCGGGTATTGGTGCCATAGGCATTGATGATGCCGCCATTGATGACGGTGGGATCCAGCCGCGCCGCTTCCAAAACAGCGGCCACCAGACTTGTGGTGGTGGTCTTGCCATGCGTACCGCCAATGGCAATGGACCATTTCAGCCGCATCAATTCCGCGAGCATTTCGGCGCGCCGAACAATCGGGATCAGCCGCTGCCGCGCTGCCACCACTTCAGGATTGTCACGCTTCACGGCGGTGGAAACCACAATCACCTGCGCTGCGCCCAGATTGGCGGCATCATGGCCGACCATGACAGGAATACCCGCCGCACGCAGCCGCGCGACATTGGCGCTTTCAGCGATATCACTGCCCTGCACCTGATAGCCAAGCGTGTGCAAGACTTCGGCAATACCGGACATGCCAATGCCGCCAATGCCAACGAAGTGAATGGGGCCGATATTCAAAGGCAGCGCACGCATCTCAGGAAACCCTCATCACTTCACGCCGCGCCAGGGACAGCACCAGATCAGCCAATTCACGCGCCGCATGCGGCCGCGCCAGGCCCGCCGCTGCTGCCGCAGCCGCTGCCAGACGCGCCGGAAAATTCAAGAAACTCTGCAAGGCTTCCGTCAGCGCCATGGGCGTAAAGGCAGCTTGGGCAAAAACCTGCGCCGCCTGCGCTGCCGCCAAGGCACGCGCATTCGCCGCCTGATGATCATCAATGGCGGAAGGCAGCGGCACCAGAATGGCGGGGCGTCCCGCGCAGGCAATTTCCGCAACCGTCGAAGCGCCCGCACGACCAATCACCAGATGCGATACGGCCAAACGGCCCGCCACATCGGGAAAGAATGGCGCCAGATCCGCCGGCACGCCGGCCGCTTCATAAGCCGCCCGGGTCCGCGCCAAATCCTCTGCACGACATTGTTGCGTGATCAGCAAGCGCGCGCGCAGCGCCTCAGGCAAGGCGGCAATGGCAGCGGGCACCACATCAGCAAAAATCCGCGCGCCCAGGGATCCGCCCAATACCAGCACGCGCAGCGCGGCATTCTCACCCGGCACCGCATAGGGTTGACCGGCAAGCGCCGCCAAAGCGGGCCGCACCGGATTACCCACGACCGCACAGCGCGCACCATTGGGCACCATGGCGGTATCGGCATAGGACAGCGCCAAAAGATCAGCGCCCCGCGCCATGACGCGATTGGCACGGCCCAAGACCGCATTCTGTTCATGCAGGATCAGGGCAGGCCGCCGTGATGCCGGCATCAGGCGCGCCGCAGCCAAGGGCGGGAAGGATGGGTAGCCACCAAAGCCGACAATGGCGCTGGGCGCGAGCATCCGGATATGGCGCCGCGCTTCGCGCGTTCCGGCCATCAGTGCCCAGGCACCGCGCAGGGCTTGGCGAAAACCACGCCCCGACAAGCCACCGCCTTGCAAAACAAAGCGTTCCGCATTGGCGAAGACCGCACTGTCATAGGCGGCAGAACGTGCATCCGTCATCAAGGCCACGCGTTCGCCACGCCGGAGCAATTCCGCCGCCAGCGCTTCCGCCGGAAACAAATGGCCGCCCGTGCCGCCAGCGGCAATGATGATGGGCTGCACCATTGGCCCCCTCACCGCCCGACACCAACAGGCAGGGCACCGCCGGTCAGGCCAGATTGCGCAGCACGTTCGCCCGTGCGCCGCCGCGTCAACGCCAGCAGCATGCCCATGCCAATCGCAATCGCCAGCACCGAAGACCCACCATAGGACACGAAAGGCAAGGTCATGCCCTTGGTCGGAATAAGATGCAGCGTGGACGCCATATTGACGAAAGCCTGCAGGCCGAATTGTGCCAGCAAGCCCGTGGCCGCCAGCACCACAAAGAAATCGGTTTCCGCCAGCAGACGGATCAGCCCCCGCAACACCACAAAGGCGAACAGCATCAGGATGATCAGGCACAGCACCATGCCGAATTCCTCACCCGCCACGGCGAAGACGAAATCGGCGTGCGCATCGGGTAGCACATTCTTCACGCGTCCTTCACCCGGCCCCCGGCCCAGCAAGCCGCCATTGGCGAAAGCCTCCATCGCCACGCTGACCTGATAGGAATCGCCCGAGCTTGGATCCAGAAAGCGATGCACACGCGATTGCACATGGGGAAAAAGGAAATAGGCCAATACGCCGACACCAACCCCAAGCCCGGCCAAGGCACCGACGACAATGAAATTCAGCCCAGCCACCACGAATTGGGCGAAAAATACCGCTGTCATGACCAGCAACATGCCGATATCCGGCTGGCTTTTCATAATGACGGCAATGAGCGCGAAAATCACAACCGCGATGGCGCGGCCCCAAAAACGTGATCCTGGCGCCATGCCTTCGGCAATCAACCACGCCGCCACCACCGCAAAAAATGGCTTGAGAAATTCGGAGGGTTGCAGCGAAAGCCCCGGAATGGGCAGCCAACGCCTGGCACCCTTGATTTCAACGCCCACCACCAGCGTCGCGGCAGTGAGAATAAGGGCGCCAATAAAGCCCAACAGCGCAAAGCGCCGCACGCCACGCGGTGAAAGCAGGGATACCGCGACCATCAGCGCCGCCGCCAAGGCCAGATAGAAAACCTGCTTGAGGAAAAACATGTGGCGCGACGATGCGCCAATGCGTTCCGCCACTGCGGGCGATGCGGCCAGCATCAGCACATAGCCAAAGCCGATCAGCGCAAACAGCGCGGCCAGCGTCCAGCGATCCACTGTCCACCACCAGCGCCCCAGAATGGAGGTATCGGTCCGCGACAGGGCCATTACACCAGGCCCCCCTTGCGCGCCGCCACCAAAGCCTGCGCCAGATCACGGAAGCGATCGCCCCGTGCATCGAAGCCAGAAAACTGATCAAAAGACGCCGCCGCTGGTGAGAGCAACACAACAGGCGCCGCACCGGCAAAGGCCGCTTCAGCCGCCGCCGGCAGCGCAGCTTCCAAAGTGTTCAGGATTTCATGCGCCACGCCGGCGTCTCGCAAGGTGGCCGCCATGGCCGGCGCATCACGCCCGATCAGGAACGCCTTGGCGATGCGCGGGAAGAAGGGCGCCAGCGGGGCGATGCCCCCTTCCTTCGCCATGCCACCAGCAATCCAGACCACACGATCATAGGAAGCAAGCGCCCGCGCCGTGCTATCGGCATTAGTCGCCTTGCTGTCATTCACAAAGGTCACACCATCGGCCGTGGCGACCATTTCCTGCCGATGCGGCAGGCCCGGATAGGTCAGAATGCCGCGCGCGATATCGGCCCGCGCCACACCCAGCGCCATGCACGCCGCCGCAGCCGCTGCCGCGTTTTGCGCATTATGCGCGCCGGGTAGCGCCACCGCCTCATCCAGTTCCACAATCCGACCGGAATCGTCACGCAGCAGGCGCCCTTCGGCCCAAACCCCACCCGGCTGGGGTGCCATGCCCGAAATCGGCACCAATCGCGCCGCCACATCGCGGCCCATTTGCACCGTCAGGGCATCATCCTGACCCAGCACCGCGACGTCGCCAGCCTGCTGGCGCGCGAAGATTCGAGCCTTCGCAGCGGCATAGCCGGCCATGTCACCATGGCGGTCGAGGTGGTCGGGGCTGAGGTTCAGCATAACAGCTACGTTGAAGCGCAGAGTTGCGATTCGCTCCAACATGTAAGACGACATTTCGAGGGTATAGACCCCCTCAGACCCCAAGATATTGAGATCGAGCGCCGCCGGCCCCAGATTGCCCCCCACCTCACAGGCCATGCCGGCGCCCCGCAGGATGTGGTGAATGAGGGCGGTGGTGGTCGATTTGCCATTGGTGCCGGTCACGCCCACGAAGCGCGCCCGGGAATGGCTGGCCAGCACCGCGCGGTAGAGAAATTCCACATCGCACAGGATCGGCGCGCCCGCCGCGACCGCCGCCGCTGCCGCCGGATGCGGGGCGGGCAGAGAATGCGGAATACCGGGCGAAAGCAGCAGCGCATCCGCGCGAAAAGCCCCTTCCGCGGGGTTGGACAGGACAAAACCGGCAGCCTCCGCCGCTTGGCGGGCCGCGGGCTTATCATCCCAAACGGTCACCTCAGCGCCCCAGTCGCGCAGCCGTGCGGCGGCGGGCAGGCCAGCGCGGCCAAGCCCCACCACCGCGACCCGTGCGCCCAAAAACGGGGTGAAGGGAATCGCTGGGCTATTCATCTGATTTTCAGCGTCGAAAGCCCGACCAGCGCCAGGATCATGGCAATGATCCAGAAGCGGATCACAATGGTGGGCTCAGCCCAGCCTTTTTTCTCGAAATGGTGATGCAGCGGCGCCATCAGAAACACGCGTCGGCCCGTGCGCTTGAACCAGAAGACCTGGATGATGACGGAAACCGTCTCCACCACGAAAAGACCGCCAACAATCGCCAACACGATTTCATGCTTGGTCGCGACGGCAAGCCCACCCAAGGCACCGCCCAGGGAGAGTGATCCGGTATCGCCCATGAACACCGCCGCCGGTGGCGCATTGAACCAGAGAAAACCAAGCGCCGCGCCCACCAGGGCGGCGCAGAATACCGCGAGTTCACCGGTGCCGGGAACGTAATGCACCTGCAGGTAGTCGGCGAAAATGCGGTTGCCGACCAGATAGGCAATCAACGCATAAACCGTGGCGGCGATCATCACCGGTACAATGGCAAGCCCATCCAGCCCGTCGGTCAGATTGACCGCATTGGAAGCGCCCATCATCACCAGCGCCGCCAGCAGCGGAAATAGAATGCCAAGCGGCAGCAACAATTCCTTGAAGATCGGGAAAGCGAGCTTGTCAGCCAAGGCGCCCGGCATCAGCCAGGTGAGCCAGATGGCCGCAACCAGCCCAAACCCCGCCTGCACCAAAAGCTTCATGCGGCTGGAAACGCCCTTGGTATTGCGTTTGGTCACCTTCAGCCAATCATCCGCAAAGCCCAGCGCGCCATAGCCGCAGGTGATGAACAACACGGCCCAGACAAAACCATTGCGCAAATCGGCCCAGAGCAGCGTTGATGTCACCAATCCAAGCAGGATCAGCACACCCCCCATGGTGGGCGTGCCTTTCTTCTCAATGATATGGCGCGCAGGCCCATCTTCCCGAATGGGCTGACCACCGCGCTGAAAGCCACGCAGCCAGCGAATAAAGGCGGTCCCGAAAAAAAGGCTGATCAGCAATGCCGTCAAACAAGCCGCGCCTGCCCGAAAGGTGTGATAGCGCGCCAGATTGGCCAGCGCATATTCATCGGCGAAGGGTGTCAGCAAATTATAAATCACGGAATTTTGCCTCCGGCCGTGAGCGCGGCAATAACTAGATTCATACGAGACCCAAGCGAGCCTTTGACGAGTACCGCGTCTCCAGGCCGCAAAGCGGCCGCCAGCATTGGGGCGAGTGCTGCGGAATCCGGCGCATGCGCCCCTTGCCGCGCCGCTGGAAGGGCCGCGAAAAGATGCGCGGAAAGCGGGCCGCAACAGAAAACCACATCGCTATGCCTGATCGCATCTTCCGCCAGGGCAGCGTGTTGCGCCGGGCCTTCCGCACCCAGTTCCAACATGTCACCAAAGGCAAAAACGCGACGGGTGGCGGGTTGTGCCGCCAGCACCGCAAGCCCGGCACGCACTGAAGCGACTGATGCATTGTAGGAATCATCAATCAGCAATGCCTCACCGCCCGCAACGCGAATGCGGCGCATGGCGCCCCGGCCAGCGCCTGCGGTGAAATCCCCAAGCGCGCGCGCCGCAGCTTGCGGTGCAAGGCCAAGCGCCTTGACCGCGGCCAGCACCGCACAGGCATTCAGCGCCACATGGCGCCCGGGCGCGGCAAGATGCAGCGACAACTTCTGCGCCCCAAGCATCACTTCGGCCAAACCGCCATCGGGTGCTGCCTCATAGGACAGCAACCGCGCATCGGCGCCTTCAGCCTCCCCATGGGTCAGCACATGCAACCCAGCAGCGCGCGCACGCGCCAGAAGTTCCGGCAAAAAGGCGGTATCCGCGGGCAGAATGGCCGTGCCGCCCGGCGCGATACCGGCGATGATATCGCCCTTTTCGGCAGCGATCTCCGCCTGGCTGCCAAGTCGGCCAATATGCGCTGTGCCGATGGAAGTGATGATACCGATATGGGGTTTGGCAAGGCGCGACAGCGGCGCGATTTCGCCGCGATTATTCATGCCCATTTCAATCACGGCAAAAGCCGCATCATGCGGCAACCGCGCCAGGGTCAGCGGCACACCCCAGTGATTATTATGCGACGCGGCCGAAGCATGGGTCACGCCAAAAGCGCCGAGTGCCACGCGCAGCATTTCCTTGGTGGTGGTCTTGCCGACACTGCCCGTGACACCAACCACCTGCGCGGCAGCGCGTGCCCGCCCGGCCGCGCCAAGCGCGGTAAGACCCGCAAGCGTATCGGTCACGCACAGCAGCTTCGCGTCATCCACCGTACCAGGGGGCGTGTGGTCCACCATGGCACAGGCCGCCCCGCGTGAAAGCGCATCGGCGACGAATTCATGACCATCGCGCTGATCACGAAGCGCGATGAAAATATCGCCTGCTGTCACGCTGCGACTATCGATCGAAACGCCAGTGACCGCCGCATCACCCGCCAGGCTGCCATGGGTCGCCGCACGCAGTGCCGCGCTGGTCCAAAGCAGCGTCATGATGCCAGGCCCGCCAGCTTGCGCACCACCGCGACATCATCAAAGGGATGCAGAACGCCCGCGATCTCCTGGCCGGTTTCATGCCCCTTGCCGGCCAGCGCCAGCACATCGCCAGGGCCAAGTGCCCCCATCGCCTTGGCAATGGCTTCCTCACGCGCGCCCGCGTCAATCGCCCCCGGGCAGCCTGTCATCACTGCTGCGCGGATGGCCGCCGGGTTTTCACTGCGCGGATTATCATCGGTGATCCATACGCGATCCGCCGCTTCCGCCGCCGCGCGCCCCATGAGCGGACGCTTGCCAGGATCACGATCCCCACCGGCACCGAATAGGACATGCAAGCGCCCCGCGACATGCGGACGAAGCGCGGCCAAAAGCCGGGTCAGCGCATCCGGCGTATGGGCGTAATCGACATAAATCGCGGCACCATTGGGCAGGATGGCCGCGCGTTCCATACGCCCGCGCACCCCCTGCAAGCGGCCCAGCGCCGCCATTGCCGCTTCCTGCGTAACGCCTGTGGTCAGCGCCAGCATAAACGCGAGTAGCGCATTATCGGCCTGAAAGCGCCCAGGCAAAGGCAGCAGAACCTCATGCCTTGTGCCAGCAAGACGAAAGATCAGTTCCTGCCCTTCCGGCAAAGCGCGCACAGCTTCCAAAGCCAGCGCATCACCACCCACGCCCACCAGATGCAGATCAAGTCCACGCTGTGCCGCGATAGCGCGCAACGCAGCGAGTGTCTCGGTTTCCATATCCGCCATGGCAATGGCCGGCGCACCCATGGGCAAAAGCGTGTCAAACAAGCGCAGCTTGGCAGCGCGATAGGCCGCCATGGTGCCGTGATAATCCAAATGATCGCGCGTCAGGTTGGTGAACCCCGCCGCCGCCAGCCGCACCCCATCCAAGCGACGCTGATCAATCCCGTGCGAGGATGCCTCCATCGCCAACGCGGCAATCTCATCACGCGCAAGCCGCGCCAGATTTTCATGCAGCGCCACAGGATCAGGCGTGGTGAGGGAAGGGCCAGGCGGCACGCCTTCAGCAATCAATCCAAGTGTGCCCAAGGATGCGGCTTTGCGACCCGCAGCGCGCCAGATTTGGCGCAGGAAATCCACGCTGCTGGTCTTGCCATTGGTGCCGGTGATGGCCACCACGCATGCTGGCTGCGCGCCATAAAAGGCGGCTGCCATCAACGCCAAGGCACGGCGGGGATCAGGGCTGGTCAGCAACGGTCGCGCCGGTGCTTCGGCGGGCAAGACCGTTCCCTCTGGCGCCAGAATCGCCGCTGCACCCCGCGCCACGGCATCGGCAATGAAGCCACGCCCATCAGCGCGCGCACCCGGCAGGGCGGCGAAAACCATCCCTGGGCGCACGGCGCGGCTATCGGCTGTCAGGCCAGATATTTCGATATGCTCATACGCCAACGCCCCGCATGATGCCGCACGCATGAGTTCACCGAGGCGCAAGAACAGCCTCCCGCTGGGTGACGGCGACCCGCGGTGGCATTTCCGTGGCTTGGCGGGGGGCTGGACGGGTCGCCGTTGTCGGCGCGGTTTGCGGCAAGGGCGCACCAGGCACGCCGCGCCCATTCATGGGCATGGCAATGGCGCGTTGAATTTCCGGCGTGGTTGGTTCGGGCAGCATGCCAAGGATCGGCGCAATGCGCGAAATCACCATATTCGCCGCCGGCGCCGCCACCCAGCCAGCCGTGGCATAGCCATGGCTGCGCGCATTCGGCTTGGGTTCGTCCACCATCACATATACGGCAAAGCGCGGTGCCTGCATGGGAAAGGCACCGATGAAGGCGGCGATGCGCTTGTTTTCAAGGTAACCACCGCGCGGGCCGGTTTTCTGCGCCGTACCGGTCTTGCCACCGACATAATAACCCGCGACTTCCGCGCCCTTGCCGGAGCCATCCGTCACCACCAGACGCATCAGCCGACGCAGCGTTTCGGAAGTGCGCGGATCAATCACGCGCACCCCTTCACGTTCCACCCCGGGCGGCTGCGCCAGAATGGTTGGTTGGCGCAGAATACCGCCATTCACCAAGGTGGCGCCGGCGGTTGCGACATGCAGCGGGGTCACGGATATGCCATGACCGAAACCGATCGTCATGGTGTTGAGTTCGCGCCAGGTCTTTTGCGACGGGATCAACGGCAAGGCCGTTTCCGGAATTTCGATGCCAAGGCGCGCTGTCATGCCCATGCGCTGCATGAATTCACGATGCCGTGTCGGCCCAACGGCCGCAGCCATATGCGCGGAGGCCAAGTTGGACGAATAGGCGATGATTTCGGGCAACGCGAGCCAACGATTCTTGCCACGATAATCATTGATTTCATGGCGACCAACACGGATGGGGCGCGATGCGTCATAACCACCCCAGGTCTGCACCGTGCCCAAATCCAAGGCCATCGCTGCCGTCAGCAATTTAAAGGTGGAACCGGGTTCATAAACGCCAACCGTGACGCGATTGAAGCGCTGATCGGTGGTGGCCCCGCCCACATCATTCGCGTCGTAATCGGGCAGGCTGACCATGGCCAAAACCTCGGCCGAATGCACATCCATCACCACACCGGCACCACCAATGCCATTAAAATCCGTGATGGCGTGCTGCACAGCATCACGCAGCGCCAATTGCACCCGAATATCCAGGGAAACGCGTAGGTTTTCCTGACGTAGCGTGCGCAGCCTTTCGTCGAAATATTTCTCGACACCGGCAATGCCTGTGCCATCCACATCAACACCACCGATGATATGCGCGGCGGTACGGCCTTGCGGAAAGCGTCTTTGTTCCGAATTGCGGAAATAAATACCGGGAATGCCAAGGTTGTTTACCGCCTGCATTTCGCGTGGCGTAAGCGACCTTGCGATATAGGCGAATTGCCGTTCGCCGCTCAGGCGCGCAATCAATCTTTCGCGATCAAGCTGCGGTAATACCCGGCGCAATTGATCCGCCGCTTCTTCCTTATGTTCAATCTCACGTGGATTGGCATAAAGTTCCGACACCGGCAGGGAAACGGCCAAGACTTCGCCATTTCTATCGACAATGGCGGCGCGTGCCACCGGCGCTTCAGCGGGCGGTGCGGGCGGGCGTGACAGCATGGCAGCACGCTTGGGCTGCACCGGATCCAGCACGGTGGCCAGGGCCAATTTGAACGCGACGGCACCGAAAATCACCGCGAAACCGCCTGCCGCCAACAGCAAGCGGCCACGCGATTTTTCCAATTGCGCATGGCGCATCAGATCCGGCTGCATCACCCGCACCAGGGCACGGCTCGGCGATTCACTGATCGCCGCCTGGCGCAGCGGATTGGCGGGGGCGCTATCCGGTGATGGCGGCCGGAGGTTTGGGGGGAAAGTGTCGGTCATGCCGTTTTGGCGTCACTCAGCGCGCGCCCCATTGCGGGGCTCCGACAGGAACGGGGCGGGGCAAGGGCACAGGCGGCGCTAGCGCACTACCAACACCACCGAGTGACGATGTCACAATGGCCGGTGGGGGCGGCTGCTGGGGCGCGACATGCAAGGCGGGTTTGGCCAAGGCAGGCGATGGCGGCGCAGGCGTGTGGCGCGGCGCAGGCGGCGGCGGCGGCGGTACCGTCACAGCCGCAAGACGGGGCGCAGCTTCCGGCACTGCGGGGCTTGGCGCTGGTTGCGGTGCGGGCTGTGGTGCGGGCTGGGGTGCGGGGCTTGCCACCACAGAAGCGGCCG
>JACCED011024502.1_pt1 | contig 12762 bp, 7 predicted proteins | sample 7455021 | NCBI WGS metagenome assembly JACCED01 (sample SAMN15323456, study PRJNA562643) | freshwater metagenome | isolation source: river surface water | place: USA:Blue River Watershed | collected 2017-08-19
ATTTATTAAAAAGCCCTGACGCAACTAGCGTGATTGTTTTTTCTAAAACCAAACATGGTGCCGACGACGTTGAAGATTTTCTTTCGCGAAACTCAATTTCTACCGCTGCAATTCACGGCGATAAAGAACAAGACGCGCGCGAAAAAGCCTTAAATAAATTTCGCGAAGGAAAAATTCGTGTGTTGGTTGCAACAGACATTGCGGCGCGGGGCATTGACATTCCTGCAATTAGTCACGTGATTAATTTTGACATTCCAACCGATCCAGAAAGTTACGTGCACAGAATTGGCAGAACGGCGCGCGCTGGTCGTCAAGGTGTGGCAATTTCTTTTTGTGATCCAAATGAATTGCTGCTTTTAGAAAATGTTGAAAAAACCATTAATTACAAAATTCCAGTAGATCATTCTCATCCTTACAGCGGCAAAGGTCAAAAAAGAGAAGAAAATTTTAAGTCGCGTGATTCGCGTCACCAAAATCACAATCAAAACCCAAATCACAATCAGAAGAAAAATCATTCTACTTCTCAAGAAAACAAACCAAAAATAGGGGGAATTTTAGGGTTTTTGCTAGGTTTGTTTAAAGGCAAAAAATCACCAGAAAAAATTGTAGAAAGAAAATCTCCGCCAAGAAGAAGGCCGGCACATAAAAGAAGAGGCGAAGTAAGTTTTGAAAAAAGAGATGAAAACAGATCTCGTCCAGTAAGAAGAAGACCAGAAAACGTGAGTGGAGAAAGAGTAAAATCACAATTTGTGGGCAGAAAAATTTCTTCAGCAAAGAAGGATTAGTTTTTTACCACTTTCCTTGTCGCCCCCGTCTTCATGAAGGGGCATAGCGGGATTTTTCTAGACCTCGTCATGAAGACGGGGTGACAATTTAGGAGTAAAGATTTTCAGTTTGGTATAGCTCAAAACACTAATTCCAGCGTTTTGGTGAATCTGAAGATCCGCCAGATCTGTTGCCACCAAATCTACCGCTTGGTCTGTCGCCAGAAGGGCGGCTTGGTCGACTGCCAGAGGAAGGTCTGCCGCCAAATGGTCTAGAGCCACTTGGTCTGCCACCACTCGATCTTTCGCCAAATGGCTTTCTTTCGCTGTTTGATCTGTCGCCAAAAGATCTTCTTTCTCCGCCAAATGAAGAACCGCCTTCTCTGCGACCATCTCTTCCGCCTTGCGAAGAGCTACCAAATCTGCTGCGATTGGAGTTTCCGGTTGGTCTTTCGCGATTGCCGAAGGAGTCATCCTTAGCTTCAGATCTAGATCTATCTGATTTTTTGAACCAGCCACTAAGAAATCCGCCTTCTTTTTTTTCGCTGAATCTTCTTTCTTCTCCAGTTGCGCTTCTGCGAGTATCTCTTCTGTCGTCAGTGTGGCGGAAAGAAGAGGTGCCGTCGCGTCCAATTTTCATTGGATTAACTCTTGGTGCGTAAGATTTCTTTTTGCCTAAGCCGATAAAATCAAGCAAACCGCTTTTGCTTGGATCAACAACTGGGCGAGATTCTGAGCGTCTGTCAGTGCCGCGATTTCTATCGTTAGGTCTGACATCGCCGCGTCTAGAATCGTTTCTTTCGCCTCTTGGTTTTCTGTCGTCGCGATCACGATTATTGAAGTTTCTTGTTGATCTTTCAGAAGAGGCGATTCTGCGCTCTTTGTTAACTGAATGTCCGTATTGTCTGCCATTTGTTGGGCGACGACGTTGTGGCCTTTCTTGATCTTCGTCGCTTTTGCTCGCTTGAGGTGCAGTTACGCCGTGGAATGGGTGAGTTTCATCAACTGGAATTTTATATTTAATGGTTTTTTCAACTGCTGACAAAAGTTTGCGCTCAGAAGGATCGCAAAATGAAATTGCAATTCCTTCTCTTCCAGCGCGAGCAGTTCTGCCAATTCTGTGAACGTAGCTTTCTGGATCCATTGGAATGTCGTAGTTAATCACGTGACTGATTGCAGGAATGTCAATTCCGCGAGCGGCAATGTCAGTTGCGACTAATATTTTTACGCTTCCGTCGCGGAAACTGCCCAAAGCTTTTTCGCGTGCAGCTTGTGACTTGTTGCCGTGAATTGCTGCAACGGCAATGTTGTTTTTAAGCAAAAATTCTACGATGCGGTTGGCGCCGTGTTTGGTTTTAGAGAAAACCAAAATGCTTTCGCTACCTTCTTCGCTTAAAATGCGCTTTAGAAGAGCGAGTTTATTGCCTTTTTCAACAAAGTTTATTTTTTGATCAATGCGCTCAACAGTTGTTGCTTGAGGCGTGACTTCAATTGTGACTGGGTTGCTCAAAATAGAATGTGCCAAATCAGAAATTGTTGTTGGCATTGTTGCCGAGAAAAACATGGTTTGACGTTTAGTCGGAATTTTGGCGATTATTTTTTTAATGTCGTTAATGAAACCCATGTCAAGCATGCGATCAGCTTCATCTAAAACGAAAATTTCTAAATGCATAAAACGCACGTGACCTTGATTCATCAAATCAAGAAGACGACCCGGTGTGGCGATTAAAATATCAAGACCGCCTTGCAAAGCTCGAATTTGTCTATGTTCAGAAACTCCGCCAAAAATAACGGCGTGACGCAAGCCTAAATCTTTACCGTAGGCTTCAATATTTTCGGCAATTTGTGAAGCTAATTCTCGGGTTGGAGTTAGAATTAAAGCGCGAACGCAACCACTTTTAACGGGAAGGTTTGATTCGGTTAAGTTGTTAAGAATTGGTAGCGAGAAAGCAGCTGTTTTGCCGGTTCCAGTTTGAGCGATGCCTAAAATATCTTTGCCTTCAAGAGAAGCTGGAATTGCCTGAGCTTGAATTGGAGTTGGTGTTGAATAACCTTTGTCTGCAAGAGATTTGAGGATTTTTGGATTTAGATTTAATTCAGAAAATGATAACATTTTTACTTATTTTTGTTTTTTAAAAAGCACTTAGATCATTTGTTTAAAATGGATTTAAGGGGATTTGTGACATTACTGTTTTGTATGAAAGTGTCAGTTGGCTTTTGTTTTAAGACTTTTGCTTTGAGACTTTTTTTCAGAAGAGGTTTGCTTCAGATTTTAATTCATACTTGATAAATGCAAATTTTGGAATTTGCCTTTTAAGAACTTTAGCTCGCTTGGTGAAGGAGCTTCAACTTTTTGTGACAGTGACATAAATTGGTGATGTAGCGCAATCTAGGAAGGCAAGTTTTAGAAAGCTAGTGGCAAATTTAGTAAGCGATGAAAGTGCTAATAATCGCTTTGATCTATTACTTTACTCAACCATATACTTTACTCAACCATATACTTTACTCAACCATATACTTTACTCAACCATACTTGTTTATCTTTACCCTATCTAATCACTTTTGTCACCCCGTCTTCATGACGGGGTCTAGGGTAATTTTCTAGGCCTCGTTGTGAAGATGGGGTGACAAAAGTAAGGAAAACGAATAAAATCTAAACCGAAATCGCTTTCTTCATTTTTTTGATGCTCGTGGCAAGACCTTCAAAAACAGCTTCGCCAATCAAAAAATGACCAATGTTTAACTCAACAATTTGAGGAATTTTGGCGATTATTTTTGCGGTTTCGTAATCAAGTCCATGACCAGCGTGACATTCTAATTTCAACTCTTCGCAGAGCAGGGCGCAGTTTTTAATTTTTAATAATTCAGTTTGGCGTTTTTTGCCCAAACTGTGGCAAAATTCTCCAGTGTGCAACTCAACAATGTCGGCGCCAATTTTTTTAGCGGCACGAATTTGTTCTTCATTGGCATCAACAAAAAGTGAAACTTTAATTTTTTTGGTACGAATTTTTTTAATGATTTCGCTCAAAGATTTTTGATGTTTTAAAACATCCAAACCGCCTTCGGTTGTCACTTCTTGTCTTTTTTCTGGAACAATACAAACCGCGTTGGGTTTGGTTTTTAAGGCGATTTCTAGCATTTCTTTTGTTGCCGCCATTTCTAAATTTATTGGCAATTTGATGGATTTTTTCAGTTGAACTAAATCTTCATCGCGAATGTGGCGACGATCTTCGCGCAAGTGAATTGTAATTCCATTAGCTCCTGATTTTTGCGCCAGAATTGCCGCCTTAACTGGATCGGGATGAATTCCGCCACGGGCATTTCTGATTGTTGCAACGTGGTCAATGTTAACTCCGAGTCGAATGGTTCTTTTTTTCATTTAAGAAATGGAATTATTTTTTTTGTAAAAAGATAAGAAAGCTAAATAGGCGGCGCAACTAAGAACTATGGTGATTGGAAAACCAACTGCGCCAAAAACATTGAATAAAATTCCGCCAATTAAACTGCCAAAAAGTGCTCCAAGTGATCCAACTAATTGAAAAGTTGAATTTGCTGCCACCAATTTTTCTTTTTGGTAATCATCGTTGCTGGCTTTGAATGACGACACAAAAATGCAGGCGATAAATAAACCGAAAACAAAATAAGCGGCGAGTAAAAAGTGGTAATTGTGAATAAAAATCATTGATGCAAAACAGCATAAAGAGCCAATAAATCCAAAATTTATTAAGCTTATTGGTCGCCATTTTTTTAAAGCAAACCCAACAAATAAATCAAAAAATCCACTCGCCATATAGGCTGTAATTAAAAGCCCAGCAGCTTCGTAAGATAGGCCAATTTTTACGCCAAAAATAACGCTGAAAGTTAAAAGAAAGTAGGTTTGAAAATCGAGAAAAAATCTTGCTAAAGAAATTGGTGGATTTTTTGTAAAAAACTTTTTGATGCTGATGCGCTGTTTTTCAAGTTGTGCTTGTGGCTTGCGTTTTAAAGGCGTTAAGCACCAAAAAGAACAAAGTGCTAGCAGGGCAGAAATTATGAAAGATAAATAATTTTCCGCGCCGCTAAATTTTACCACTACTGGCCCAAGAGCAACTCCGGCAGAAAGCATCGTGCTAAAAACCCCAAGAGCTACACCGCGCTGGTCATTTTCTACCAACATGTTTAGCCAAGATTGGCGAGTGATTACGTAAGCAAACCAAAGACTTCCCATTGTGAAAGCAAGAAACGCCCAAAGGAAATAAGTTTGATAAAAATAAATTGTTAAAATTATCGCCGCATAAACAAAAACCGCAAAGCGCATGGTTTTTATCATGGTAAAGCGCGAGACGATTTTGCTTAAGAAAAATGACGTTAAAATGCCGCCAAAAGTATCAAGCGTGAAAGCGATTCCGATTAAAGAAGGGCTGACATTATTTTTGTTTAAAACAGTTGGAAAGGTGACCAAATTAATGCCCATCGCCATTGCAAAAAGTAAAATGCTTAAGAAAAGCAAATTTAACTCTCGTGGAAAAATCAGTGATTTTAGGGGTTGTGTCATTTGTGGTCTTAAAAGATTAATTGCTTGAAATAGGGAATTGCGCATGAAACCTTATGGCACTATCGCAAATTCTACCTTTTGCTTTAAATCTTGTTGTTAGTTTGTTTTTTAGCTCCTCATGGATGTCTTTATCCACTGCGTCGCCAAAAAATAAACCGCCTAAAGATTTCTTGCAAAAGCGGATTTGCGATAGTGCCGTTATGTTAGTTTTTTTGCAAATTTTATTCTTAGTTTTTTAAATTTTATGCGCTTTACGTCTTTTGGGTTTTTAAAGCCAAAAAAAGCCTTCTCTTTGATTGAGCTGTCAGTGGTAATTATAATCATTGGAATCTTAATTGCTGGAGTAACTCAGGGCGCAAAAATGCTCAACACCTTTCGTTTGCAATCAGCTCAAACTTTAACTTTATCTTCTCCCGTTGTTTCGACGGCTGGATTGGTTTTATGGTTAGAGCCAACAATGCCGCAAAGCTTTCTTGATGTAGAATCTGTAGAGGGTTCGCAAATTACAAAATGGATTGATCGCAATCCTCAAGCCACAATTAAGTTAAGTGCTAATGGAGTTGCTTCTGCTGGAATTGTTTACAAAGAACAAAGTGACATTTACGGATTGCCAGCGGTTGCTTTTTCTGGCTCAAGTTCTGCGGTTTTAACTTTAAATAATGGCTCATCAAACGTTCCAATTATTACTCCAGATAGTGCTTACACTTTATTTATAGTTGCAAAATTAAGCGATGATTCTTCAGCCGCTCTAAAAACAGTTTTTTCAAATGGCGATTCTTCGGGCTGGGGATATGGAGTTAGCGGTGTTCAAAATAGCAGAAGCCGCAATCTGATTTTTGGTGGATCTACAAATGTAACTAGCGCAACACCAAATGCCACAACTAAACCAGAAGTGATTTCGGCTCTTTACACGGGCGGAAGTGGCGGAAATTTGCAGCTATTTACCAATGGTGTTGGAAGCGCTGGATCTGGAGAAGCGGGAACTTCAGAAAGTTTAAGTGCTTCGACGGCAACGGCAAAAACTCCAACCTCAGCTTTTTACGTTGGAAATAAATCATCTGCCGCACCTTGGACTGGTTTGATTTCTGAAATCATTGTTTTTAATCGCGTTCTTTCTGCCAAAGAGAGAAACGCCATCGAGCTTTATTTAGGTCAAAAATATAATATCAAAACAGCGACCACTGGAAACATTGAAGGTTGTTCAGTGAATATAGCTGGTGTCACTCAAAAGCATGTTAGCGAAGGATCTTCAAATCTTCCATGTCTTGCCGATGGTTATAGCGGAAATGTTTCTTATGATTGTAGTGGTGGTATTTTAACGCCAAGCGGAAGTTGCACCATATTTCAATGTGCAATTAATGGCGAGCTTGGAATTGTTAATGGAACTATGGTTAATTATGCCGCAACTCCTACACCCGTTGCTTGCAATGACGTAGCTTCTGGTTATAGTGGCAGCATTAACTACACTTGCACTAATAGCGGTGGATTTATCAAAGCGAGTGGAAGTTGTTCGGCAGCTGTATGCACAATTACTAACTCACTCCAACCTAGTCTTAATAATAAAACTAACCTTCCTTACGCAGCAAGTGCAACGGCAGTTCCAAGCGCGCCAACATCAGCTTGCGCAACTGGATATACTGGATCTCCAACTTACACTTGCACATCCGCAGGAGAAGCAACAATTGTGACTCCGTGTTCGCCAATTCAATGCACAGTTGGAGCTCCTGCTTATAACGCAAAAACTCTAAATTACGCTGCAAGTGCAACCGCAATTCCAAACACTCCAACTTCAGCTTGCGCAACTGGTTATAGCGGATCTCCAACTTACACCTGCACATCAGCTGGATCAGCCACAATTACATCTGGAGCTTGTACGGCGATCACTTGTTCGATTACTGGGGTCGCTAATTTTAATGACAAAACTGACCTTCCTTATGCTGCAACTGCAACAGCAATTCCAAATACTCCAACTTCAGCTTGCGCAAGTGGTTACAGTGGATCACCAACTTATACCTGTACTACATCTGGAGCGGCTAATATTTCAGGAACCTGCGACGTGCCTTTTAAATGCAGTAGCGGTGGAACAATAACTACATCTGGTGGGTATAGAGTTCATACATTCACTACAGTCACTTCTAATACAATGACATGTAATGGATCGCAATTAAACAGTGGTCTCAGCATGCTGGTAGTTGGAGGTGGTGGTCCTGGTGGTTCTGGGAACTCATTGGTAGCATGTGGTTTTGGTGGTGGGGGAGGTGGTGGACAAGTAATTGAAGTTTTAAACTCTACTATCCCATCTGGAGTTACGTCTATCGTTGTCAATGTTGCTGGAACAACTATAGCCTCTGGTACCAAAGGACAAAACTCTACGGTTATCAGTAATGAAAGTAGTATAAATATTACCGCATATGGTGGTGTTTTTGGTGGACTTGTTAACTCCTCATCTCCGAATAATGATATCCCTACCCTTCGTCCTGGCGGAGGTGCTGGATCTTTAAGTTTAAATTCCACAACGGCAGGAGGTTTAGGAACTAAAAATGGTGGTAAATCATCTTCTCCAGGTACTGTTTGTAATTCTTCTAGTCCTAGTGGAGGAGGTGGAGGAGGTAGTACAATGAATTCTGGTAGTGATGCCACTTCTGTTAAAGGAGGTGATGGTGGCAACGGTTTTTCTTCATCAGTTCCAACGGCTTCAGGTTATTATGGTTGTGGCGGCGGTGGCGGTAGTAATGGTAATATTTCTTATGGAGGAAATTGTAATAATAGTTACGGTACAGGAACTGCTTTTGGTTCAATGTCAGCTAAAAATGGATTAGACAATAGAGGCGGTGGTGGCGGCGGCGGTGGAAGCTCCTTCCCTAGTGGCGGAAAAGGTGGCTCCGGAATAGTTATAATTGCCTATCCAAACAGCTAAAATTGGCAAGAGAATGGATAATTTAAATTCCTTCCGATGAAAGTTTATCCAATCTCTTCTGCATCACATCATTAATTTTCTTAATATGTTTCGAGGTGTGATGCACAAAAACAAAGGGAAGGAAAGAGTGAATTAAAAGCGTGGCGCCAGCTAGTAAAAGCCAAAGAGCGAGTGAGAAAGTAAATAGAAAATGCTCTAAATAACTTTCTTTAGTTTCTGATAAATGATGATTTAAAAAATTCGTTTTTTTCATATTTCTCCTTTTTCAATATACTAAAAATCCTTGCTCTCAAGTTTGTCCCCGTCATGAAGACGGGGGTGACGAAGCAAGGTAGTTTTAACTAACTTAATTCCATTTCAATCTACTAAAAAACCCTCTCCGCTTCAACAATTCTTTTTGAAGAACGCAGTGACGATAAGATCTCCTCTAGATGATCAAGGCTTTTTACCTCAACATCAACTAACAACTCAAGATAATCTGCCACTCGATTAGAAACTTTAATATTACTAATTCTCACGTCTTTTTTTGTAATTAGGCTGCTAACGTCAGCCAAGCTTCCTGATTTATTGGTAAGTAAAATTCTGATTTTACTTAAATATTTTTCGTCTTTTATTTCGTCATTTTTTTTCCAAGAAATGCTCAAAATTCTTTGCGGAGTTAAAACCAAATTTTTTAAAATTTTGCAATTCTGATTGTGAATGGTCACGCCACTTCCAGTGTGAATTACGCCAACAATCGGATCTCCCGGAATTGGGCTGCAGCATTTCGGATAATAAGTTGCCATGCCAGCAAGTAAGCCATCAATTGGCAATTTATAATCAGATCTGTCTCTTGAATCTAAGCCTGTTTTTAAGGTTTTATCTTTTGTTTCTTCTTTAAAATCTGGGTAAATTGCTTTTAAAACTTCCTGACGAGAAATTACTCCTTCCGCAACTTTAAAGCATAAATCGGCAACGGTTTTTTTGTTAAAAAATGTTAAAGTTTTTTCTAAAATTTTGTCGCTTAGTTCTAAATTTTTTGAGGCAAAAAACTTGTTTAAAATAGCGCGACCAAGGGCGGAATATTCTTCAAATTTTTCATGACGAATAAAATTTTTAATCGCAGCGCGTGCTTTTGTTGTGGTGACAAATTGTAGCCAATTTGGCGAAGGCTTGCTGTTTTTTTGAGTGATAATTTCAACTTGATCACCATTTTCTATTTTTTGTCTAAGTGGCGTAATGGCGCCATTAATTTTTGCCGAAGTGCATCTATTGCCAATGTCAGAGTGAATTGCGTAAGCAAAATCAACAACCGTTGCTCCAAAAGGCAGGTTAAAAATATCGCCATTTGGCGTGAAGCAAAAAACCTCATTTTGATGCATGTTGAATTTATAATCTTTCAAAACCTCTGAAGCGTTTTCTGAGGCTTCGAAAAGATTCACTAAATCGCGAATCCAGTTATATTTTTCATTTTCTGCTTCTGAAATTTTTGACTTAGTGGTTGATTTTTCTTTGTAACGCCAGTGGGCGGCAATTCCAAGATCCGCAACTTCGTGCATTTTTTGGTCACGAATTTGAATTTCGATTTTTTTGTTAAATGGTCCAAGAATTGTCAGATGCAAAGATTGATAACCATTCTCTTTTGGCGTGCTGATGTAATCTTTAAAACTTCCGGGAATCATGTTGTAGTTAGAATTGATAATTCCCATGATTCTGTAGCATTCTCCAAGATCTTTGCAAGTGATTCGAAAAGCAATAATGTCGTGCAAATTGTGAAAGCCAGTATTTTTTTCACGCATTTTTTGGTAGATCGAATAAGGCTTTTTTTCGCGCCCAGAAACTTCGCATTCAATTTTTTCACTTTCGATTAAAAGAAGTTTTAGGTCGGCAAGAATTTTATCGATGAGATTTTGGTTCTTTTCTCGCAGCTCTTTTAAATGCTCAACAATTTGCTGATAAGTTTCGTTGTCAATAATTTCAAAACACAACTCTTGCAACTCGTCTTGAATTTTGCTGAGCCCAATTCTTCCAGCAAGCGGAGCGTAAATATCGAGACTTTCTTGAGCTTTGATTAACTTCTTTTCTTTTGAAGGAACGTAAAAAAGTGTGCGCATATTATGCAAGCGGTCGGCAAGTTTTACGAGCAAAACCCGAATATCTTCCGACATCGCCAAAGCTAATTTACGAAAATTTTCGGCGGCGCGTTCTGACGAAGAAACAGATTTTATTTTTCCGAGTTTGGTCACGCCATCAACCAAATTTCTAACTTCTTCACCAAAGTTTTTCTCAATTTCTTCTGAAGTGACTTCGGTATCTTCAACAACATCGTGAAGAAGTGCGGTGATTATTGAAGCTTGATCAAGTTTTAAATCGGTGAGAATTTCTGCAACCGCAAGAGGATGAGAAAAATATGATTCGCCCGAATGACGTTTTTGGCTTCCGTGAGATGCTTTGGCAAAAAGATAAGCCTTTTGAATTAGTGCTTCATCAAGATTTGGGTGGTAGGTGCGAATCTTTGCTATTAACTCGGAAGGTGAGATCATTTTTTAAGAAAAAATCTTTAATAGTGCTTTTAGTCAATTCTTTAGACCCCGTCATTCGACGGGGTGACAATATTGAGATCGACATAACATTGTTTAGACCGTCATTCGACGGGGTGACAATATTGAGAGTCGTACTTTTTTGTCACCCCGTCGAATGACGGGGTCTAAAAAATGTTATGCCGAATTTCGTGCCTTACGAAGTTTCAACTAAACAATCACCTCAGAAAAACCCGACCCAAAATTATCAAAAATTTTCTCAAATTCAGGGAAGCTGGTTGCAATCATAGAAGTGTCGTCAATTTCAGTTCCGCCTTCCATCGTTAATCCCATCACTAAAAAAGACATCGCAATTCTGTGATCCATTGAAGTAGATATTTTCGTTACGGAATCTTTTTGATTAATTCCGCCAACAACTTCCAAAAAATCATCGCCCATTTTTAGAGCAACTCCGCAAGCCTCAAGGTTTTTAGCGATCATCAAAAGACGATTACTTTCTTTTACTTTTAATTCGGCAAGCCCGTTCATTTTGGTTGTTCCTTTGGCGTTTGCTGCCGCAACTGCTAAAATTGGATATTCGTCAATCATGCTGGCTGCGCGACTTTCAGGAACGTCAATTCCTTTTAATTCACTAGATTCAACAATAATGTCGGCAACTTTTTCACCACCAACTTCGCGCTCATTTTCAAATAAAATTTTTCCGCCCATTTCGCGTAAAGTGACAATAATTCCGTCGCGCAATGGGTTAATTCCTACGTTTTTTATTTTGATTGAAGAGTCTTTTATGATTAAAGCGGCAACAATTAAAAAGGCTGCAGAAGAGACGTCTCCGGGAACTTCAAAGTTTTTCGCGTCAAATTCTTGTAATCCAGAATAAGAAATTTTGGTGCCATTTTCAAAGTTAGTTGCAGAAATTTTTAACCCCAAATCTTTCATCATTATTTCAGAGTGATCGCGACATTTTTCTGGCTCAATTATTGTTGTTGTGCCGCGAGTTGCAAGGCTGGCAAGTAAGATGCAGCTTTTTACCTGCGCTGACGCCATTTTCATTTTATATTCAATTGGCAAAGAATCTTTAGCACCAATAATTGCAAAAGGCATTAAACCATTTTGGCGTGAAATTGTTTGCGCTCCAAATTGACGAATTGGTTCAAAAACGCGATTCATTGGGCGTTTGCGCAGAGAATTATCTCCCGTAAAAAACGAAGTGAAATTGTAAGGAGTGACAAGGCCAGCCAAAAGTCGCGCCGCAGTTCCTGAATTTCCCATGTCTAGAACGTCAGTTGGTTCAGTAAGCCCAACAACGCCAGAGCCATTCACCAACCAATGATCAGATTTTCTTTCAATTTCAACTCCCATTAAACTCAAAGCGGCAGCAGTTTTTAAAACATCTTCACCTTCAAGTAAGCCGGTAATTTTGCTTTTTCCATGAGCTAAAGCGGCAAAAATTAAAGAGCGGTGAGAAATAGATTTGTCTCCAGCAACGATGACTTCTCCTTTTAAGGGGTGGTTTTTTTTGCGAGATAGCAGAGGTTTTGGAGGCATTTATAATCCAGAGAAATTTGAGATTAGTGAAACCAAAGAATCTAAAAAGAAGATGAAAAGAATGTTAAAAATGGCGGTAGCAAAAATAACCGATTTGATATTGCCGATTTGTTCAATTTCAATGACTTTGGTTGGTTCGTCAAAATACATTATTTTAACGATTCGCAAGTAATAATAAGCTGAAATAACGCTAAACAAAACTGCCACAATTGCCGTGATTAAATAGCCGTGGCTTAAGAGCGTGGTAAGAATGAAGAATTTTGAAAAGAAACCCGCAAGTGGCGGAATTCCAGCAGTAGAAAACATTAAAACCGCAAGACAAAACGCCATTACGGGATTGGTTTTGGCTAATCCCGAAAGCGCGGAAATGTTGAATATTTTTTCATTTTCTTCGTCGCTTTCTTTGTCGGTAGTTGCTGAAGTGATCAAGTTTAAAAAGCCAAAAGAACCAATTGAAATTATTGCGTAAATTAAGATGTAAAA
>JACCED012503249.1_pt1 | contig 12754 bp, 13 predicted proteins | sample 7455021 | NCBI WGS metagenome assembly JACCED01 (sample SAMN15323456, study PRJNA562643) | freshwater metagenome | isolation source: river surface water | place: USA:Blue River Watershed | collected 2017-08-19
CGGGCGTAGCTCGACAGGCTCTCCACATAGCGCCGCTGGCCCTCTGCATACAAGGTGTCAAAGGCCAGGCTGGACTTGCCCGAACCCGACAGCCCGGTGATCACCACCAACTGGTTGCGGGGCAAATCCAGGTCGATGTTTTTCAGGTTGTGGGTTCGCGCCCCCCGAACGCTCAGCAGGCCCTGCCCGGGCAGGGCTTGGCGGGCCTGGGCCAGGTATGGGCCGTCATCTGGAGCGTTCACGGGTCGGTCTTTCGGGATAAACCGGTCATTATCGCTGGACTGACGCGTTATGGGGGACAATACCCGCCGATGCCCCTGGAAGGGGCCGATTCAGACCCACCATGTCCCAGACTGCTGCCCCCCTGCCCGACGACCATCGGATGACGCCTTTTGAGCGCCGCGCCAGCTTTTCGCTGTCGGCCATTTACGCCGTGCGCATGTTGGGCCTGTTCATGGTGATGCCGGTGTTTGCTCTGGAAGCCCGCCATTACGTTGGGGGCGACGACCCTTCGGCGGTCGGGCTGGCCCTGGGCATTTACGGTTTGGTGCAGGCGGCGTTGCAGTTGCCCATGGGTTGGGCAGCCGACCGCTGGGGGCGCAAACGCGTCATCGTGCTGGGTCTGTTGCTGTTTGGCATCGGGAGCCTACTGGGCATGGTGGCGAGCACCGTCGAACAATTGGCTTGGGCGCGCGCCTTGCAAGGCGGCGGTGCAATCTCGGCCGCTGTTTCGGCCCTGTTGGCCGACCTGACCCGCGACGGGGTGCGCACCAAGGCCATGGCTTTGATTGGGGCCAGCATCGGGCTCATGTTTGCCCTGTCCTTGGTACTGGGGCCTTTTTTGAACCATGCGGGGGGCCTGACCCTGATCTTTGCGGTCATGGCCGCGCTGGCGGTTGCCGGCATTTTGATCGTCTTGTTTTGGACCCCGCCCGAGCCGGGGGTTCATGTCGCCCAGCAGGCGGCCCAGCCGGGGCAATTGCGCCGCTTGTTGCTCAGTGCCGATCTGATGCGCCTGAATCTGGGCGTGTTCATCCTGTATGCGGTCCAAATTTCCACTTGGGTGGGTTTGCCCTTTTTGCTCGTGCAGGCGGGCTTGCCGGTCTCCGACCATGGCTGGCTTTACCTGCCGGTGGTCCTGATGTCATTTGTCGTCATGGGCGTGACCCTGTTCCCTATGGAGCGCAAGGGCCGCTTGCGCGGCTTGTTCTTGTTCAGCATCGCCCTGGTGATGGTGGTTCAATTGGGCTTTGCCCAGCAATCGCTGAGCGACCTCCATTGGCTGACCCTGGGTGCTTGGTTGTTTTTCTTCTTTTGTGGCTTCAATGTGCTCGAGGCCAGCCAGCCCAGCCAGGCCTCTCGCCTGGCCCACCCGTCGGTGCGGGCCACCGTTTTGGGCATTTACAACACCTTGCAGTCCTTGGGCATTTTTGCCGGTGGGGCGGTGGGGGGCATGTTGTCGAAAAAAATCGGCGTCACCGGGGTGTTTGCCATCAATGCGGCCTTGATGGCCGTTTGGTTGTTGGCGGCCTGGGGCATGCGCGTGGTGGCTGTGAATAAATCACCCCATCAGACCCCCACTGGCGCACAATCTGAGGGTTCACAAACCTGATTTGGGTCGCATAATCCACTCATACGTTTCCCTTATTCAAAGAGGCTCTCATGGCATCCGTCAACAAAGTGATTCTCATCGGCAACTGTGGCCGTGACCCCGAAGTGCGCTACTTGCCCTCGGGCCAAGCCGTGGCCAATGTCTCCATTGCCACCTCCAGCCGCCGCAAAGACAAAAATTCTGGCGAAATGGTCGAAGACACCCAGTGGCACCGCGTCACCTTCTACGACCGTTTGGCAGAGATCGCCGGCGAATACGTCAAAAAAGGCCGCCCCTTGTACGTGGAGGGCCGCTTGAAATACGGCAAGTACACCGACCAGGCGGGCGTGGAGCGTAACACGGTCGACATCATCGCCACCGAAATGCAATTGCTGGGTGGGCGAGACGGTGCCCCTGGCGGTGGCATGTCCGATGCCCCTTCAGCCCCGCGCGCGGCGGCCCCGGCTGCCGCCAAGGCACCTGCGGGTGGCGGCAAGAGTGGTTTCGACGACCTCGACGACGACATCCCCTTCTGACCCCGCTTGGGGGCCAGTCGGCAACGCCCAGGCCCGCGGCGCGCTTCAGGGCTTGGCTTGTTCCAGCGTGGCGCGGGTTTGCTCGGCCACGCGGCGCGCAGCCGCTTCAAAGTCGGCGCCCGAGCTGGCGTACAAAATGGCCCGCGACGAATTCACGATGATGTCGCCATCGGCGCGCCAACCGGCCTTGACCGTGGCCAGGGCATCCCCGCCCTGCGCACCCACCCCAGGGATCAAGAGCGGCACATGGGGGGCAATCTGGCGCACCCGTTCAATCTCATTCGGGTAGGTCGCCCCCACCACCAAGCCCAACTGACCATTGAGGTTCCACGGGCCCTGGGCCAGCCGCGCCACATGCTCGTACAACAGCGGTTGCCCATCCACCGAGGCCAAGCGTTGGTTTTGCAGGTCGTCGCCACCGGGGTTGGAGGTGCGACAGAGTAAAAACGCCCCTTTGCCCTGGTACTTCAGATAGGGTTGGACCGAGTCAAAGCCCATGAAGGGCGACAGGGTGACCGCATCGGCCCCATAACGCTCAAAGGCCTCCAGCGCGTATTGCTCGGCGGTCGACCCGATGTCGCCCCGTTTGGCGTCGAGGATCACCGGCACCTGCGGGGCCACCCGCCGGATGTGCTCCATCAGGCGTTCCAACTGCGACTCGGCACGGTGTGCGGCGAAGTAGGCGATTTGCGGTTTGAACGAACTCACCAGGTCGGCGGTGGCGTCCACGATGCGGGCACAAAAATCGTAGATTTTGTTGGCATTGCCGCGCAAATCCGAAGGGAAACGCGAGGGCTCGGGGTCCAGCCCCACGCACAGCATCGATTGGTTGCGACGCTGGGCGTCGCGCAACATATCCAGAAAGGTCATGCGCCGCATTTTATGCGGTGGGCAGCAAAGACTGCGCCCAACACAGGTCGGCCCAGACCTTGCCTTTTTCTGCGGGGCTGCGCAACAGATAAGCGGGGTGATAGGTCAGCACCAGCGGGATGCCTCGGTAGGTGTAGGTTTGGCCCCTGAGCTTGCCCAAAGGCGTGCCTTCGACCTGGGGCATGGTGGGGGCCAGCAGGGCTTGGGCACCAAACCGACCCATGGCCAGCAAGACCTTGGGTTGAACCAGTTCGATTTGGCGCTGCAAAAAGGGCAGACATTGCGCCACCTCGTCGGCGTGCGGGTTGCGGTTGCCGGGTGGGCGGCACTTGAGCACGTTGGCGATGAACACCCGGCCGGCGGGGCCGCCCTCGGCTTGGCGCGACAGGCCCAAAGCCGCCAGCATCTGGTCGAGCAACTGGCCTGCAGCCCCCACAAAGGGTTCGCCCTGCAAGTCCTCGTGCTCGCCGGGGGCTTCGCCGATGATCATCCAGTCCACCTGTGCATCGGGTGCGGGGGGGCTGCCGACCCCAAACACGGTTTGTTGGCGGGTTTGGCACAAGCCACAAGCGGTGCACTCGCGCACCGCTTGTTGCAGTTGGGCCCAGTCCGCCTGGGCGATGTCGTGGCGCATCAACTGGGGGGCTTGCACCACCGGGGCGGTCAGCGGGGCCGTTGTTTTTTGGGCCAGCGGCGCCGATGCGCGTGGGGCGGCGGCGGGTGCAGACGCCGGGGCTTGCGCTACAGCGGGTGCAGGCTGTGCGGAGGGCGCGCGGTCGTCGGCGCTGGGGGACTCTGGCGCCTGTCCCGGGCGCAAAAAGTCGAGCCGGATCCCCATGTGGGTCAACATGGTTTTTTGGCGTTCGCTCAAGTCCAGGCTCATGACCGCATCTTAAGCCAAGGGGGGGCGTGTGAAACGCATGACGACGGCGTGTTCGCGCTGACGCCCCAGGCCTGGGTAATAGTTCTTGCGCTCGCCCACATGCTCAAAGCCATAGGCCACGTAAAGGCGGCGGGCGCGGGCGTTGCTGGCCCGGACCTCCAACCAAATGGCCTGGGCCCCTTGTTGCCAAGACCAATGCGCCAATTGATCCAGCAAATGGCGGCCCCAGCCCTGCCCTTGGTGATCGGGGGCCACCGTCAGGTTCAGCAGGTGGGTTTCTTCCACGCCGGCCATGGCGACCCCATAGCCCAGCAACTGACCCGCCTCGCTTTCTAAGGTTTGGGCCCAGTAGCCCGAGCGAAGCGAGTCCAAAAAATGCCCTTGTGTCCAGGGGTGCGAGTAGGCGGTTTTTTCGATCGCCAGCACCCCGTCGAGTCCGTCGGGGGTCATGGGTCGCAAGTGGATGGGGGCCAGCCGGGCGTTCATGCGGGCTTGGCCGCCAAGCGCTCGGCGGTGGTTTGCGCCACTTTGTCGCGCACATACAGGGGCATGGCGTCTTGGGCCCGCACACTTTGGCCAGCTTGCCAGGCCAGGGGGGCCAAGCGCAACAAGGCGGCTGCGGTCGGCGCGGCCGAGGCGGTTTCAAAGGGCACAGGGGCCGCTGTGCTTAAACGCGCCTGCAAGGCGTCGACCCCGATGCCGGCCAGCACCAGGGGCATGTTCCCCTCGCGCCAGGTGGGGGGCCACTGCAGGTCCGGCGGGTCGAGCAAGGCGGGGGCTTGGGTGACGCGCCAGCCGCCCTCGCGGTATTCGTACGCGGCCACATAGTATTGGCCCATGCGGGCATCCAGCACGGCCAACACCCGCAAAGGTGAGCGACCTTGGCGTGCGTCCTCGGCCACCGCCAACAGGGTGTCGATGGGCAACACCGGCAGATCGGCGCCAAACGCCAGGCCTTGCGCCACCGCGCAGGCGGTGCGCAGGCCCGTGAAGGAACCGGGTCCGCGCCCCATGACCAGGGCGGTCAAGGAAGGCAACCCGATGCCCAAATCCGCCAGCGTGGCCAAGGCCAGCGGCACCAGCGTCGCCGACGACTGCGCCGCGCCTGGACCTACATGGCAGAGCTGCCGTTCGCCATCGCTGGCGCCCAGGTGCAACTGTTCGGTGCTGGTGTCAAAAGCCAAAAACTTCATCAGGCCCCGATTATCGCAAGCCCGTTGATAATCGCCTTCAGTCAGAGAGGGGGCCAAGCCATGCGAGCGTTCAAATCTAAGGTCTGGTGGGTGGGTGTCTGGTGGTTGGGGGTGGCGGGGCTGGCCCAGGCACAACCTTTGCCCAACGAGGTCAGTCTGGCCTTGCAACAGGCCCAATTGCCGGCCAGCGCCTTGCATGTGGTGGTGGCCCCAGCCGCTGGTGGTGCCCCCCGCTTGAGCCATCTGGCCAACGCCAGCGTCAATCCGGCGTCCCTCATGAAGCTGGTCACGACGGCGGCCGCCTTCGAGCTTTTGGGCCCCAATTTTGTTTGGCGCACCCCGGTTTACATCGACGGACCCATCGCCCAAGGGGTGTTGCGGGGCAATCTGTACATCCAGGGTCAGGGCGACCCCAAGTTGGTGGTCGAGCGCCTGTGGTTGCTGCTGCGGCGTGTACAAGCCATGGGGATTCAACGCATCGAGGGCGACATCGTGCTCGACCGCAGTGCGTTTGACGTGCCAGCGGTGGATCCGGCCGCCTTTGATGGCGATCCATCGCGGCCCTACAACGCCAGCCCCGATGCTTTGGTGGTCAACTACAAATCGGTGCTTTTGCATTGGGTGCCCGACCCCCGCCAGGGCGTGGCCCGTGTACACACCGAGCCCCCTTTGCAGGGCTTGCGCATGCCCGATTCGGTGCCCTTGCAAACCGGCCCCTGCATCGATTACCGGGCCGTGCTTAAGGCCGATTTCAGTGCCAGTGAGCAGTGGGTTTTTAGAGGGACTTATCCCAGCGAATGTGGTGAGCGGGTCTGGCCGGTGGCCTACACCGACCCCAGCCGACATGCGGCCCGCGCCATTGGGGGCGTTTGGCGCAGCATCGGCGGGCAACTCAGTGGCCAGGTGCGCGATGGCCAGCTGCCACCCCAGGCGCAACTGCTGCTGGCGTCAGAATCGCCGCCATTGGCCGAGCTGGCGCGCGACCTCAACAAATTCAGCAACAACCTCATGGCCGACCAGGTGTTTCTCACCCTGAGTTGGCGGGCCGATGGCGTTGGTCGCCCTCAAGCCTCGCGCGAACAACTGCAACGCTGGTGGGATCGGCGCGTTGGCGTGCCTGGTTTGGTGGTGGACAATGGCTCGGGCCTGAGCCGCACCGGTCGGGTCACGGCGCAGGGCTTGGCCACCTTGTTGCAACAGGTCTGGGTCGGGCCGTACATGGCCGAGCTGATGTCGAGCTTGCCGGTCAGTGGGCAAGATGGCACGCTCAAGCGTTTGAAGTCCCAGGCGGTGGCACACCTCAAAACCGGTAGCCTGCGCAATGTGCTTGCAGTCGCGGGCTATGTCGATGCTGCGAACGGGCAGCGGTGGGTGTTGGTGGCGATCATCGAACACCCGCAAGCCGCATCGGGCCGGGGGGTGCTCGAGGCCCTGGTCGACTGGACCGCTAAAAACAGCCTCACCAGCCGTTGAAGCCGCGCATGAAGCCCCAGAAGGTGTCGCCGATGACTCGGAGCACTTCGGGAGTCAGATATTGGTTCTTGGTGTAAATGTAAGCCCCGCTGCTGGAGATGTAAGCAGGGTCGCCGCTGAAAGTGGCGCTGCTGTCATAAACGCCGTTCCAGGTGCAAGCACTCAGGTCGGCCTTGTATTGAGTCGAAGACGCCCCACACACCGACTTCGCGACGCTGTAGTTGTTGACCACGCTACCGAACACATTGGTGAAGAACGGGATGTTGACGTAAAACAAGTCATACGACGTGGTACCCGAGGTCACCAAAATGCGCGGCTCATTGGCGCCAAACAGCATGGGTTCAAAACGGCTGTCGGTCAACAACCTGAGGGTGTAGTTGAACAGCGCGATGCTTTGCTGAACTTGAGTGGAGGTACAGCTTGTGCAAAAGCCGTTGGTGATGTTCAGATCCGGGCTGTTGCTGAAGTCGTAAATGGGGGCCAAAAAGACCTTTTGTTGGCCTTTGGTGTTGATCAAATCCAGGGCGATGTCTTGATAAGACTGGGCTGCCACCATGACCGCATAGGCTTTGGCCGTGCTGATCGCGCTGATCGACAAGTCGCGGATGATGCGATCGGCCAAGGCGCTGGTCATGCCCCGCTTGAAGGTCACGCCGCTGGTGCTGGTGATGGTGTTGTCTTGTAGGATGGATAGGATGTCGTTGGCTCCGCCAGCGACCACCACCATGTCACCCGACACATAAGACGGGATCAGGCTGGCTTGCGTGGTCACCGAGGTCCAGCTCGGCGAGGTCCCCGAGGGGGTGATGACACGGGCCCCAACTTTTTGGGTGCGGGCCGCCGTGGTGACGTCGGCATCGCTCAAGCTGGCCTGATTGGCGACCAAGGGCTCGAGGATTTTGTCGGTGCTCAGGCCATACCGATAAGCCAGTTGCCACACCCAGTTGTTGTTCAGGGTCACAGACGACGAGTTGCTGTTGATGCTGAAACGATCGAAATGGTCGATGCCCGAACAAACCGTCTGACCATTGCTGGTCCCACGACCGCAACCCACATAGGTGATCTCATCGCCAATGACGATGATGCGCTTGGGGGTGAATTCGTTGTATTTGCTGCCTGCGCCGCCGCAAGCGCTCAACACGAACGTCAGCACCAGGGTCAGGCCCAGCCAAAGTCGTTGAAGGTAAGGGGGTCGCCCAAGCCGCATGGTGTACTCCGTTCTAGTCCTCTAGTTTACTGTCAAGTCGCTGTACCCGGGCTTCAGTGGCTGGCGCGCGTCAATCGGTCACGGACCCCATCCCAGACCGCAGCCTCGGGCGGGGGCGTGATCCAGATTTCATGCACCGCGGCTTGTTCGAATTCGCGCAAGGTCTGAAACAGCACCTGAGCACACTGGGCAGCCTCGGTGGGCATGGCGCGCCATTGCACATCCGCGATGGCCACGGGTTGGGGCGACCAAATGGCAATCTGCGCCAGCGCCGCAGGGGTCAGGTCGCGCGCCCTTTGCGCCATCTCCGTGGGGCTGAGCAAGCGCACTTTGGCGTTCGGGGCGTAATGCGAGGCCAGGGTGCCCGAGGCTTTGGGGGCGCTTTGCGCCAGCCCCTGAGCGGCTTCAACGCTCAAGATGGCCCGGCCTGCACTGGCCGAAAGGGTATTCACATCGAGCATGCCGGGGCGCAGCAAGACCGGTTGACTGCGGGTGCAATCGACGATGGTCGATTCGATGCCGACCTCGCAAGGCCCCCCATCGAGCACGGCCAGTGCGTCGCCAAACTCGGCCCTCACATGGTCCACGCAGGTGGGGCTGACCCGGCCAAAGCGGTTGGCGCTGGGCCCGGACACGCCCATCACCCCCAGCGCCTTGGCCGCTCGCAACAGGGCCTGCGCCACCGGATGGCTGGGGCAACGCAGGCCAATGCTGGCTTGGCCACCGGCGCTGGCCGTGGCCACACCGGCTCGCCGGGGCAAGATCAGCGTCAGCGGTCCCGGCCAATGGCGGTCCATCAGGCCCAGCGCAAAGTCGGGGATGGGGTCGGCAAAGTGTGGCGCGTCTTGAGCGTCGGCGATGTGCACGATCAAGGGGTGATCGGCGGGCCGACCTTTGGCCTGGTAAATGGCTTGCACGGCCGCGTCTTGGGCGGCGTCGGCCCCCAAGCCGTAGACCGTTTCGGTGGGGAAGGCCAACAACTGGCCCTGGGCCAAATGCTGGGCGGCCTGAGCGATGTCGGCGGGGTTGCGGCCCGACCAGATCATGCGCCGCTCGCCCCAAGCACGTCGGCAAAGGGTGCGATACCCAAGACCCGAGCGGCCGCGTCGCGTCTTTCGCGTGCCTGTGACAAAGTGGGGGCGGTGATGTTCAAGTGACCCATCTTGCGTCCCAGTCGGGCCTCGGCCTTGCCGTACAGGTGCAGTCGGGTGCCTTCAATGGCCAAGACCGCACCCCAATCGGGTTCGCGTGCGCGACCCTGATCGAACCAGATGTCGCCCAACAGATTGATCATCGCGGTCGCGCTGTGCAGTCGCACCGGGCGCAGGGGCAGTTGGGCCATGCAACGCGCCTGCAATTCAAACTGCGACAGATCGCAGCCGTCCATGCTGTGGTGGCCGCTGTTGTGCGGTCGCGGCGCGATCTCGTTGACCACCCAGGACTCGGCCTCCCCTGCGGCGCCGATGACAAAAAATTCGACACAGAGCACGCCCACGTAGTTCAGCCCTTGGGCAATTGCCTGGGTGGCTTGGATCAACTCGGCTTCGAGGGGCGGGTTCAAGAGATCCGTGGCCACTTCGGTCAAAGCCAAAATGCCGTCGCGGTGCAGATTGAGCTGCACCGGCAAGTGGGTGGTCTGTCCGTCTGATCCGCGTGCCAACACCACCGAGCACTCGTACTTCAGTGGCAGGCGTTGCTCCAAGATGCAGGTCACGCCCGCGCCAGCGGGGCCTTGCAGGCGCTGCCAAGCCGCTTGCAGTTCGGTTCGGTCGTTCACCCGGGCTTGGCCCTTGCCGTCGTAGCCCAGGCGGGTGGTTTTGAGGATGCCGGGCAACAGGTGTTCGGGGACCGAGGTCAGCCCTTGGGCTTGTTCGATGACTTGGTGCGGGGCCACCGGCACGCCGCAAGCTTCGAAGTGGGCTTTTTCTCGTGCTCGGTCTTGGGCGATCGAGACCGCCTGCGCTTGCGGGGTCACCCGCGTGAGCCGGGCCAAGGCCTCCAGGGCTTGGGCGGGCACGTTTTCAAACTCGGTGCTGACGGCGGCACAGCTTTGGCCCAAGGTCTGTAAGGCCGCTTCATCCAGGTAATCGGCCAACAGGTGCCGTTCGGCCACGCGGCCCGCAGGGCTGTCGGGGTCCGGGTCAAGCACCATGCACTTATAGCCTAGGCTTTGGGCGGCATGCACCCACATGCGGCCCAGCTGGCCGCCTCCCAACATGCCCAGCCATGCGCCGGGCGCGATCGCGCTTGAGGTGGGCCCGCTCATGCCGAGGCCGGGGGCAGCCGCATGGCGCGGGCGTGCTCGGTTTGGGCTTGGCGATACGCCGCCAGGCGCTCGGCCAAGCGAGGGTGGTCGTGAGCCAATAAGGCCACGGCAAACAAGGCCGCGTTGGCCGCTCCAGCCGCCCCAATCGCAAAAGTCGCCACCGGCACCCCTTTGGGCATTTGCACGATGCTGTGCAAAGAGTCCACCCCTTGCAGGTGCCGACTGGCCACCGGCACACCCAACACCGGGACGGCCGTCTTGGCGGCCAACATGCCGGGCAAGTGGGCTGCCCCGCCAGCGCCGGCGATGATGCAACGCAAGCCGCGCCCAGCCGCCGATTCGGCGTAGGCGAACATGTCGTCGGGCATGCGGTGCGCCGACACCACGCGGGCCTCGAAGGGCACGTCGAATTCTTGCAGGACCTGGGTGGCGTTTTGCATGGTCTCCCAATCGGATTGGGAGCCCATGACCACGCCCACAATCGGAGAAGTCATTGGGTGGGAGGGGAATGGTGGGTCGGTTATGCTTGCATTTTAGCCCTCAGGGCACGAAATTGCGGAGCAAAAGACCATGTTGGACGTGACCATGCAGAATTTTGAGGCCGAGGTGGTTGAAGCCTCGATGACCACCCCGGTGTTGGTGGATTTTTGGGCGCCTTGGTGTGGGCCCTGTAAATCGCTGGGGCCGGTGCTGGAGCGACTCGAGGTCGATTACGGCGGTCGCTTCAAGTTGGTGAAAATCAACTCCGATGACGAACAGCAATTGGCGGCCGCCTTTGGCATCCGCAGCATCCCCACCTGTGTCTTGATGGTCGGCGGTCGCCCGGCCGATGGCTTCATGGGGGCCTTGCCTGAGGGCAAACTGCGCGAATTCCTTGACAAGCACTTGCCCTCGGAAGGTGAGTTGCTGGCCCAAGCCGACACCGACGAGGCCGAAACCCTCATGGCCGAGGGCGACACCGAGGCGGCCCTGGCCAAACTGCAAGAGGCCCTGGCGGTCAACCCCGCCAACGACGACGCCCGCTTCGATTACGTCAAGCTGTTGATCACCCTGGGCGAGTTGGACCTGGCCCAAACCGCCTTGGCCCCGGCCTTGGCGCAAATCCCGCGCCCATTGCGCTTTGAGGCGCTTTCGCACTGGTTGCAAGCCCTGCAATTTGCCACCACCGACGAGCGCGCGCAGATGACCCTAGAGCAGTTCGATGCGGCCCTGGCCGCCAACAAGCGCGATTTCGACACCCGGTTGGCCAAAGCCCGCTTGCTCATGGCCGCCGGGCAGTGGGAAGCCGCCATGGACGAGTTGCTTGAAATCGTGATGCGCGACAAGGGCTGGTCGGACGAATTGCCGCGCAAGATCTACATCGGGATTCTGGAGTTGCTCTCACCGCCCAAGCCCAAGGCCGACCCCGCCGACAAATCCCCGGCGGGTGGCATCGAGATCGCAGGTCAGGCGGTGGCGCCGCAAGATCCGCAGGCCGAGCTGGTCTCGCGCTATCGGCGCAAGCTCAGCATGGCCCTCAACTGAAGGTCGGGGTCGGGCGACCCCGATAGTCGGTCCAGGTCTGGCGCGCGAAGTCGTACAGCTTGCACTTGCGCGCCGTGTCAAAGTACCAGCGCCACGAGAAACGCTGGATGATGATGCGCTCGGGCAACATCTCTTCCAGTTTGGCTTGGGCTTGCTTGAGCTTGTACAGTGGGATGCTCATGTCCACATGGTGCGCGGTGTGCTCCATGATGTGGTGCATCAGCGCGCCGATGCGAAACGGGAAGGTCAGGTGGACGGTGGTCGAGACGAAGGGTTGCGCCTTGGACCAGGCGGCCCGGTCGTTGTGCCAGCACACGCGCTCGTGGGTGTGGTGCACATAGACCACAAAGCCGATCATGGCGCACCAGAACAAGAAAGGGATCACAAACCCGGTGGCCCAAACCAGGGCCAGCGATTGATCGGTGGCCAGGGCGGCCCAAGCCAGCAGGCCCAACCACAGCACGCCAAAGGCGCTGATGAGAAGGTTGTCCAAAATAAAAATGCGGCGACGGGTGGGCATGTGTTTGGACGAGGGGAAGAACATGCGCTTCCACCAAATCTCGACCATGTAGTACAGGCCTGGGGCCCAGCCACTGCGGTAGATGCGGTCCATGAGTTTGCCCATGGGGCTCAAGGCCTGGTACTCGTCTTGGGTCAAAGGGGCCCAAACAAAATCAAATCCTTTGAGGTTGGTGTAGCCATGATGGACCACGTTGTGGCCCACGTCCCACAGGCTGTAAGGGGTCAGTGAGGGCAAAAAGGCGATGCGCCCCAGCCATTTGTTCAAGGTGCGGTGAGGGGTCAGGCTTTGGTGGCAACCGTCATGGCCGATGATGAACAGGCGACCGATCACAAAGCCGGCTACCAGGCCGCACAAGACCTTGGCCCACCAAGCGTCAAAGTAAACGGTGCCTGCGATCAGGCCCAGCCACAGGGTGAAATCGAGGGCCAACAACAAAAAAGCATGGCGCACCGTGCGCTGGGCCAAGGGCAAAAGCCATTCGCGGATGATTTTTCGATGGGGCAGCGGATGTCCGGGGGCGATGGGTTGATCGATGGCGCTCATGAGGGTGCGATGCAGGGTCTGGGTGATATTTGACAAAATCCATGGGATTATCGCCAAAAAGCCCGACAAAGGCACCTTTTTTTGAAACGCCCTTGACCCACATCAGCCCCACTACCAAGCCACGGGCATGGGTTGCTTGAGCAGC
>JACCED011056157.1_pt1 | contig 12747 bp, 10 predicted proteins | sample 7455021 | NCBI WGS metagenome assembly JACCED01 (sample SAMN15323456, study PRJNA562643) | freshwater metagenome | isolation source: river surface water | place: USA:Blue River Watershed | collected 2017-08-19
GGAAGGGTGTAGTGGAAGAGGTTGTAAGTACCGCCATAGAGGGACGGCGAGGAAACGATGTGATCGCCTGCTTCTGCGACATTGAGAATCGCAAAAGTCGTCGCAGCAGAGCCTGATGCCACCAAGAGGGCCGCTACTCCACCTTCAAGCGATGCGATCCGTTGCTCAACTGCATCCTGGGTCGGGTTCATGATTCGGGTGTAGATATTCCCAAGCTCTGCGAGCCCAAAGAGATTTGCAGCATGATCGGTATCGCGGAATTGATATGCGGTGGTTTGGTAAAGCGGAAGCGCTCGTGAACCAGTTACCGGATCGGGAAGTTGACCTGCATGTATCTGGCGAGTTTCAAATGCAGCATCAGAGACATCAAAGGGTTTACGGGACGACATCAAGGACCTCCTTGTAGTGAAGGGGGCCTGACTTCGTTGTGACAGACCCGCGCTTGCGCAATGACTTTCATTGCGCCTGGTCTTCACCCGGAGCACCCCACCGCGGTGGAGGGTTGCCGTCCAGTTAGCCGGGGCTTTCGAATTAGTCCGAACTGGAACTCGTGACCTGGGCAAAATGTATTGAGAGAAACAACTCTTGTCTAGTACTCAGTACGAACGCAAGGTGCCTTCGATGCGCTCTATGACTGCAGTCAAGGCAGCAGCCACCTGATCGAATCCTGAGTGTGGACGGAGATTCTCGTCAAGGAAGGTGTCGGCGCGAGTCTCCATCATCACCGAAACAACTCGTGCATCACTTCCATAGTGTTTCAATGGAACATATGTCCCTGCATAAGGCTCGTTTTCGAAGCACTCTCCTACTTCGCCGAACTCCTCGAAGAAGATGTCAGCAAGCCACCTTGGAGTATGAAAGGCATCCGTACCGACGCACATAGCCGGTCGCTTTTGACCATGGTTGACTGCATTGACATGTTGGCGAGCTCGATAGGAGTGCACATCAATGATGACCGCTTTGCCGGTTGATTCCAGGGTGCTATCTACAAGCTGCGTAAATGCGGCGGCATAAGGATGAAAGAACTCATCGAGCAAGGGGGTGGGATCGAAATTCTCCTCGCGCAATTGAGCTCCAGAAGTCGTCTTGAGGTAGACCGCTCCCATTCCGACTTTATTCATCACTTCCCGATCATCCGGAAATCGCTCCGGATCTATGACGAAGCGTGACGTTCGATTGATGAAGAGCGCCGGAGATGCCCCAGTGAACGACTCCAAGGAGCGCAGCGCCAGTTCATCGGTGAGAGTATCTACGGCTTCGTCGAGTTCATGGTCCAAATCAGAATCTGAAAGCAAGATCTCTTCGCGAATCTGATTCGGTATCAATCGTGACGAGTGGGGAACGTGAAGGATGATCGAAGAGTTCACATCACCCGGGATGATCTCAAAACTCTTTAAGGTCAAAGTCGCCCAGCTTCATGGATACGTCGCAAGAAGTCCTTGGTTTCGCTCAATTTTGGATTCTCAAGAATGTCGGCGGGACTTCCCCACTCCAAGATTCTCCCTTTATGCAAGAAGCAGACTTCATCCGCTACCTGCTTGGCAAATCCCATCTCGTGAGTGGCGAGAAGCATGGTCATTCCATCGCTCTTAAGGTCTCGAACCAAGCTCAAGACCTCATTGACCAAGACGGGATCCAGCGCCGAGGTGATCTCATCAAGGAGAAGCATCCGCGGATGAAGTGCAAGAGATCGAATGATGGCAACTCGCTGTTGTTGTCCACCGCTTAACCGATCTGGATATTGATGCGCCTTATCTTTGAGTCCAAAACGTTCCAACAGCGTGAAAGCTTCTGACTCGGCTTGCTCCCTCGCCATCCCTCGAGCGCGTATCGGTGCGAGAGTGATGTTCTCCAGAACTGACATATGTGGGAAGAGATTGAAGGCTTGGAAGACCATCCCGAATTTCTTACGCACTTCATCGACATCCGCATCCACGGCTGTGATGTCTTGGCCATCGAGTGTGATGATGCCATCATCAATCTGCTCCAAGAGATTGATGCAACGAAGTAGAGTGGATTTTCCTGATCCTGAAGCGCCGATGAAGACCGTTGCGGTGTGCTCAGGTACTGTAAACGAGATATCTTCTAGGACAACTTCGGAACCAAAAGCCTTGCGCACCTGATCAACTTTGAGGATATCGCTCATTAGGCGTTTCCTTGAGCATTCTGGCGTTCGATCGATTTACGCAAAGTTCGATCGGTAAATCTCGTCAAGGGAATAGTTACGAGAAGGAAGATAATCGCTGCCATCACATATGGCGTGTAGTTAAAGGTCCTACTACTTGCGATCTGTGCGGCACGAATCGCATCGGTGACACCCAGGATCGATACCAATCCAGTGTCCTTGATCAGCGCAACCAAGTCATTAAGTAGTGGTGGAGTCACTCTGCGCAGCGCTTGCGGCAAGATGACATGGCGAAGAGTTTGGAAATGGCTCAAACCCAGTGACCGCGCCGCCGCTCGTTGACTTGGATGAACCGTGAGGATTCCACTTCGAATGACTTCTGCTACATACGCTGTGTAGGTGATGATCACGGCAAGGGTGCCAAGAACCAAGACGTTGTTGGTGACTCCCTCGAGGCGCAGCGCTGGGATTCCAAAACCAACGAGCAAGATCACCAGGAGCATTGGAATTCCGCGAAAGAGGTCGACATACGCGGTGGCCAAGATTCGAAATGGTGTCAAAGCCGGCGTTCTCGAGGTTCGAACCAGCGCAATGGTCAGCCCCAAGATTGCAACTGAAGTTCCTGCGATTGCAGTGAGGAGGACGTTGGTACCAAAACCAAGGATGATCTTCGGCAAAACCTCAACGCCGTAGGCCCATGCGAAGAAAGTTTCCGATAAGGATTTCCAGCCAGGTGAGGTGACGATGACGATGGCAAGAGTTCCTAGGACCAGGACACTTGAGATCGACGCTATCAGTGCGTTCTTCTTGTTTCGACGTTTACGAGCAGCTCGCCGAGCTAACTCATGTTCACTCGGTTGCCATGGCCCGCCAAAGTCATAGGGCGTAGCACCAAGGTCATCCCTGGAACTACGCCCCATGTTCTTAGTTACTTCTCTTGAACTACTACTTCAAGACTGGCGCACCTGCAGAGGCTGCCAACCATTGATCGGTAATCGCAGCAAGAGTGCCGTTGTCACGAATTGCATCAACTGCTGAAGTGACGCACTTGGTGATTGGGCTGTCCTTCGCGAGCAAAAGACCCGCGCCATCGTCATTTGCAGCAGAGTTCTCAAGCTGACCGACGATGATGCCGTTTGGAACCTCTACCGCTGAGAGGTAGAAAGCGGTTGGCAAGTCAACGACGAGGCCATCGATCTGACCATTCTTGAGAGCAGCAACAGCTGCTGCGTTGTCATTGAACACCTGTGGCGAAAGGCCAAGTTGATTCTCGATCGCATCGAGCGAGGTTGAAGCAACCGCTGCGCCCAGCTTTGGAGACTTCGCTTTGAGATCAGCGATGCTCGTTACGCCCTCGATCTTGCTTCCCTTAAAGGAGACGATCGACTGATTGGACTTGTAGTAGGCGCTGGAGAAATCAACGACCTTCGCGCGCTCTTCGGTGATCGAGTATTGCTGGATATTGAAATCGAAGTCCTTCGGTCCTGGTGCAATCGCGCCATCAAATGTGGTGCGAATCCACTTGACTTGATCCTTGCCGTAACCGAGCTGTTCTGCGACGGCATAAGCAACAGCAGCCTCAAACCCTTCACCTGACTCAGGTGCATCGTTGAGAACCCATGGTTCGTATGCTGGCTCGCCGGTTGCGATCGTAAGAACGCCGGCCTCAACAGTTGCAAGATCTCCTGGCGTACATTCGCTACTTGCTGAGGATGTTTCATCGCTTGATGAACTGCAACCACTCAATGCGAGCGCTGCAAAGAGAATCGCAACGAATGAAAGTTTGAACTTCTTTGAAGTGAACTTCATGAACTGCCTTTCTTTGTCCGATAAATTCAAACGCCGGACCTGGCAATAACTGGCAGACCCGCGCTTGTGCAGTGACCTTCACTGCACCTGGTCTTCACCCGGAGCACCCCACCGCGGTGGAGGGTTGCCGTCCAGTCAGCCGGGGCCTTACGAAAAGGTTCGAACTGGAACTCGTGACCTGGGGCGTAACCTAAAGGTCAGCCCCTCACAATGTCTAGCGGGAAACGCTTTCCAAGCCGTGCGCCTCAGCCACAGCCTTGTAGTAAATCTTTCCTTGGTGGACATTGAGTCCAAGAGCAAGATTTGAGTCATCATCCATCGCCTTTTGCCAGCCCTTATCGGCCAGTGCGAGTGCATAACGAAGCGTCACATTGGTGAGCGCATAGGTCGAGGTATTCGGTACAGCACCAGGCATATTCGCAACGCAGTAGAAAGTCGATCCATGAATCGGGAATGTCGGATCCGCATGGGTGGTCGGCTTGGAGTCCTCGAAACAGCCACCTTGATCGATCGCGATGTCGACCAGGACGCTCCCTGGCTTCATTCGCTTCACGAGGTCATTGGAGACCAACCGGGGTGCCTTCGCGCCATGGACAAGAACTGCACCAATGACAAGATCGGCATCGAGGACCTGATTTTCGATCTCATAAGAATTAGATGCGAGAGTTCTGACATTTCCTTGGAAGAGCTCATCGAGTTGAACCAATCGACGGGCATTCACATCGAGGATCGTTACCTCAGCACGCATACCGTGAGCGATCGTTGCTGCATTGACGCCTGCGACTCCACCGCCAAGAACTACGACTTTGCCTGGTCGAACTCCTGGGACACCGCCTAAGAGAACGCCACGTCCACCATTGCTCTTTTGAAGTGCTGTTGCTCCCACTTGCACTGCCATACGCCCGGCAACTTCGCTCATCGGCGCAAGGAGCGGTAGGTATCCATTGACATCTACTGTTTCGTAAGCGATCGCCGTGATGCCACTTTTGATGAGGGCATCTGTGCAATCCCGAGATGCTGCAAGATGGAGATACGTGAAGAGGACTTGCCCCTCACGCATCAGTGGGTACTCAGGAGCGATCGGCTCTTTGACCTTCAAGATCATCTCTGCTTTTGACCAGACCTCTGCAGCTGTTGAGACAATCTCCGCACCAGCAGCGCGATAAGCGTCATCTGAGATCGCAGAACCTAAACCCGCATTGGTTTCGATGACGACTTTGTGACCGTGATTGACGAATTCCTTAACACCAGCCGGTGTGATCGCTACGCGATACTCATGATTTTTGATTTCTTTAGGAACGCCAACCAGCATTTCGCCACTCCCTGATCCGTCGTTGGATTGTTGAGAAAATCTTACATTTGAAATCCTACTCCGGAATTGCGAGCCAACTACACCGAGTCACTGGTCGAAGATTGCGGCGGTAATTTTCGGATGTAGCTCTGTTCGCATAGTGGCAAATGTTTCTGCGGGCCAACCAGCAGCAAAGACTCTCTTCAAAAGTAGTGCTAACGGGTACTCCGGATCTGAGTTCAATGCAGTCTCTAATGCACTCTGGGCAAGATCATTGTTGCCAAGTTCATAGGCAGTCGCCGAAAGAAGAGTTGCCGGAGGAGCCATAAACGCAGTGGGCGCGATGCGAACAACCCAGCGCCAGAATTCAACATGTTCCCTTAGTTCCTCGCTCTTCATGCAACCTAAAGCAAAGTCACGAACTTGAAGATCACGCAACCTCATCAAAAGTAGGGCGAAATCGGAGGAATTCGGTATGAAATTCGCAGTAGGAAATTCTTTTATCAGTCTCTGCAGGGCTTCAACCCCCTCACGTTGACCTGGTCTTGGATCTTGGCGATAGTCGAGTTCAGTTAGGAGTTCTAATTCAAGTGAAATCGACTCATTGAAAGAATTGATGAGGTCATCATCGGAGAAAGATGCTGAGAAAGAGGTTTCTGTATTCATGGCCTAAAGATGCTGGCAGGAGAACTTCCCTCGATTTCTCTGACGTGCGATCTGGGGATGTTCTTTTTACTGTGGATTTCCTTTCTTAAATCATCTTGCTATCCAATGGCCCGATGGGGGGCCTTGCGTACATCAAGTGACTTCGAACTACTCTGACGAATGACGCCGTTGATTGGACTCTTCACTCCGGCGACTGTGAACTCACCACTCCAGGTAGTTATGAGTTTAACCTCTTTTACCCCTGAATTTCTGTAGGTGAAGGTGTTGGCAGGTATGGGATATGGGGCGCCAGGTGATGATGTCGTTCTCACCTCTTCGGGAGTGTCATCTCCATATCTCCATTCAAAACTAGGCGTGAGTTCCAGGCGGACCGGTACACCAGCGACACGAAGCGTCATATCGAAAGAGGTAGGTGTTGTGCTCCAAAAGTAGACCGGACGTCCTACAACAACCCCGACAGATGGTTGGGTCTGAAGTGCACCGATAGGGATCAATTGACTGACACGATCTGAGAGCGAGGCAGTGACGATGCGAGTCGAAGTATTGGTAACACGGGTGGAGCGATTTCTTGCTCGAGTTAGCGCAGCTTTTCGAGCTGCTTCCCGCCACGCTGCATAAAGGTCTGGGTGATAAGGAATCCAGGTGCGCTTCGGATCTGCGATGGCAGAAAAAGAGCCTGAAACGGCTGGCTTTCTGCTCGCCTTACTCGTCACAGTGCCATTTCCAGGTTTTTGAATAGAGACGACGATCTCGTCACTCTCATCGTCAGCTGTCACGGAGATGCAACTCTCCTTGTCACACTCCTCTGCTTGTGATGAATGCGCTGGTGCAATGACAAGTGAAGTAACGAGAGCGATCGAGAGCAGGATTCTGGAGAACATCGCGCCACCATAGATATGCACTGACATGACTCCGCGTCAAAGATTGCAAGATGTGAATAACGCGATGCTGTGGAAAACTCCGTACATGGCAGCTCGAGATGGCGATGGTTGGATCGACTGCCGCTGTGGCAACCGACATTGGGGTCTTCACGGCGCAGCAGGAATCTTGCTCATTCGCTCTTCGCAAGTTCTACTGCAATTAAGAGCACCCTGGGTACATAACGGTGGCACCTGGGGAATTCCCGGCGGAGCTCGCGACTCTCACGAAAGTTGGCAAGAAGCTGCGATTCGGGAAGCCGCAGAAGAGATTGGGATATTTGCGGAGATGATCGATCTGGATTCACCCCAGTTCTACTCTGATGATCATGGAGATTGGCGTTACGAAACGCTCATTGTTCGAGCCTTAGATCATTTTGAACTTGGTGAAGGCAATCATGAGACTGTTGAAGTGCGTTGGGTGGAACTTGAAAACGTGGGGCAATTACCGCTACATCAGAGCTTTGCCATCGCGTGGCCGCGGATCAAAGCTCTGATCCAATCGTCGTAACGACTCTTTGACGAGCGAGCCATCCTCGGTTCGCCAGAGCGGCGGCATGGACTCAATCAGGATCTTTCCATAACGCTTCTTGGTGATTCGAGAATCAAGGATTGCAACGACCCCGCGGTCATCGATCGAACGGATCAGGCGACCACTCCCCTGTGCCAAAAGGAGCGCCGCCCGAGGGAGTGACACATCCATAAACCCTGATCCACCCGCGCTATCTGCAAGTTCACTCCGTGCAGCCATCACTGGATCGTCCGGGCGCGGGAAAGGAATGCGATCGATCGCAACCAAGGTGCAGGCTGCTCCAGGAACATCCACTCCTTGCCAGAGTGAGATCGTTCCAATGAGAACTGAGCGTTCTTCACGAGCGAATCGCTCTACCAAGGAGCTAACTGGATCACCTCGCCGCGCGGTGATGATCGGATATTCCAGGTCTGCAAGGACTTTGCGAAGGTGAAGATCGGCAGCTTCGACTCCTCGCCACGATGAGAAGAGTGCGAGCGTACGGCCACCAGCTGCCTCGATCAGTTCGCCCAATTCCTCCAAAGCTTCGCTCGTCGGCCCTTCTCTTGAGGGTTCTGGAAGATGCGAAGCGAGATAAAGCATTCCTTGTCTTTCAAAATCGAAAGGAGACCCCACATCAAGGGTCTCAACATTCTCAATAGCCGTAATCCCGAGTCCTCGTTTGACGGAGTCGAAGCTCCCGCCGACTTTTAGGGTGGCGCTTGTTGCAATCACAGGGCCTTGCGCGAAGAGATTGGTCGCGAGCACCTCTGAAACGGAGAGTGGTGCGAGATAGAGAGTGTTGAAATTCGGTTCATACCAGAGCACATAGGAGTCATTGAGCTTGAGCATCTTCTGTGTGACTGTCTTGATCTCGTTGATCGCGCCTTTGACTCGCGCTCTTTCAGCAAGAAGATCTATGTTCTCGATCACCTCCTCGCTCGCAAGTTTTTGCGAGATGGTTTCACTCAACTCCTTGATGCGGCGAATGGCGTCTTCGAGCGATGCTGGGAGTTCAGGGAGTCGTCGCTGCTCACTTTGCGTTGAAAGATAGTGATCGCGAAAGTGCGCCATCTCATCGTCAAGTTCTTCGCCAGCGTAGGTCAGATCATGCCCAGGGCCGGACGCCTTTTCGCCGGCATACTTGCGATACATGGAAGCTGCGCGAATCACTCGTGCAGAGGTCAACTCTTCCGTAACCGCTTGAGTCGTTCGATCGACAAAATCGTGTGCCTCATCGAGGATCACAACATCGCGATCCGGAAGGATCGGATGGGAATCGACCACTTCGATTGCAAGCAAGGTGTGGTTTGTGACGACGACATCTGCGGTTTGAGCCTTTGCTTTGGCCAGTACTGCGAAGCAACTACTTCCGAAAGGACACTCCTCAGCCCCCATGCATTCTCGACCACTTACCGAGCTAGCCGCCCAGACTCGGCGATCGACTTCGGGTGCATCATCCCGATCTCCAGAGATTCCCTCTTTCTTGCTCCACTCTCGAAGGCGCTTTGCATCCTTCTCCAAAGTGGAGACTTCGATGATCGCTTCAGCATCAAGATCCGGGGTTCCAAAGAGTTTTTGCTTACAGAGGTAATTACCGATTCCTTTGTAGACAGCAAAACTGATCTCTCGACCTAATGAATTTTCAACACTTTCTTTGACTCGAGGGAGATCGCGATCGACAAGCTGGCGTTGCAGCGCCAAAGTTGCGGTAGCGACAAGCGCTCTTTTGCCACTCACCAAAGCCGGTATCAAGTAAGCAAGTGATTTTCCGGTTCCAGTTCCAGCTTGAACCAGAAGATGATTACCCGACTTGATCGCATCGCTGATCGCATATGCCATCTTCTTCTGACCATCACGATCACTGCCACCGATTGAGGAGACGGCGGCACTGAGAGTCTTATCGAGTGGTGATCTATCAACGGTCATGAGAGATTTTCATTGCAATACCCAGAAATGAATCAGCCCCCTTTCGGGGGCTGATTCTCTACTACTGATCAACTGCAACCAGATGTGGATCCACATCCTTCGCAGACATAGCAAGCACCAGAAGGACGCATCTTCACGCCACAGGTCATGCACAGTGGTGCATCACTCTTGAATCCAGCGATCTTCTCTAGAAGCTCAGTGGAAGATCCGACATTTGAAGTATCTGGTGCCGATGCTGGCGCCTTGGCCTCAATGGTGATCTCTACTGGCGCTGGTGTCGCGACAGGTGCTGGTGCTGCAACTTGCGCGTACTCACCGCTATCGAGCGCTGTTGCACGCTCCTGTGCGGTGTATAGACCCATCGCTGCGCGAGTTTCGAATGGCAAGTAATCGAGTGCGAGGCGACGGAAGATGTAATCCATCATGGATTGCGCCATGCGGATGTCCTTGTCATCGGTAAGTCCTGCTGGCTCGAATCGCAAGTTCGTGAACTTCTCAACATAGGTCTCGAGTGGTACCCCATATTGAAGACCAATAGATACCGCGATGGAGAAGGCATCCATCACGCCTGCAAGAGTTGATCCCTGCTTGCCAAGCTTGAGGAAGATCTCGCCGAGAGCGCCATCTTCATAAGTACCTGCGGTGAGGTAACCCTCAGCGCCTGCGACCGCGAAGGAAGTTGTCCTTGATGGACGCGACTTTGGCAATCTCTTTCGCTCGGCTGGAGCTGGAGCGGAAACGGAAGAACTCTCTTCCTTCTTCGCTGCCTTGCCATCAGAGAGTGGCTGACCGACCTTGCAATTGTCACGATAGACAGCGAGCGCCTTGAGGCCGAGCTTCCATCCTTGGTAATAGACCTCTTCTACCTCTTCGACAGTTGCTGTCTCTGGAAGGTTGACGGTCTTGGAGATCGCACCCGAGAGGAACGGCTGGCATGCAGCCATCATTCTGACGTGACCCATTGGCTTGATCGGGCTTGCCCCCATCGCGCAATCGAAGACGTCGTAGTGCTCCTTCTTCAATCCTGGAGCATCGATGACGTTTCCGTGGGTTGAGATGTACTCAACGACCGCCTCGATCGTCTCATCGGTGTAACCAAGCTTCTTAAGAGCCAATGGCACGGTCTGGTTGACGATCTGCATCGATCCACCACCGACCAACTTCTTGAACTTCACGAGTGCAAGATCTGGCTCGATACCTGTTGTATCGCAATCCATCATCAAACCGATGGTGCCAGTCGGAGCGAGAACTGAGGCTTGCGCATTGCGCCAACCATTGGTCTCGCCGATCTTGACGCCCTCTTCCCATGCCTTATTTGCCTCAACCCAAACATTGCGATCGATCTCAGAAACCGACTTCGATGAGAGTGAAGCTGCTTGGTGCTTCTTCATTACCCGTGTATGCGCTGCTGCGTTACGTGCATAACCTTCGTATGGGCCGACGATTCCAGCAAGTTCTGCAGAGCGTCGGTATGAAACGCCAGTCATCAATGAGGTGATGGAGCCTGCGAGCGAACGACCTGCATCGCTGTCGTAGGCCATACCGCTTGCCATCAAAAGTGCACCGAGGTTTGCATAACCGATTCCGAGCTGACGATATGCGCGAGTTGTCTCGCCAATCGCTTCAGTTGGGAAATCGGCGAAGCAGATGGAGATATCCATCGCAGTGATGATCATTTCGACTGCCTTAGTAAATGACTTGGCATCAAAGGAACCATCATCTTTGAGGAACTTCATCAAGTTCAAAGATGCAAGGTTGCAAGATGAGTTATCGAGTGACATGTACTCAGAGCAAGGGTTCGACGCATTGATCCGACCCGTCTCTGGATTGGTGTGCCAATCGTTGATGGTGTCGTCATATTGGATTCCTGGATCAGCGCATGCCCATGCTGCCTCTGACATCTTGCGGAAGAGTTGCTTCGCAGAGACGGTCTCCATGACTTCACCGGTCGCGCGAGCGCGAAGACCGAACTCTTGGTCATTTTCGTATGCACGCATGAATTCATCAGAGACGCGAACTGAGTTATTCGCATTCTGATACTGGACCGAGATGATGTCCTTGCCGCCGAGATCCATATCGAAGCCTGCATCACGAAGAACGCGAATCTTCTCTTCTTCGGCAACCTTGGTCTCGATGAACTCTTCGATATCTGGATGATCTACATCGAGGACAACCATCTTTGCAGCGCGACGAGTAGCGCCACCGGACTTGATTGTTCCTGCTGATGCATCTGCGCCACGCATAAAGGAGACAGGACCAGAGGCATTTCCGCCCGAGCTCAACAATTCCTTTGCGGAGCGAATTCGGGAGAGATTGAGGCCTGCACCTGAACCGCCTTTGAAGATCATTCCTTCTTCGCGATACCAGTTAAGGATGGAATCCATGGTGTCATCGACAGAGAGGATGAAGCATGCGCTCACCTGTTGTGGCGCCGTGGTTCCAACGTTGAACCAGACTGGTGAGTTGAATGAGAAGACCTGGTGGAGCAACATCCACGTCAACTCATGTTCGAAGATTTCTGCATCTGCATCAGTTGCGAAATATCCAAATTGCTTTCCTGCGCGAACGTAAGTCAAAACGACACGATCGATGACTTGGCGGAGCGACCATTCACGATTCTCATGTCCGACTGCACCACGGAAGTACTTGGTAGTGACGATTGTTGATGCATTCACTGACCAAAAGTCAGGGTATTCAACACCGCGTTGTTCGAAGATGACCTCGCCGCTCTTCCAATTGGTCTGCACAACATCGCGTCTTTCCCATGTGACTTCGTCATATGGGTGCTTTCCAGCTGTTGTGTAAAGGCGCTCGATCGTGAGGCCCTTGTTCTTCGACTTTGCCGAAGGGCGGTTGATGACCGTGTCTGACATTTCTATCGCTCCAATTTTCTCGTCTTGTTAAGTTGTTTTGATCCGCGGGGAAAAATTGCTTGGGGAAGCGTCAAGCTTTTGGGAAAGATTCGCGGAGGAAGTTCGCGATGAAACTTTTGCAGTCGAAGGCATTGCTCGCAGTAGAGCGATCTCACCTTCGAAGTCGTCAAGGGAGGAGAAGTTACGGTAAACCGAGGCATATCGCAGGTAGGCGACCTCATCGAGTTCTCGGAGTGGCGCAAGAATTGCCATACCCACCTCTTGAGCTTCAATCTCAGCTTGACCCGTTGCTCGGAGGGTTTCCTCCACGCGTTGGGCCAGCAGGGCGAGATCATCTTCACTCACTGGTCGGTTCTGGCAGGCCTTGCGAACACCATTGACCACCTTCTCGCGGCTGAAAGGCTCGGTCGCCCCGCTCCGCTTGATGATGGCAAGGATCGATGTCTCCTGGGTTGAAAAGCGTGAGCCACATTGAGTGCACTCACGTCGACGACGAATGGCGCTGCCCTCTTCGACTGGCCGAGAGTCGATGACCCTGGAGTCATCGTGTCGGCAGAAGGGACAGATCATCGGCGTGTCGAACCTTTCAATCCTGGGAATGTGCCCGATGCGGGTGTATTCCAAAA
>JACCED010242723.1_pt1 | contig 12746 bp, 10 predicted proteins | sample 7455021 | NCBI WGS metagenome assembly JACCED01 (sample SAMN15323456, study PRJNA562643) | freshwater metagenome | isolation source: river surface water | place: USA:Blue River Watershed | collected 2017-08-19
CTTAATTCGTTATTCTGTTTTTGGAAACGGAAGCATCCGGTGGACGTATTTTGTATCCAAATTGGGTTAGTTGTGCCTGTTTCTGTTGGAAATATTATAACTGTTTTCAGGTCTTCATCTTTTTTGATAGATGTGTTTGATTTATTTAAATTTATTGTTAATTTGTAATAAGAATTTGCAGTATTTATTGCACCAATATCTGTTATATCAACCCTGGTAATAGATGAGTTTGTTAGATATGGCGATGCAGCAAGCACCGTGTTTAAATTTGTCTCTAATTCTGATCTTGAATATGTTGTGTTGATAGTTAAAGTAAGACTGATTGTTGTTGTGCTAAGTGCTGTCTGACCTGTATATTCACCTGGACCTTGGTATTGAATAATTGTAAAAGATTTATTACTTTCAGTTAGAGTATAATCACGCGCAATTTGTGTTGGTCCATAGTTATCGGCGGTTGTTAAAGGTAAATTTCTCAATGAATATATAGCATTTGCATCATATGTTGTTGTATTATAGCCGAGATATGCTGCGAGTGATTGGTTATAACGGCTCGGTAGATTGCCACTGGGGTCAATATTTTTTCCTTGTGTGCTTGGAAATATAACCTGGTAATCATTTTCGCTGAAAAAGTTCTTGATATCAAGATTTAATGTTGCTGTTATTTCTGTTGAATTATATGACATATATGTTGTTCCAAAACTGACATCAGTGTATGTGGTTTTGAGACTGTTGATTGATGAATTCACTGCTGCAGTAAGGGTAGTTTGGTCATAAAAACCAGGACCGACTTCGACTTTATAATAAAATGCCTCATTGTCTATTCCTGGCGAGTTGCCTTTTAAATAAAAGAAATTACCGCCAAAATTGCTATTAACCGTATAATATGTATATGGTATACTAACAGAGTAGAGGCGAAGCGCGACTACGTCGCGCAATGGTTCTGACAAGTCGAACGTGAAATCAGTTGATATATATCGTGTAATGTAGGTTGTTGTCCCATCTGCGTTTGTTTTTTCGAATTGTTTATCTCTGTTTTGACTGTCTATATAAATAACTCGCTTTATTGTTTGTTTTAACAGCGGATTGATTTTGCCTTTCACATAATCGAGTTGTTTTATTGTTTGAATTGCCTGGTTTTTGCCACTCAGTTCGTTGTCTTTATTTTCAGACAAGGCTTGGTTTCGTTTATCACTGTCTGTTATTATGTCTGTAGAGCTAGCTTGTCCGCTTCCAATTGTTATGGTTTGTGGGGTTTTTGGGTCGAGTGTTGTATTAGAAATATTCATTTGTGAAAAACCTTCTTGAAATAATTCGTCATCAGTGTACTCTCTGGATTGTGAGTTGTCGCTTTCAGCTTCACTAAAAAAACGGTCATAAACCGATACAAAAAACTCCACTATTTTCTGGGTGGATGCATTTTGAACAGGGAGACTGCGCGATTGTTTGATTTTTTGTATTATAGATGCCTCTAGCTCACGGTCTGTCGGGTTGTTATTTAAATCCAATATATTATACAGTTCTTCATTATTGTAATTTTTTATATTATACCAATCTTCCATTTTCTATATTCTATGTATATCTTCTATAAAAAAGGTTTATATATTTTGTTTGTTTGATTGATTGTTTGTTTATTTGTTTATCTGATTGTTTGTTTATTTGATTGTTTGTTTATTTGATTGTTTGTTTATTTGATTGTTTGATTGTTTCAGATGTATTCGATTTCTCTTTTTCTTTTTGCATTCTCTGTTTGAACATATTCGAAATAAAATCAACTAAATTAATAATCCCCAGCATTTTATATTGCATTGCTACTGGGAATTGTTTCAATCCATTTGCCCGTTTTATATTAGACATCCCCTTAAAACACAGTGTGTCTAATGCTTTCATAATCGCCTCTTCCTGTTCATTCATCTGGCTGCGATCTATTCGTGTTTTCCCTATAAAAACATACCTATTATAGTTGTGTTCCCTATATACCGAATATTTGCCTACAATAGGATGGTTTTTGATAAGTCCGATACCCATTATTTGATTGGTCTCATTATTCATTTCTAATACAAATGTGATTGCATCAACTGGCACTGTTTGTGAGACCTGGGTCGGACTGCAATAAATACACCCTGTATTTGTTCTTTCGCGATATTCCCTGTTTTGTTGAGCTGTATTATTATTAAAACGGGATGTTAATATGAATTTGTTTAGTAATTTTTTATATTGTGCAATGCGACGGTTTTGTTCTTTTTCTTCCGCGGTTAATTGTTTTCTTTGTTTTTGTTTTGTGGGTTGTTCTAGTTGCGGGTTTTCTTCGGTATCTGACATATTAATTCCTTGTTAATGTAATATAATAAATGATGTTAGCTAGTATTAATAAATAGGTCTCATTGTTTTAATCAATTTTTTGTTGTTTTCTGTTGTTTTTTGTTAGTAGGTCTCGAAATAATATATATTATTGTTTGTATATAACTATTTCTACATAACTATCTTATAAATGGCTGATAAACATACATCATCATCTTCCTCATCCTCTTCATCTTCTTCATCGCCTATAAATAGTGGATTAATTAGTAGAGCCGGAAGCAGTGGAAACATAAATATAGAAATCATTGATGATCTTGCGGGGGCGGCGGGCCGCGATGTTGCCTCCTATGGTCATATCGATTTTGCCCTTGTTCGCAACCGCCTTGACAGTATTGGAGATATAAATGCCAGTATTCATTGCAATGAAGAAATGCAACAGTGTGCTGATACCTATATTAAAAGCAATAGTCCAATATCTATGAGCCCGTGTAGTTCGATTTCGGACCTAAAAGAATATTTTATCGACCAGGAGGCCGACTTGGGAGAGACGGTAGATATCACTATCGACGAGAAATTCCGGGATAAAAGCAAGAAAGTCCCTGCATCTCCTGGTGAGAAGTCTCGGGGCGGGGGCGGGGCGGCGGCCGGGGTCCCACAATATGCCTCTTATGAGGAAATCGAAAAGTCGATTTCGAAATATTATAATAATGAAAACAGTTATTATAATGAACTCGATATATTAATAACTTATTTACGCGGTCAGAAAAACGTTTATATCCAGGCTAAAAACATAACACAACATAAACTGCATTTACTGATTGTACCGTCGCTTATTTTGACTACTGGCATCACCATATTTTCGCCGATGATATATGAGAATGATCGGGGGTTTCGCTGGGGCGGTATTATAATAAGTATTATGAATGCACTGGCGACCTTATTTATTTCATTTGCGAATTATTTTAAATACGAGTCGTCCAGTGAAACATATCAGAATATTGCTGGTCAGTTTGATAAATTAGAGACCTCAATTGAGTTGGCGTCTAACAAACTGTATTTTATGGGTAGGGGTATGAACCAGGCTGAATTGGTCTTGAATAAAGTGAAACATATTGAGACCAAGCTGAATGAAATGAAAGAGGGTATGAATATGTTGGTGCCGGAGTATGTGAAGACCTTGTTTCCTATTATAACTCACGTTAATATTTTTTCATTTATTAATAAAACTGAGAATTATAAGAAGCATTTGATAATCCAGTTTCGAGATATTAAGAATGAGATTAAGTTTATTGAACATAAATGGAAATCTCGGGGTCTCAATATATTTGAAGAAAATGAAATGGAGACCACTGGTATGGCCAAAGAACGCAAGCGGTTTCAATATTTGGTGAATGCCAAAGAGAAGACAAAACGAGACCTGATTAATTATAAAAATACGTATAGTTGCATTGATGAGATATTTACGCGCGAAATTAAAAATGCCGAAAATATGAATAATAGCTGGATTAGACGGATGTTCGGGTGTTTCTTGAGACCTAAAAAGTTGGTATATAAATATGATAATGTTGTTGTTAATGAGTGCCTGAAACAAGTGTTTATGGATGAATAGGTGGTGCGAGGGGTATCACTTAGTGGTCTCAGTCGGGGTCTCAGTCGGGGGGTCTCGATATATATTTGGTCTATACTCATATAAAAATATTGTACTATATGATATATCTATTATTGATATATCTATTATTCTATTATTCGAGACCTTTTATGATTATTATTACTGGAGCTAGCCAAAACCACGCCCATTCTCTCCTTCAACTCATACAGTCATTTCTCCTATTTTATACTGATAAACCTAGCTATACATTAATTGTTTATGACCTCGGATTTAATAGTGGAACCATTTCTGCATTTCATACTATGTTTTCTCAACATAAAAATATTATATTCGAGACCTTTGATTATTCATTATGTCCTGCTTTTTTCAATATAAATATTGCTGCTGGTGAATATGCCTGGAAACCTGTTATTTTCTATAATGAATATATCAAACGTATTTGTTATGAAACGTGGAATGAGACCTTAATTTGGATGGATGCCGGAAATAAAATACTTGGTCCATTAGATGGTCTCGACACTGTTATTAAATCCATTGGAATATATAGTGAATATAGTGCTGGCAATCTGGCTGACTGGACACATCCTGATGCCATTGTTGCACTTGGTGTTGCTGGCTATATGGGCGAAATAAATAAAAACACCGCTTGTTTCGGTGTATATAGGAATTATTCCCCGCATATAGTTGACGAGTTTGTGAAAGACTTCTGTTTTGGTGCTTATCGTCGCGAAATGATTGCCCCTATTGGTTCTAGTCGGGCTAATCATCGCCAAGACCAGGCATTATTTACCTGCTTGTTTTATAAATATAAAGTGAAATATGGTCTCGCAAATGTGAATTATTATGATGACAAAACACACACATATGGTCCTATGAATTATGCAATACAACAGGATTGTGAGGCTGGTAGTGAGGCGGGCGGTGTGTGATTTGTGGTTTTCACCAAAAACAATATAAATACTATGATTTTATAATTTATATTGTTATTAACGGGGTGTTGTTATGGCCTATTATTTATTTGGAAATATTAATGATATTATAGAAAACTATTATAGCGATATTCATTTTACTAAGACTATTCAATATAATGATGCCAGTGGATGCTACTTAGATAATATTATTGTTGAAATGAAAAAGATTATTGCTGATGCCGATGTGAATTATTTTAAAGAATGCGATTATCTCATTGTTGTATGCGAATGTTGTGTTCCTTATGACAATGTTGTATTTGCAAATCACCATAAACTATTATATGAATTAGACGATATGTTGAAACACGTCAGATATATGCTGATATCATCTGCTACGATGAGCACTATATTTGATGCAGATGTGGCCATTTGTAAAGACAATTATATTCGGATGACTAATATATTTCACGGTCTCGATTGGTTGCGAAATATTGGTGCTGGGTATACCTCTATTTCTTGTTCCATTGACGACTATATTATACAATCTATCTGTAGATTTCAGATTGGCGGAGGCAGAGGCGGGTGTGTTGGTGGCAGAATGACAAAGGTCTGTAATTCTTATTTTACTGGTTATGGTGTTAGTGAATTAATCGATATTTCTGGTTTATCCTATCATTATAGTCGTGATATTGCATTGATGGATGCTACAAAAGAATATGTCAGAAATAGGATGTGTCTATTTCAGAAATGGGTTTATCAAGCCTGTGAGTTTTACAAGAAAATATTTATTAGTGATTGTGGTTGTGGGGCTGGGTCTGGGACTGGGACTGGGGATGACTATATATTTATTTATATGGATGGGTCTGGGTCTCAAGAAAAAGTTATTATAGAAAACATAATTCCATCTTCAGACCTAGTTGGGAAAAACTATTTGGTCTGGAATAATTATTCTGGAATTGGATATAATGCCACTTGCGAACCTTATAATAAAGTGTTTGACAAATATGAATATAATGTTTGTATGTTTATTCTTATGTGCAGGGCGGAGAAAATATACCATATATCAACAATTGATGAGTTCTGGAAAAAAGATGGTCTCGTTAATGTTGCCGAAGATTTCTGGGACCGCGACGTGGTGCGGGTGGGGTGCGATGTGCGCTAGGTGCTATGGTGATTTTTATTGCGGATTTTTGCGATAGGATGCCGGGGGCTAGCGGTATTCGTGTCCAGTCTCGTTTGGGTTCGGATATGGCTCTTTATCCAGCTCTTTATTGAAATTGAATGCTTGGGTTGGCTGTGTATGTGTCTTTAGAAAGAACGAGTCCACTATTTGATACATACACACATACATATAATGGTTTTTCCACCAATTATGTCGCATTATTTTGCCGTCTGGTGTGTTGATTACATCGGGCTTGAATATAACAAATTGGTCTCTGTTCTCATAAATGATATCTGAAATATAGTTCTGGTCATAATAGAGTGTATGATGATGGGTCGGGTCTTCCAGAACACGTTGGTATATCTTTTCATATAGGTCTCGTGTATATGGACATATTTTAAGAATAAAAGACCCTGAATTAATATATGTGTTCTTTTTCAAATATGGGTCTCGTGAGAAACATCCGTATTTATCTGGCTGGTAATGCAAATATAGGATTAATTCATATACATATTCCACTGTTTGTATCCAGGCGTCGCTATCGAGGAATATGACATAATCGTGGGTTGTATTACTATTTAATAGGTCTCGCATAAAGGGGATTTTTGCTGTTGCTGGATGGAGAGTGATTGTTTCTTGTGGTGGTGGCAAATGGTGGGGTGGGAGTAGTTGGTTGCTTATTTCGAACTCGATTTTATTGTATTTGTCGGGGTAGTCTTGTAGGAATGTGAGCTGTTTGTCATTTGTTAGACGGGAAAGATTAGCATAGTCTAGATGGGGTCTGTCATCGGCCTGGACGATTAGAACCTTTATTTTGTGGGGTGTTGTCATTTGATTGGTTGGTTGTTTGTTTGTTTGGTTTTATATCTATATTTTTTACGGTAAAAAATATAAAAAATTGTGTTCTTGATTATTATGAAATGAATGATATTGGTTCAATAGATGATTATGCATTTGATATTTCCTTTGACGATATAGAAGATAAAAATGAAATGATGCTGCAAGAAAAGGATGAATGGGAAGGCGATGAGTGGGATGATGATGGCGAGGATGATGACGGTGATGACGGTGATGACGGTGATGATGGTGAGGCTGAGGTAGATGAGGTTGGTTGGGCTAGTGGAGACCTAGACATATCCTGGATACAATCTTATGAAAAAGAATTAGGGATTGATAAAAATATTCTACGCGAACCCGTTCATCAAATTACCATTAAAACTGTCTATATTTCACCTGTATCTGTTGGGGATGGGGGTGATGATGATGGGGGTTCTGGCGCTGGTGGGTATCAAATAATTAAATGCAGTGATGAGATTGTCAAGACCTGTATGATTAATAATAAACACGCGCTTACCAAGGAATTTTTGCTGCATTATATTCAGTCTCGTAAAGTGGATTTAAATCTTCACCGGTATAAACTTGACAGTATTGTTACTTATGTTGTATCCATTGAACCAGAAGAAATACAAGCTTATACTCAAACAAAAGGCTATGTCGAACTATCCACAAATGCATTTATGAAAAAATATAATGTTATTGAAGACCTTTTATTTAGTGATAGTATCTTTGTTTTTCATCCAATTAATTGTGTTTATCTATTTCTTATTGAAAATGTTAGTGGTGGTGCGGGTGGTGCAGGTTGTGCGGGTGGTGGGTATGGGGCTGGCGGTGGCTGCGCCGGTGGTGTTGGATATATTAAATCCATATTGAAAAATAAGACACGGAAATATTATGGTGGTGGAGGGGATGCTGACGAGGAAGTTGAGAGACCAAAAAATAATATTACTAAAAAGGTTTATTTCTTTGATGAGACCCCTGAGCCTGTGCCCGTTTCTGCTGCTACTGTAGGTGTAAATAAAAAGAAAAGCCGGAATACCAGGAAAAACGGTGGACATATTGTTGTTCGCAAAAATATAACTCGTAAAACTCGCACTTGAAATTATATTGTCCTATAATTATTTTTACACCTTTGTGCAAAGGTGTAATTGGTGTGTGTCTATTATACTATACTGTATTATGGAGCAGGTTGTGGTCTTTTGTCAGGGGCTGATAAAACAATCTGTTTTAAAAAGAGTGTGAAATCGTGGTATGCTGCCGATGATCCGCCTTTTATCGCGGGTGGCTGTGTGGCTGGTGATGGCTCTGGCTGTGTGGCTGGTTGTGCTACTGGCTGTGTGGCTATCGGTGGCTCTGGCTGTGTGGCTAGCGGTGGTGCCGCTGTATGTGGTGCAGTCTGTGATTGTTGGGACAATGACTTTACCATTATCAAATAACTAAATGCCAAACTATAATGATCCCACGTTCTATATATTTCAGGTCTCAATTCCCCTTTTATTAATTCCTCCCAAGGTTTCTCATTATATTTTGCATAATAAGCTATTGTCTGCTTCTTTGCCTCTAATAATTCTGCATCTGTAAACTCTGGCATATACTGTCTTGCAAACTGATTGAATTCTAAATAAAAACTATCATATATTTTCTCTACTATTTGAAGACTAGTATTTTTTGTTGCCAAAAAAGGCATCTTTTGTATTGTCTTTTGAGTTTGTGGTAATAATATAGTGTGTATTATATTCGATATTAGATATATATCAAAACACCAGTATGGGTAGTATTTTTTAGTATAAAATGTCTTGTGATAGGTCTGTGGGGTGAGCGTGCTGTCTATTATAAAACTGATACCAAAATCGATTATTATTGGAAGTCGGGCTGTTGCATCATATACAATATTCTTTTCTTTTATATCAAAATGGATTATATCATTGTTTGCAAGTTTTTGGAGACCCCAACATAAATATTTATATCCCGCCAATAATTTGTTTTTAATAAGGGTGGTGTCATCTTGTGGCAGGGCTAATAAATATTGCTCTAATTCTTGGTTGCCAACATAGCGGATTTTTGTTGATATATATTTTGTTTCTTCTGTTGGAATTTCATTGGTCTCGAATATTTCGCATTTATCTTTCTCTTCCTTAGGTATTTCTTTTAATGAGACAGGACAGGTCTCGAGAAGTGGGGCGAAATAATATATATAATCTTTGATTTTCTGCTGGACTATATTGCCGATTTTCATTTCGCTCTTAACGTTTTCTTCACTGAGTTGGATTTTTGAGATGTATTTTGATGAGCCGATTGTGCTATCGCATTTTATTTCGGGTCTGTATATGCATCCGTGCGAGCCTTGATTTAATAACTTGATTGTTATTTGGTTTATTTCTTTTTCTTGAGGGTCTGTCATTTTATTGTTATATGTATCTATTATATTATACTATATACATATATTGTTTTGTATTTTTGTGTTTTGTATTTTTGTGTTTTGTATTTTGTGGTTTATTTCTGTAATAGTGGATGAAATAGTGTTGATTTTTCCAACATATTATATGCCATTGCTGTTGTATGATAGTTCTTATTCCATCCGTGATATACTGCCGTATTCTCATTTGGGTCGGTCTCAACTGCTAAAAACATTCTATGAAAATAATCAGGGACTGGTTTCAATAACATCTCACACGCGTGGGTAAAAAAGATATCTTCATTCATCGAATTCAATATTGCGTGTTCTTCTTTGTATTGTGGGTGGGTGTGGGGATGGAGTTCTTGTAATTCCTGGATTTTTGCTACCCGGTAATCATTTATTTTGTCCCACGTGATTTTTTTCAAACATTCTAACATAATATCTCTATTACGTATTGAAAAACCGCCGTTTATTCCACCATAATAAAATGATATATGTGCTGGATTATAATAATTTGCTCCACTATATGCATATATGGTCTCGAAATATGGGTCGAACATCTTGAACATAATACAATCTGTCTGGAATATTGTTATGTGTTTTGTTGGTAGTGAGTGCCAGAATTCCGGGTCTAAAAAGAGATTATTATATGCAGTTATTGTCATATTTGGTGTGGATGGCTCGGGGTAGTGGATGTATTTTTGGGGGATGGGGATAAACTGTGCTGTTGGGAATTTTGTTTTGACTTGTTGCTGGTATTCTTTTGCCGAATATATTAATAGGTTCCACCCGTGGGGGTTCATATAAAACATAAAATTATATATAACTGCTTCCATCAGTGGGGTGAACCTGGGGTCTACAATGACTGCTGTTTTTTCTGTATGTGGGTGGTGCTTTATTTTGATTGCAGTGGTGTCGAGTAGTTTTAATAGATGGGTCTCATATATTTGGCCTGATGTTGTCATCTGTTTGTGGGTTGGTCTGGATATATATAAATAGTGGTGTTTGTTTATATATATTATTGTATTTTGTTATTGTGTCCCGAGGGTATGTCCCGGGGTCTCATCCGATTACCTTTTCTATTATATCAAACATATACCGCTCCAATAAAAAGAACCTCAACGACGAATTATTATACTCATCATACAATACCTTTGGAGCATCTATATTTTGTGGTAAAAAAGGTTGATTTGTAGTTCTGTTTGCTATATATTCAAAATATGGAATAAAATTTATATACACATCACTATCTGTTTGTGGTATATTATGTAGCTCGTGCATCTTTACCAGATTTATTATTTCTCTCACAAATATATTCTTCAATACCTTAATTTCCTCATTCTTCATATACTTTGCTTTATCCTCTTCTGTTGGATTTATAATGACATATAATGGATTTATGCTGTTGATATTGTGATTGTGGGTTTGATTGTGGTTGTTTATATTTATCTCCTGCATATTGTTGGTTATCATATTCATTTCATTACAATATTTATGTTCTTGTCTCATATATGCATCCAATGTTAGATGATCATATAACATTTCCTCATATTGATTACTATCTACTGTGTATATAAAGGTGTATATGTTGGTATGCGTAGTGGATTGCGAATGATTTGTATATGCATTCTTAACTATGCTGTCTTTGCATAATGCGTGAAAATATTGTATTGGAATATACATTATATTGAATAAGGCGTCCCACATAGATTTATTTGGCTCTGATGTATGGGTCTCGAATACTTCTTTCAAAGGCTTGTTTGTTTGCCGGTGTGTATTATATAGGATTTTGTTATATTCGATATACAACTTATATAGAATTACTTGCTTAATAAAAAAACAGTATTCTGATAATTTTTTTGGCATTTTTAAGGGTGGATGGGGGTGTTTATATTATTATTTACTTTTACTTTGTATATTATACAATTTATTTTTATATGTTTTCTTTATCTTAGTTATCAGAATAGTTTTTATTTCATCTTTTTGTTGATTAGATTGGTGGGTCTCGATATAACATTCTATTTCTTTTGCTAGTGCATCTTTATTTGTTTCTAAGAAATGCTTATATAGTTTGTCGGGTGAACTGTCTGGTTGCTCATCTGTTGTTTGAATTATATGGTCTGTGATTGTTTTAAGGAAACCTTTTGTTAGCCGATGTTTTTTGGTTGGTTCGGGACTTTCATCGGTGGTAGGGGTGGTGTCGGTATCGTCTGGTGTGGAATTTGTTGTTGTCTCCTTCTTCATCTTCTTCATATAATAATATTTCACGCTTTTCCATAATTGGTCTTCTAGGGTTTCCATTGTTTTGTCGTTATGTTTTGTTGTATATTCTTCGTTTTGCTGCTTTTCATTTTCTAGTTTTATTAATTCGTTGTGTTGCTTTATGAATTGTTTCCATTCTTGCTTTTGTTCTTTTGTTGTTTTTGTGATGTTTTTTTCTGCAAAGTGTTTTAATAGGTCCTTTAATTCGGTTGGGTATTTATAGCGGAAAATCATTCTTTTTCGTTGGTTGCTTTGGTTAGTTGTTTTGGTTGTATTATTATAGTTTATTATATAACACATATTAGTTATTATGTAATAAGTAATTCAATTTTTTGATGAGGATTACAAATAATCCTCATCAAAAAAATATAGTGGTTTTACCACTATCAATTTTGTGCCAGTAAGAAACTGTTATTAATTTTTTGATGGTCTCAATTATATTTTTATGTTATCTAAAAAATATATAAAAAATCGGCACTTATTATTGTATTGTTGATTGATTGTTTCTGTTTCTACTATGAGTATGACCTATGAATTTCCAAAAATAAGACCCGGACAGGCCCGCTATTTTCTCCTTTCCAAACCCAATGATGGCACCGAAACCCTCGATATTCACAAAGACCAAATCCATTACATAAACCAACCTTCTATTATGCTTATCCCGCGTGAATATATTACCCATCATTCCCTCTACGGACTATACGAGTCGTCTCTAATGACTTGGATACAACAAGAATTTACTGGGGGTGGGCGCGGAGACAAGATATTTCTTGATATCGGGGCACATACCGGCACTTTCAGTGTATGTCTCGCCCGTTCTTTTGCCTCTGTCTATGCATTTGAACCCCAGAAAATGACCTATTATGCCTTGTGTGGAAGTATTGCTCTCTCAGGTCTCGATAATGTTGTCTGTGTAAATACTGCATTGGGGTCTCAAGAACAAGTGGATGCCTGCGGGGGTGTTGGGACCCTATATATTAATAGTGATGATGGTGGGACCTCCAGTTTACATCGTGATGCTTTGGGTGGGGGTGAGAGTGGGAGTGGGAGGACTGGTGTGGACCCTGGTAATCCCATTATACCCAAGAAGTCCGAGGTTTTGACGGAACACGTTAAATTGTGTGTGCTTGATAAATATAAAAATGTGTTTGCTGGAAAGGTTGGGGTCATAAAGATTGATACTGAGGACAATGAATTGGAAGTCTTGCGTGGAGGTGTGGAAGTCTTGCGTGGGTCTGGATTGCCTTATATTTTCTTTGAGGCGAGACC
>JACCED010590224.1_pt1 | contig 12745 bp, 15 predicted proteins | sample 7455021 | NCBI WGS metagenome assembly JACCED01 (sample SAMN15323456, study PRJNA562643) | freshwater metagenome | isolation source: river surface water | place: USA:Blue River Watershed | collected 2017-08-19
CCATTGATGATCCGGCGATATTGGATGAGATCACCATCGTGCTGAAAGGCGCGATGAAGTAGGCGTGATTAGTCTTCAATCCCATCACGGTTTTCGATGCTCATGAAGGTCGCGGTCAGGAAGGCGATCAGCCTTTCCTGATCAGCGGTTACGGCGAAGATTTCCGTCTGCACGAGACTAAGCGTGCGCCCAGCCTTCAGCACCTTGCCACGCGCGATGATGTGATCACCTGCGGCCGGGGCCAGAAAATTGATTTTCATTTCGGTGGTGAGCACGCCGCGATTGGCGGGCATCAGGCTGAGCGCGGCATAACCCGCCGCACTATCGGCAATGGCCGTAAGCGCGCCGCCATGCACAAAACCATGCTGCTGCGAAAGCTCCGGCTTTGGCGAGAGCGCGATTTCCACCTGCCCCGGCGCGATGCGCGTCATGGTCGCGCCAAACAGCGTCATCAGCCCCTGCTTGGCGAAGCTGCCGCGCAGGCGTGCTTCCATCGCGGCGATCACGCGCGCGACCTATTCCACTTCAAGATTGGCGTAGATGTTCTGGATGTCGTCGTGGTCATCCAGCATATCAAGCAGCTTCACCACATCCTTGGCGCGTTCTTCATCCAGCTTGATGTCATTGGTGGACCACCATTCAAGCTTGGCCGCTTCCGCCGTGCCAAAACGTGCTTCCAGCGCATCACGCACCGCGGCGAAATCTTCCACACTGGTGGAAACCTCATGCCCGTCTTCGGTGCTTTCCACATCCTCGGCCCCCGCTTCAATCGCGGCTTCCAACATGGCATCGGCCGAGGCGATTTCGGGCTTGTAGCGCAGCACGCCCTTCCTTTCGAATTGGAAGGCGACCGAATTTGTCTCCCCCAGCGCACCGCCATTCTTGGCGAACATGGACCGCAAATCGCCGCCGGTACGGTTGCGGTTATCGGTCAGCGCTTCGGCGATGATGGCGATGCCATGCGGGCCATAGCCTTCATAGCGCACTTCTTCGTAATCCTCGCCCTGGCCGGCGGTGACGGCGCGCTTGATGGCGCGGTCAATCGTATCGCGGGTCATATTCGCGGTCAGCGCGGCCTTCACGGCGGCACGCAGCCGTGGATTGGCGGCGGGATCGGGCAGGCCAATCTTGGCCGAGACAGTGATTTCGCGAATAAGCTTGCCGAAGGCCTGTGCCTTTTTCGCACCCTGGGCAGCCTTGCGGTGCATGACGTTTTTCGCGTGGGAATGGCCGGCCATTGCCGTAACTCTCGCTCTATTGGGACTTATCCGCTTTCCAGCCGACTGATACGGCGAAAAACGGTCTGTGTTGCTGATGGGCGAACATCCTCAGCCCCCCACAAGGTGTGGGGCTGAATAGTTCTCGGACGCGCCTTATATCTGGCCAGAGGGGCGGGCGCCAAGTCGCCCGCCGCCAAATGCCTTAGCCTCGGACACCGCCGGGATTTTTGTTACCCGTATAAGGCGGGCGCTGTATTGGGCCGCCCCGGCCATTGCCTGGGCCATCACCGGGATCAGCATCAGAAACGCCTGTATTGCGGCGGCCCGTCCGCCCCTGTCCTGGCCGGTCACCCGGATCAGAATCTGAACCGCCCCCGCCACTCCGCTGAGAACCGCGGCCACCGCCCGGGCGATCGCCGGGGTCACTATCCGTGGCCCCACCGCCTGAACGCGCCGCGCTTCCACGGCCACGTCCGGGCGTATCGCCAGGGTCCTGATCCGTAACCCCATTGCCTGATCGTGCGGCGCCCCCGCGACCACGACCAGGCGTATCGCCAGGGTCACGATCTGTCATGCCGGCGCCGGAACGCGCCGCCGCGCCGCCACGTCCCCGACCCGGCCCATCGCCTGGGTCAGCATCGGTGATGCCGGATCCACCCAAAGGCGTACCGCCGCGACCACGTCCAGGGCCATCGCCAGGGTCCCGATCAGTCACCACCAGCGTAACCGATGGCCTGCCTTCCTGGGCCGATGCCAGGAACGGAATATGGGCCCCAAGGGCGCTCAGCGAGATAACGAGAAGTCTGCGTTGCAATTCCTTGGGCGATGACTGGCCCGGCTGATCTTGCTGCAGATCGGGTTTATTTTCTGGTTCGGTCAAAGGCATCATCTTTCAGAAACACCAACCGGTGTGAACAAAGGCTTCCGCCTTTTCATCAGCCAGATGTTGCCGCGCGTTTCCCGAGCGCCTAGGCTTGAGCACGTTGCTTCAACACCACGTTGCTTCAACAAAACAGCATCGGAAGCTCACAGGTTAATGGATAACGAATTGCACGCAAATTTATTGCATGACCCCTTCGCCATCACAAGCCTGCAAGCCCTGGAGCAGCATTACGAAGCGCCGAGCGAGCGGGCGCTGAAAAAGGTAGCGCCCAAGCTTGATGCAACGGCGCGCGCCTTCATTGCTGCAAGCCCGTTTTGCATCCTGACAACCATCGGCAGCAACGGGCCCCATGCCACGCCGCGCGGCGATGCGCCGGGCTTTGTGGCCTGCCTGCCGGATGGCGAACTCGCTCTGCCGGATCGGCGCGGCAATAACCGCTTGGACGGGCTGCGTGACATTATTGAAGACCCGCGCGTCGCGCTTTTGTTCCTGGTCCCAGGCGTGGCAGAGGCGCTGCGCATCGGCGGTACCGCGCGGATCACGGCTGATCCCACGCTTTGCGCGCAGTTTGCGGAACGCGGCAAAACCCCGGCCAGCGTGATCCTGATCCGCCCGCGTGAGGTTTATATGCAATGCGCGAAATCTATTGTGCGGTCACAGCTTTGGGGCGATTTGCCGCGCCCGGCTTGCGTGCCGACAGCGGGGCAGATGATCGCATCCCATACTGGCGGCATGGTGGATCCCGCCGCTTATGATGCAACAGCGCCGGCACGCATTGCGGAGACGCTTTACTGAAGTTCCTTTAAACGACTGGTAGCGTCGCTTCCAAGCCCCCGCCGATGCGCAAGGGTGCGACGCGCCGCGCAAGGCCGGTGCTGTCATCCGTTTCAACAAATAGCCCGCAAATCGTCGCATCATTTTCCGCCGGTGCAAGGCGTTCCGCCGGCACCTTGCGCCAGAAGCGGATGGATGCGCCGGCCTTTTGCATGCCGATCACGCTATCATAATCGCCGCACATGCCGGCATCGGTTTGAAACGCCGTGCCGCCAGGCAGGACGCGATGATCGGCTGTCGGCACATGGGTATGGGTGCCGATCACCAGGCTGACGCGGCCATCAAAACTATGGCCCATGGCCTGCTTTTCCGAAGATGCCTCGGCGTGGAAATCGATGATGATGGCCTGCACCGTGCCTTGCGGCCCCAGGCTATGCTGCGCCAATTCCGCCTGAATGGCGCGGAAGGGATCATCCAGCGGTTCCATGAACAAGCGCCCCATGGCCTGCAAGACCAAAGCCCGCCTGCCATCGGCCAGCACCGCCACCACCGCCCCCTTCCCCGGCGTGCCGGGCGGGTAATTCAAGGGGCGGATGAGACGCGGTTCGGTTTCGATATACGGAATGATTTCCTTGCGATCCCAGGCGTGGTTGCCGAGTGTCAGTACATCTGCCCCCGCGAGAAACAGCGCGCGCGCCATCTCCGGCGCCAAGCCAAACCCGTGAGAGGCGTTTTCCGCATTCACCACCACAAGATCAAGGCGGAGTTTCTCACGCAAGCCCGGCAGGGTTGCGGTCACGGCATCACGCCCGGCGCGGCCAACAATATCGCCAAGGAAAAGCAGCCTCACGCAGGGTCTCCACAAAAAATGACGCCGGTTTCGGTGGCGATCAGGGGCAGGCGAAAATCCAATGGCCCCGCCGGCACTTCGGGCATTTCCTGACCCGCATAGGCGATGCCGATGGGTTTTGCACCCGGCAAGCCAGCCAGCGTGCGATCATAATAGCCGCCACCATAGCCAAGCCGGCGCCCGGCACGGTCAAAAGCCAAAAGCGGCACCAGCAGAATATCGGGGCGGAGCACCTCGCCCTCCGGCGGTTGGGATGTACCCATGGGGCCGGGGCGGAGCGCTGTGCCCAATGCCCAGGCGCGAAACACCAAAGGCTGCCCGCGTGGCGGCGTGACGGGCAAGGCGAGCCGGTGCCCCCTTTGGGCCAAAGCGAACATGACCGGGCGCGGGTCCATCTCCTCGCCCATGGGCCAATAGCCAGCGATGATGGCCCCGGGCGGTGGGGCATAGGCATCCAGCAAGGCAGCCGCCAGACGCGCCGGAGCCCCAGCGCTACCAAGCGCCGCACGCTTCACGAGGGCAAGTTTGCGCGCCGCCGCTTTGGCGCCCTGCAAGGCAGCGTCCGATGCGGCGGAGAGAGCCTCAGTCACGCGCGATTCCCGATAACAAGCTTGCGGCAGTGCGGAGCCACCATGGCCGCTGGCGTCTCATCCTCCCAAGGCCTGCTTACGCAGGTGGGCGCCAGATACCCGAACCACGGCCCGGACAGAGCCAGCTCCCGGAGGATGTGCATTGGCCCCGGGGATGAATTGCCTGGCGCACCTGGCAGCCCCGCAAGACGTAGTTAGGCTTCCTCAAGCCCCGCGGCAATGGCCTCAATCTTTTCAGCCAAGCGGTTCAGGCCATGCAGCACGGCTGGGTTCGGTGCAGGCGGTGCGGCCATGCTGGCACCACCGGCCTTCAAGGCAGCATTTTCCGCCTGAAGATCATTGGCCTCATCGGCCAATTGCAAGGCGGCCAGCAACAACATGCGGGTTTCGCCGAACTGGATGCCCATGGCCTTCAGCGCGCTGACGCGCTTATCCACCTCGGCGGCCATATTGGTCAGATGCTTTTCCTGCCCATCCTGGCATGCCACCGGATGCGCATAGCCACCGACGCGGACGGTTACCTGAGCCATCAGCCCTCCTCACCCAACGTCTCGCGCAGGCGCGCAATGGTTTCATCAAGCCGGCGCGCCAAGGCCTCTACCGCTGCCTTGGGTACCGCTTCCCCTTCGGTGGTGTGGGAGATGGCTTTTCGATGCTCTACAGCACGGCCGAGCCGGTCCACGGCCGCTTCCAGCCGCGCCATGGCTTCGCTCACCGCATCCCCGTTTTGCTCGCTCACTGCTTCTCCGAACGACTTGGCGCAACTGGTTCAAAAAGGCTATGCGCGTGGCTGAAATGCTTGGCATGCAAGGGCCTTGGGGTCAACGGTGATCAACCATCCGGACCAGCTACCGCCTGCCGTGACAGTCCATGGGCTGGCCCAGGCGCTTTGGGCCTTATCGGCCGCTGAGGGGCGGCCCATCCTATTGCTCTCAGCCCCCGGGGCGGCGGGCTATGCCGGGGCGGGGTGGTTTCGCGCCCTGCTGGCGGAAGCGGCCAAGACCTTCCCCGAAGCGCCCTTCGAAGCTGCCCTGGATTGCGGTGACGCCGCCGGCCATGCCCTGGCCGCCCTGCGGGCCGGCATCCAGATTATCATTTTTGAGACAGCGCATCCCGCCCAAGCAAGCCTTGCCATGGCAGCGGCCGAGCATGGTGCGCGGCTTTTGCCCCACCGACCTCTGGCGCTTGATCTGGCGGCGCTCGACCCTAAGCGGCGCGATGATCAGGCGCGGCTACGTGCCTGGCTTGCCACAGGAACGCCACAGCTTCCGGCGACATAACATCCTGGTGACAGAAAAGGCCGCCTGCGCTATCGCCGCTCGGCCCGCACGGAAACGAAAAGGATGGCATCATGAAATTGACGCGCCGCGTGAAGGAAATTCTCTCCTGGTATGAGAGCGACACGCCAGGAACCAAGGCGAATCTGGCCCGCATCCTGATGGAAGGGAAGCTGGGTGGCACGGGCCGCATGGTGATCCTGCCTGTCGATCAGGGCTTCGAACATGGCCCGGCACGGTCCTTCGCGCCCAATCCGGCGGCCTATGATCCGCATTATCATTTCGAGTTGGCGATTGAAGCGGGGCTGAATGCCTATGCCGCGCCGCTTGGCATGATTGAAGCGGGCGCTGCAACCTTTGCTGGCGCTATCCCGACCATCCTGAAGGTCAATTCTTCCAATAGCCTTTCCACCACCAAGGATCAGGCTGTGACTGGCAGCGTCGCTGACGCGCTGCGCCTTGGCTGTTCGGCGATTGGTTTCACCATCTACCCGTCATCCGAATTTCAGTTTGAGATGATGGAAGAACTCCGCGAATTGGCTGAAGAAGCCAAGGCCGCGGGTCTTGCCGTGGTGGTCTGGTCCTATCCGCGCGGGCCGATGCTGGACAAGAATGGCGAAACCGCCTTCGACATTTGCGCCTATGCCGCGCATATGGCGGCGCTGATGGGCGCGCATATCATCAAGGTGAAGCCACCCACGGATGTACTGAGCCTGGATGCGGCGAAGAAGGTTTATATCGAACGCAAGATCGATGGCAGCGACCTGGCGAAGCGCATCAACCATGTGGTGCAGGCCTGCTTCAATGGCCGTCGTCTGGTGGTCTTCTCGGGCGGTGAGGCGAAGGGCACGGATGCGTTGCTCGCCGAAGCGCGCGCGATTCATGCTGGTGGCGGCAATGGGTCCATCGTTGGGCGCAACGCCTTCCAGCGCCCGAAGGATGAGGCGCTGAAGCTGCTTGGCCAGATGATCGAAGTCTATAAGGGCAAGGCCTGAGGTCTTGGCTTGGGGCGATGGCTGAGCCATCGCCCCTTCCCTGCGCCAAACTTGACGCCAGCGCCCAGCGGGGCAGAAATGGCGTGGTGCAAAACCTTCCTTTGACATGATGTCGGCCGATCCTGCGGCCAATTGGGCCTTTGATCTGCCAGTGCAACCGCGCGGCTATCGCTGGTGGTATCTGGATGCGCTTTCCGATGATGGCTTGCATGGCATCACCATCATTGCCTTTCTCGGCACGGTATTTTCCCCCTGGTATGCCTTTGCGCGGCGCGGTGGTGGCGGTGATCCGCTCAATCATTGCTGCATGCATGTGGCGCTTTATGGCCGGCCGGCGCGTTGGGCGATGACGGATCGGCGGCGCGGCGCGCTGCAACGTGGCTCGGATTTTCTGAAAATTGGCCCCAGTGAAATGTCCTGGGACGGCACCAAGCTGACAGTGCGGCTTGATGAAATGACAGCCCCGCTGCCGTCGCGCCTGCGCGGTACAGTGACGCTACGGCCAGATGCCTTATCAACACGCCCCTTTGTGCTTGATGCCGCCGGGAGGCATCACTGGCAGCCAATTGCGCCACGATCGCGCGTGGAGGTTGCTTTGGAAAACCCAGCGCTGCGCTGGTCCGGGCTTTCCTATTTCGATACCAATACCGGCACGGCGCCGCTGGAACAGGATTTCCAATTCTGGGATTGGTGCCGCGCGCCCATGCGGGAAGCGACCGCCATTCTCTATAATGCCAATCGGCGCGATGGCTCGGCGCAATCCCTGGCCTTGCGGGTCAATAGGGATGGTGTGGTGGAAGATATGGAACCGCCGCCCCCCGCGCAGATGCCGCCCGGTTTCTGGCGCGTGGCACGCCCGACACGATCCGAAACCGGCAAGGCAAGGGTCGTTCAGACCTTGGTCGATGCACCGTTTTATACACGATCCGAAATTCGCACCCATTTGCTGGGCCAGGAAGCGAGCGCCGTGCATGAAAGCCTGGCGCTTGATCGCTTCGACAATCTTGGGGTGCAGGCGTTGATGCTGCCCTTCAAGGTACCGCGCAGCCTGCGTTAGGCGAATAGCCCCTTTATGATGGCAGCGCCGCCGCGCTGACATCGCCATCATACCAGCCGACATCCAGCGTGGCGACCTCACCAAACGGCACACCGCGCGCCATGGCCATGCGAATGATCGGCCAGGAGGTGAAAGTCATGGTCAAAAAAGGCCATGGGTCGCGCAGATCCCAGGTGACATCGCGCGTTCCGACCAGGCTCTTCAGATTTTGCCGAAATGCGCCACCACGAAACAGCGACATCTGGGTTTCGGTGAGTGCCGAATAGAATTGTTGCAAGCATTTTTCAGCGCGATAGGCAGGTCGGAAATGCGGATCCAGCACGGCGGGTGCAATATCCTGCTGACGCCAGAAATGCAGACCGCTGGTGGTGCGCGGGTTGCATTCAATTCCCCAAGGCTGTCCTGCTTCATCAAGCATGATGTCAAAGGCGATGAAGCCGGTCCATCCTGCGGCTTCGATGAAGCGCGTGATCCAGGCTTCAATCGCTGCGTGTTCCACACGTTCAAACGCGACCGCCACTGAACCGGATTTTTGCACGCCACGATAAATCACCGTGGATAATACCTCCCCGGCATGGGCGATGGAACAGGAACTATATTCAGCACCCCCGACGAAACCCTGGACAATGCAGGGTATCGCGGCATCGGGTGCGGGCAATGCTGCGGCGCGCGGCAGAATGCGCACGCCACGACCAGAACAGGAATGCACAGGCTTGACCACGACCGGGCCTTTTTCAATGAGCGCTTCGGCCTGGGCATCGCCCAATGCATAAGTCTCCGGCACAGCCAGGCCCCATGCCGCCGCCTGGCGTGCAAAACCATGCTTGTTATGGAGCCCGAGCAAGATATCCGGCGGCATGGTGAATAGCCGCACGTGTTCCGGCAGGCTGCCATGCAGGAAAGCGACATGCATGGTTTCTTCGGATACGGGGACCACGAGATCCACATTCTCGGCCGCAATAATGCGGCGCAGATCATCCAGATAGCGTTGCTTATCCTGCGCAGGCGCCGTCACCTGATAGCTGCGCGCCACGGCGCGGGAAGCGCCCGCCAAATGGCGCTTGAACGGTTCCGCCACAATCACGCGCCAACCATGCGCGGCAAAACCACGGGCGATATCAAGCGCCTTGGGCAAACGCCCGAGCGTGAGCAAGACCGTGCCGTTCATGCCCGCTGCGTGACGCGGCAGATGATCTGCTGCGCCGGGCGCGTGGTAAGCCGCGCCGCCGGGCGCACCTTTTCCGGCGCTTCAACCGTGAAATCAAAATCACGAAACAGCTGCGCTATCAGCAGCACCGCTTCAACCTGCGCGAAGGCAGCGCCGGCGCAAACCCGGGGGCCGATGCCAAAGGGGATATAGGCGCCGGAATGCATTTCCGCCTCACGCTCCGGCAGAAAACGATCCGGATCGAATAGATGGGGATCACGCCAATAGGCCTGATGGCGATGCAGCACCCAAGGCGCAATCATGATCAGCGCGCCCTTTTTCACCGGGTAATCGCCAATGCGCGTGGCTTCATTGGCAACGCGGGGCAGGAAGGTAATCGGCGGGTAAAGCCTGAGCGTTTCGCGAAACACATTGCGAATGAAAGGCAGGCGCCGCGTATGTTCGAAAAGAATGGGCCCGCTGCCAACGATTTCGGCCAGTTCAGCGCGCAAGCGCGCCACCAAAGCCGGTTGTGTCGCCAAAAGATAGAATACCCAAGTCAGCGCGCTGGCACTGGTTTCATGCCCGGCCAGAAACAGCACACCCAATTGATCGATCAATTCCTCACGCGTGAAAGCTTTGCCATCCACATCATGCGCCGCGATGATGGCGCTCGCGATATCATCGAAATGCTCACCCTCTGGTCCCAGATGCGTATCCAGCAATTCACCCAGGCAACGCCGGATCAAACGGCAGGCGGCCAGCACACTTTCCTTTTGCGGAATGCGCTTCCAGGCACGGTCAAAAATCAGGCGGCGGATTTCCACCTGGGCCACGCTATGTTCGAATTCGGTGAAGGCATCGAAAACCTGATGCGCAACACGCGTTTCCAATCCTGAAGAAAACACCGTGCGGCAGATGATATCGGCCGTCATGTGGCTCATCATCAGGTCGAGCGAAAAAGGGGTTCGATTGGCCGCATGGGCGGATAAGGTTTCCGCCGCCGCATCCGCGCCCGCCTGCATGGCCGGATAGGCACGATTAACGCGCATCATGGTCAGCGCCGGGTCAATCATGCTGCGTTGCCGACGCCAAGTGGCACCGGATGAGACGAATATCGAATTGCCGATCAGGGGATCCAGCGCATTCACCATCAGATCACTTTTGGGCAGAATGCCCTTGGCGTCTGTGAGCACCTCTCGCACCAGATCGGGGCGATTGACGATGATGGTTGAACGCCGTGAATACCCCAGCGGGCCGATCGGCATGCGATAGGCCTCCGCCGGCAAAAGCGACAATAAATCCCCATCGCCACGCAGCATGCAGCGCATCAGGGCGATCACCGCCGGCAAGGGATCAGGGCGGGGTGGCATGAAGCCAGCCGGGCTTGGCATGGGATTGCCGCGCATATGGTTCATGCGTTCCATCCCGGCGCTGATACCGGATTAATCGCCGCCCAAATGCTGATCAGCCCATCGCCCGCCATGGCGTGATTTCCATGCTTTACAGCCGTATATGTCAAGTGCAATTGTCACGTGATCACGCCGGGAAGCTCAGATGGTACTTTTCCTGTTCCATGCCCTGATTGCCGCCCATATCATTACCGGCGCCACGGGCGCCATTACCTTCTGGGTACCAGTGCTTGGCCGCAAGGGCGGTGCGCAACATCGGCGCTGGGGGCGTATATTCACCTTTGCCCTGCTGGCAACAGGCTGCCTGGCCATGACCATGAGCCTTTTCACGCTGATCGCGCCCATAGCCACGCATCCGCATCTGGAAGGGCGTTTCGATGCCGGCTTCATTCGCGGCATTTTCGGCTGGATGATGCTGATGACCGGCCTGCTGACGGTCAATCTCGCCTGGTATGGCTGGCTCGCCATTCGCCATAAGCGGCGCCGTGAATTGAACCGCACACCGCTCAATCTGTTTTTGCAATACGCCTTGATTCCCGCATCCCTGAATTGCGCCTGGCAAGGCTGGTTGATCGATCAGCCACTCATGATCGGCATTTCTATCGTCGGCTTGGCGACATCGGCCACCAATCTCTGGTTCCTTTATGCCCGCGATCCAGGGCCGGGTGCCTGGATCAAGGAACATATCAAGGCTTTGGTGGGGGCTGGCATTTCTGTCTATACCGCCTTCATGGCTTTCGGTTCGGTGCGTATTCTGCCGGAATTGGCACTTCATCCCATGATGTGGGCCATTCCTTTGACGATCGGCGTTGCCCTGATCATTTGGCATCGCCGCGCCATTGATCGGCAATTTGCCGGACGCGAAGGCCGCCTCGGCGCCGCTGCCTGACATGAGCAGAAAGCGCATTATCGTCATTGGTGCCGGCATGGGCGGGCTTGCCGCTGCGGTGGATCTGGCGCGATCTGGCGCAGAGGTCACGGTGCTGGAACGCGCCGCCGCACCTGGCGGGAAGATGCGCGAAGTCATGGTGGGTGGCGCGCCGATTGATGCGGGCCCCACGGTCTTCACCATGCGCTGGATCTTCGAAGGTCTGTTCCGCGATGCGGGGCATAGCCTGGAACAGGCGCTTTCCTTGCAGCAGGCTGATATCCTGGCGCGCCACGCCTGGCGCAGTGGCGGGCGGCTGGATCTTTTTGCCGATATCGACAAATCCGCCGACGCGATTGGCGATTTTGCAGGCGCCGCCGAAGCGCGCGGCTATCGCGCCTTTTGCGCCCGCAGCGCCGATATTTTCCGCACCCTGAAGGGGAGTTTCATTGCAGCGGAGCGCCCTTCCCCGCTTGATCTGGTGCGCCGTGTGGGCTTTGCCAATCTTGGCGCCTTGCTCAGAACCGCGCCGATGAGCACGCTTTGGCAGGCGCTGGGTGAGCATTTTCGTGACCCAAGGCTGCGGCAATTATTCGGCCGCTACGCGACCTATTGCGGATGCTCCCCCTGGCTTGCCCCCGCAACGCTGATGCTGGTGGCGCATGTTGAACAGGATGGCGTGTGGTTCGTGAAGGGCGGCATGCGGCGCGTGGCGGATGCCATGCAAAAGCTTGCGGAAACGCATGGGGCAGCCTTCCATTTCGGGACTGAGGTTGCGGAAATTATCGTCAAGAATGGCCGCGCGGTTGGTGTACGCAATGCCGCGGGCGAAACCCTGCCGGCTGATGCCGTGGTCTTCAATGGCGATGTCGCTGCCTTGGCCCAAGGCATGCTTGGCCCCGCCCCGAGAAACGCTGCGCCGGATACGCCACCCGCCGCACGATCCCTTTCCGCCATTACCTGGTGCATCAAGGCGCCGAGCTCTGGCTTTCCCTTGCAGCATCACAATGTCTTTTTCGCCGAGGATTACGCCGCCGAATTCGAGGCGATTTTCCGCAAACGCGACATTACCGCCAAGCCAACCGTCTATATCTGCGCGCAGGATCGGGAAGCCAATGCATCCCTGCCGGAAGGTACTGCGGAACGCATGCTGGTATTGATCAATGCGCCGGCGGATGGTGATCGGCGCCCCATCACGCCTGAGGCCTTGCAGGATTACGCGGCCCGCAGCTTTACCGTGCTGCGCGATTGCGGCCTTGAAATCGCCCGCGGTGAAGGTGCGGAAGTGGTGACAACGCCTGAGGGTTTCGCGCGGCTGTTCCCGGGTTCAGGCGGGGCGCTTTATGGGCGCGCCAGCCATGGCACCAGCGGCACCTTTGCGCGGCCCGGTGCGGTGACGCGCCTCGCAGGGCTCTACCTGGCCGGTGGTTCGGTGCATCCGGGGCCAGGTATTCCCATGGCGACCATGTCTGGGCGCATCGCGGCCGCGCGGGTGCTGGAAGATTTCCGCGGACAAGGCGGCGCAAGCCTCAGGCTTGGCTGAGGCGAAATTCAAACACCACGACGCAGGCTGTCGCCATGCGGCACCAGCTGATCGAGAATTTTCGCTGAGGAAATAACGCCCGGCACCCCTGCCCCCGGATGCGTACCCGCGCCGACAAGGTAAAGCCCC
>JACCED011642674.1_pt1 | contig 12745 bp, 21 predicted proteins | sample 7455021 | NCBI WGS metagenome assembly JACCED01 (sample SAMN15323456, study PRJNA562643) | freshwater metagenome | isolation source: river surface water | place: USA:Blue River Watershed | collected 2017-08-19
ACAGTCAAAGGCCCCGAAGCGGCAGGTAGAAGCATGGCGGGTCTGGATCTAATCAAAGAAATAAAAACAATAAAATCAATCTACCCTAAGATTAAAATTATTGCCTCAGGCGGAATTAAGAACAGCTACGACATTAAACGTCATCTGTCAGCTGGCGCAGACGCAGTTGGTATTGGTACACTGTTTGCCATGAGCAAAGAATCATCTATACCTAGAGCAGTCAAAGATAAGTTACTGTTATCAACCAGTGGTGATATTCGCAGACTGCAATCAGGTGCTCAGCAACGTGCTGTGGTATTCAAAGAATCAGCCAGTGACGATTTTAACAATACACAGGGTCTAAATCAGGGACTTAAAACTGGCACACAAGGGCATGTGTTTGTGGGCAATGCCATAGATGCCATAACAGAAATTCTCACAGTCAAAGAAATTGTCAGTTATCTTACAGCGTAATATCTAGCACCAGTGGTCTGCAAATCACTGAGTAACTGATCAACTGGTACAAGAATATGTTGTTGTCTATAGTTGTGCTCAACACCCTGCATGACATAGTCTATATTTTCAGCACCACCAAACTTGGGAAAATACATTAGATCAGAACCCCAATAACGACCATAGTACATGGGTTTAATAAAAACGTCCCACCAGTCCACGTTTCTAACACCTTGGTTAATATACAGTCCATGTGCATTTATAAATGCAGTCATTATATCGTCTTTGACAGCACTGACAACTAGTTCACTGGTTTTGTCAAATAAGATGTACTCACTGTGTCTGTTCAGAGTTTCCCCGGCACGTTTTCGTGACATTTCATAGGTATTGTATCCTTCGTAGAAGTGTGCTAGATCTTTGACAAATGTTATCAGTGGACCATCACCGCCCTGTAAAAAGTTTATGTCAGGAAGTTCACTGAGAAACTTTCTATGAATAATTTGAAATGGTGGTATACCAAGTTCTTTGCTGATTTCTAGAACTTCCTCCTTGCACTTCATGGGATCTATATCTATGATCTGGCTTTTGAATTGCCAGGCCTGTTCCAGAACTTTTAGATTATTGTACTCACAGTCGTTGTAACCTGGCATGTATAAAAATGCAGTTTCAATGTCAATGCCTTGATCACGAAAACTTAGCAGTGCCGCTTGACTGTCAACACCAGAACTTATACCCAGTATAAGTTTATCACCCTGAGCAATTATATCTCTGGCTCGGCGATTATATTCTTCACGTAGATTACCCACGGTCCAGCGACATGGTTGATATTCTATGTAAAATCCAGTCTGATCCGAGCCTAATTGCATATTGCTTCAATAAATACGTATTTAATACTATGATAAACAAAAAACTGGGATATTATACCTGCGCTGGCACAGAGTTTGAATCTAAGATTCAAGCCTGTTTACATGCAGTAACCACAGGCAAAGATGTAAACTGGCATTTCAATGACGAAGTCTTTGGCAAACATAACTGGAGTCTGGAACCAGAACTAAGTCTGGATGCACTCTATGATCTACGCAGTAGACAGATACGTGAAAAGTATGACTATGTTGTACTCAGTTACAGTGGTGGTGCAGACAGTCACAATATATTAATGAGCTTTGTACGTCAGGGTTTACTCATTGACGAAATTGTTGTTAACAACATGGAAAAAGCCAATCGTCAATTCACTGAATTAAATGTCAACAACGTAGATCCTAGAAATGCTGCCGCAGAATATCATTTACAAACATTGCCTAGATTAAAAGAAATTGCGGCACAGATTCCACGCACAAAGATCACGGTCTGCGATCTCAGTGAACATTTGTTTGATTATATGACAGATGCCAAGGACGCAAGTTGGGTATTAAATCGCAAAGAGGGTTTAAATGCTGCCAATGTTACTCGTTTTAACTATTTGCATTTTACAGATGTACGTAAACAATTCGATAAACAAAAGAGCATGGTATTGTTAGTGGGTGTAGACAAACCAAGATGTTATATACGCAACGGTGAATTTTACATTAGATTTACGGATCGTGCCGCAAACATTATTCCCATTCCCGAACATTTAAATGAATACACGAACAGCACAGTTGAATTGTATTACTGGAGTCCGGATAGTCTAGATATTCTTACTAAACAAGCGCATATTGTGCGCCGCTGGCTGGAATTAAATCCCGGTATGGCGCATCTATTTGACAGTGACGCCATGGCCGCAGACCCTAAAATATTTAGACACTATCACGAAAGATTGCTGAGAAGCATAGTTTACACTACCTGGGATAATGCTTGGTTCCAGACAGATAAAGCTGTCAAAGACTGGACCAGTGAGTTTGATCAATGGTTTGAAGATGGTTACAGCGATACCCGAGCCTATGGTATCTGGCTCGAGGGTGTTAACTTTGTCAAGGACAAACTACATGCATTTGCCAATGAAAAAAACGGAGACCTTGATGGCCTCCGTATATTTGGTAAAAACTATCGTGTGGGTAAAATTACTGTAGCTTGATCTTGCTGTTGACTAAGAATTTGTACAGAGCATTATTTGCACGTTCAACTTGATCCGTAGTTTGTGCATCACTACGTGCTACGACAAACACACCCAGTGATTTTAACTCTGTTTTAAATTCACTACTTTCAAATACTCGCCCAATATCACTGACAATTTTGCGTTTATCTGATTCCGGCATTTGTTTGCTGACAATTATGCTCAAATAACTTTGAAACGGGAATTGTTCTGCAAATTGTTCACGCCATGTACTGACATTTAAGCCCAGTTCGTGACTGCTAAACAACACAGTAATTCTACGATCCTCAATAAATGGTTTAATTGTGGGATAATTTGCAAACATACAGTCTAAATTACCAGCCAGTAAATCATTTACACCAGTACTACCGCCCTGTGCATAGGGCACACTTTGATAGTTGCCTGTGAGTTTTGTAAACAATGCTTCTGTGGCAATGTGCTCACTGCTACCATAGCCCGCAACACCAAAATTAAGTTGACGTCCATTGAGATCTTTTAATTCTTTGACTGCCAGACTGGATCTACATGCTAGTACATTAGGCATCACTGCCGCAGTGCCAACAATTTCCAGATCTCTAACTGGTTCATAGCCTGAACCCTGTGTAGTTAGTAGATTGGTTACAAATATCTGACTTACAGTGGCCAGCATTATAGTGTTATCTTTGAGTAAATGTCGGACAGCAATTCTGCCGCCAGCACCGGGACGATTCACTACTACATAATCACTGGGTAGATACTTGGCGATCAGTCTTGTGACACGATCACTGGGCCCACCAGGTGCATGATGTACTGTGAATTCAACAGCGTTGGCTAACATTGCGCTTGAACCAATGGCTAGTGCGATTAGAGATTTTTTAATAAACTGCATAATATATGTATTTAATGCCTATAAATAGTTTACATGATAAAAATTCTAGCTTACACAGAGAAAAAATCAAAGTCTTTCTTTAAATTCCTCAAACAAGAATCAGCAAACAGTACTGATTCAGCCAGTGAAAATATGTGGTCGGATAACTGGGAAAATGAGCCAAATACATTGCCCTACATTCTAACTAATTCAGATAAATTCACAGGCCGCAACGGTGCATTTCATTTAATTGTTGATGATAAGAAAATTGTAGGCTGTGGTGGTGTGCAAATTGCACATTTTAACAATAAAATTGCAGTAGCTGGAATTCGCACTTGGTTGAATCGTGATTATCGCAATCAAATGTTGATAGCACGTTATTTGCTACCTGCACACAAAGCCTGGGCACTGGCTAATAACTGTAAACAAGTTGCACTGAGCTTCAATGAGTACAATAAAAACCTTACTAGACCATTCACTAGAACAAGAGCTGGAGAAGACGGTGCAAGGATTAGTCGTAGAACTGAAGATATGATGTTTTATTCTGGTGTCAATGAATTAGATTTCAAAGTCTGCATACAATACACACCACAGTGGGTAATTTATGAGAAGTTAGATTCTACATGGGACTTTAATTGGAAGTCAATCAAAGTATAAATTTGTTTTATTTGCTGAAAAAATGATTCTCTATAAAAGAAATACTTCTATCTGTGTTTAATACATTGAATACTGCAAATACACAGTTATCATCAAAAGAAAATACAGCATGTTGCTTTTTTGTATCAATGTAATACCAGCGAAAATCTTCTAAATGTAACAATCGCTCATCTTCCAGCCAGATCATTGAATTTTTATTGCACCGACTTACAGTATAAACAATTCTAAATGTGTTTTTATCATAGTCTCTGTGCCAGGGAAAGTAACCACCTGCTTTGAGATTTAAAAAATGTGATCTACCAACATCCACATTATTTAAAAAGTAAGTAAATGGTCTGGAATGTACTGTGCGAATTCTAAAGCTGGATTCTTCGTATTTGGTATTATTTTCTTTATTATATTCTCTGAGGCTGTCTAAGTCAGGTATGCCTGAATTCCCACCCTCCAAGCTAGTTATGCTACAACCGTATCTTTTATTGTCTTTTCTAGGATTGTATTGAACCCAATTATAATTCATTTCTATTAGTTCCGGCATGGCAATAGGAATGTCCAATTCCACAATTTCACCGTACTTGCTTAAATATTCGCTCATATCCAATATTTATTTCTGCAATAGATTCGCATATTTTTGCAGAAATTGTTTAGCAGTGATATCTGAAAAGCTGAGACAAAATAACATTCTTTTACCTGTGATATTTTCCACGCTGTGATATCGGTTAACATCTAATAGCTGCCATTCAGGTTTATTGTATTGAACCTGAGTTTCCAGGTCAACATCGTTGTAAGTACAGGAAGATCCAGTCATAGAATAATCACTGCATTGTTTGTAAAAAGATGTTGTCACAGCACTGCCGCCTGAAGCCAAACAATAATTCAAGCTAACTAGTCGTTTCTTATCAACGTGTGGCATGTAAAATGCAGGTTCTCTGGGATCTGTATTAACCAAACATATAATTACAGGTATAATCTCTTCGTCGAAGAACTTTTGGTAAACTTGCCTAACATAATTTTTTAATTTTGGTGTAGAGTAGTATTCGCACCTTGCAATGTTTGCCTGCTCACTAAATAATTGTACATGAGTTAATCGATCTTGTTCAAAGGATTCGTTGAATTTAACTTCGGTTAATATATCTGATATAATTTCAACATCGGGATCGGGTAGCATTAAATTCATCTGATATTTAGTAAACCAATAAAGGAAAAATATGATTACAATTACAGAAAATGTAGACGCAAAAGTAGCAGAGATTTTACAGGAAGAAACTGAAGCAACTAGCCTTAGAGTATTTGTTCAGGGTGGCGGTTGCAGTGGTATGCAATATGGTTTTACTCTGGAAACAGAACAAAACGAAGATGACTTTGTCATCGAACAACAGGGTGTTAAGTATCTAGTAGATGCTATGAGTATGCAGTACTTACAGGGCGCAGTTATAGACTACAAAGAGGACTTACAGGGAGCCAACTTTGTAATCAATAATCCCAACGCAGAAACAAGCTGTGGCTGCGGCAGTAGTTTCTCAGTTTAACGGCTTAAATTTAGCCGCACCATTAAGGTCCACACTAGCTTTAGTTGGACCTTTTCTCACTTCATCAAAGTATAAAACTTGCGCAGGGCGGTTTTGCATTCTGCTTACGTAGCTACGATAGATACCATACTTGAAATACACAGGTGTAGTATTTGCAGTATTAGCACCTTTTATGTCTGCTCGTAGTTGTCCGTTGACCCAGACTTTGAGTTCGCCGTCTGCGCCTGTGCTCCAATTTGCGTAGACTAATACAGTATGCCACTTACCACGTAGATCTTTCTTATCTACCAGTGGATACAAGTCTTTGCCAGGGTAAAGTTCTTTGGCACTTTCAATGCGCATGGCATAAACTCCATTGCGCTGTATGAATAAAATAGCAGGATTACCTACGTCACGCTGGTGGAACTGTCCCACAGTGGTAGTCACAGGACTGATATCAGGCCAGCTGGGATCAAACATCACAGCCCAGCTATACCAAGTTGGTTGTCCCAGCTGAGTATATGGTTTTAATTCACTCATCTCAACTCGTTCTCTGTCCATGGCGCAGTCACTCCAGCCAGGTTGTGTGCCACAGTCGCCCTGTCTTAGTTCAAAACGTTCTGCCAGTTTACCTGCATACACTGGTTGATTTTTAGATCTATCACTGGCTGTGATACCCCAGGGTTTATCATTTAGACTTCTTTGGAAACCTGTGTACTGTGCAAACACTGACAAAGATAGTATACTACCTATAAATACTGCAATGACTTTTTTCATATCTTACTCCATTATATGAAATATTTAGCAAAGGCCTACTATGATTGTTAAAAAAATCACCGAAGCGGTTATCTACGAAACAATGGATGGTGATGAAACTATCTATGTAAGACAACCAGGAACGGATGCTCTTAGTGAAAGTCCCAGAGCCCAGGATCTACATACACAAATCAAAGAAGATCAACTTTGGGGGCAAATACGCAGAGCTGCCAAAACTAATCACACGCTACAACGTGCACTGGAAGAAGCAATTTTAATTTATAATTTAAGCAAATGACTATACCTTTTGTAAATTTTTGGGAAAACACTGGAATACCAAAGACTTGGCATCCTAAGTCACAGTCAACGACTTGGTTTTGTACTGACACCGAAGAGAATTTTAAACAAAAGGAAAACAATTTGTTTACCCCTGAAAGTTTTGGATATAACTTCAACGAGCATGGTTACAGAATCGGCGACCGTGGCTGGGATTTAAACACAGATAAAAAACGAGTTATGGCACTGGGCTGTAGTCACACTGTGGGAGTTGGTGTAGCCTGGGAATATTCCTGGCCCAGTTTATTTGCCAGAGATATTGGCGCTGAATTGTTTAATTTAGCAGTAGCCGGAGGCAGTGGTGACACAGTATTCAGAACTTTGTATCACAGCATAGACATAGTCAGGCCAGATGTTGTGGCAATATTTTGGCCTGACCCTATTAGATGGGAACAATATGAAGCTGTGATGTGGGACTGTACCGGTGCAGAATGCAACACACCAGCTGGTAAATCAATTTGGAATGCCGATGCTAATTTAATCAATGAATCACATTTAATCAATCTACGCCTCAAAAACATGGAATTGGTTAAAGTGTTACAGCGATTATATGGCTTTAAATTGGTGGAATTAGACAGCCTAATAACTGTAAAAGAATACTTAAAAGCCTATAATCATATATACCACCCCTATAGCTTTGATTCACGTGATATGATACACCCTGGTATCACTATGCAGGGATATTTAAAAACTAGATTTATTGACAAATATTTGGATTTATAGTATAATAGTGCATTAGTACAGGAGTTACCATGACAATGCATCTTGCACACCCAAGTATTACACTAAATGGTAGATACAAGGGTAAACAAAAGTTTAAAAGCGCCGCAGAAGCTAGGAGGGCTAGAGAATTGGACGAGAGCTGGAAAGAATTACAGAAGAAGTGGGGCGTTGAAGCCGAAGAGAAAAAGCGTAAACGTGCTATGACTGCAGAAACTCTAGACTATAAACTCACAGCACCTGCCGGTCGTGAAACTGCAAAGATTGCCAGTCGTGATACTGGACACAGTGGCGCAGTAAAGACCAAAGGTATTCCACAGTACACAGGCACAAAAGTCTTAGGTATTGGTACTATGCACAAATCGAATGCCGTGCCTATCTTTTCAGACGAGGAAGCAGTGGCAATTTCTAGTATGCGCAGGTAAATATATGCATGAAATTACCTGTAAGCAAGTGGAGTCTACACTGCACTAACCCGGACTGCGGTTATGCATTCTCCAAGGACTCCGGAGAACCAGACGCAATCTGCCAGAGATGTGGCGGATTTGTAGAAGTAAATGAACGTATAATATACACAGAGGAAAAAGATGACCTACGTAGTAACTGAGAATTGTATTAAGTGCAAACACACCGATTGTGTGTCAGTTTGCCCTGTGGATTGTTTTGTAGAAGGTCCTAACTTTCTAGCAATCAATCCTGATGAATGTATTGACTGTGCAGTCTGCGTTCCAGAATGTCCTGTTGACGCAATTTATGCAGACAGTGACTTGCCCGAAGATCAAAAGGTCTTCCTGGAAATCAATGCAGATCTAAGTAAGATTTGGCCTACAATTACTAGGCAAAAACCCGCATTACCCGATGCGGCCGACTGGGACGGTAAACCCAACAAACGTGAACTTTTAGAAAGGTAATATCATGGAATACGCAGTTTATAGAAGTGCCAGTGAAATCAACTCTGCAATGGGTCGTGTTTATGGACACATGAGCCTAGCTGTTATTGTTAGTATGTTGGTTAGTTATTTTGTGGGCACTAGCCCTGAACTACTACAGTTCTTCTTTACAGGTGCAATGAAGTGGATTGTTATCTTCGCACCCTTGGTAGCAATCTTTGGTGTAACTATCGTGCTTAACGCAAGCCCAACTAAATCCACAGCACAATTATGCTTACATGGTTTTGCGGCACTAATGGGTCTGAGCTTTGCTACAATCTTTGCAGTGTTTAACATGGGCAGTATTGTGTCAGCATTTATGGCCGCCGCAGTATTGTTTGGTACTATGAGTGCTTATGGTTACTTTACTAAAAAGAACTTGGACAGCATGGGCAAGTTTTTGTTTGTTGGTTTAATTGCACTAATTATTGTCAGCATTATCAATATCTTTATTGGTAGCTCAGTAATGCAAATGGTGATCAGTGCCGTGGCTGTCATTATCTTTTTAGGCTTAACTGCTTATGACACGCAAAAGATTCGCGAAGAAGTCAGTGCTGACAATGACGGTATCGCCGAAATTCGCGGTGCGCTAACATTGTACATGGATTTTATCAACTTGTTTATTAACTTGTTGAGTTTATTTGGAGAGAGAAAATAATGGCAGGACCAGTAACAAAACAACCAGGCGACAGCTTTGATCTAGGTGTCGTATACCACTTATCAGACAAAGGTGTACATGACAGCATGAAATTGCTGGACATTGTCAAAGATCGTCGCTTGGTATTTTTTGGTGGACCAGCGCCATTTAGTAGACTGGACACAGAGCAAGCTCTGGGCTATGCTACACTGACACATAAAATGATGCCCAAAGTGGACATGGTCTACGGCATATACTGTCAGGATGCATTTGTCTGTGCAGAGTTTGAAAAGAAGATTGACGCACAAGTTGGTAACAACGCATTAGTCTTGCTGGCAGACGGTGATGGTTTCTTTTGTAGATCCAACAATCTTGAAAATGACTTCACTTATCAAGGACTCAGCGTTAGAAGTCATCGCTGGGCCGCTGTAGTCAAAGATGGTAAAATTGAGTACTTTGTTTCTGATCCCTATCAAGTAATTGAAGATACTCGTGCAGATAAAATCTTAGAATATCTTGACAGTACTGCTTAATTGTAGTACAATGGGATATGAAGCCTAAATTCCAGAAACTATACAATAATATCGCCCATGAAGTAGCCAAAATGAGCCATGCTCGTAGGCTACAAGTGGGCGCAGTCATTGTTAAAGATGACAGAGTAATCAGCATGGGTTATAATGGTATGCCCGCTGGCTGGGAAAATGACTGCGAGTACAAGGTCTACGATTTGAGTAGAGACTTTGACGGAAATTATTTTGCCAATTCCTACAAAGAATATCCCTTGGAAGATGAACGTGGGCGTTATAAATTAAAAACAAGACCAGAGGTATTACATGCTGAATCAAATGCTGTGTCAAAATTGGCGAAGTCTAATGATAGTGGTGATGGCGCTGACATATTTGTTACTCACGCTCCTTGTATCGAGTGTGCCAAGCTCATTTATCAGTCAGGCATTCGCAGGGTTTATTTTAATGAAAACTATAGGGATGATAGTGGCATCCGATTCCTCAAACAAAGTGGAGTAGAGGTAATCAAACATGACGAATAAATGGACAGTTACACTGGAAGAAGCAGATGATGGTAGTGGAGATTTAGTTATGCCACTGCCCGAGGATTTGCTTGACGGCGCAGGTTGGAAAGAAGGTGATGTACTTAAATGGACGGATCTGGGCGATGGTACATGGAGTTTAACTAAAAAGGATAGCGATGCTTGATATTATGATTGACATTGAAACACTGGCCACTGGACCTGGTGCAGTTGTTTTAACCATAGGTGCAATCAAGTTTGATCCCTTTGCAGATGATCGCGATAGTGTGGACTTGGCTAATAAAAAGATCAACATGGATGTATTCTATCGTAGAATTGATCCAGAAAGTTTTACCTGGCCCGAAGCATTTATTCACGAAGGTACACTGGAGTGGTGGAGTAAACAAGCACCCGAAGTTCGTGAAGAAGCCTTTACAGAAGTGGATCGTATCAGTATGAAACAGGCCATGCTGGAACTGTATCGTTGGTCGGGTGCATTTAACAATGCCTGGGCCAATGGTCCTGCATTTGACATGGTTATTCTAGAAAGCCACGCCAAAGCACTGGAACGTGGTGTGCCCTGGAAATATTATCAAGTACGTGACTGTAGAACTATCTATGGCCTAACTGAACACGAACGTCCTAACCCTGCACTACATCATGCCGCCTGGGACTGTTGGAGTCAGATTGTAGCACTGCAAAGTTGTTTTAGAAACTTAAATATAACAAAATATCCCGAGAGAAAATAATGAGTGAAAGCAGTGGCGTAAGAGAAGTATTGTTTGGTCTGGAAGAATATCTCAAATTTAGAAATAACGAAGAACATGTTAAGTTAATAAGAGATTTTGTTAAAATTCTAGACAGCGAAGACAGAGAAAAGGCTATACTGGAATATTGTATTAAAAACCTATCCTCCGTAGATAACAAAGATAAGATATTCCGTAGTATTTTTGACTATAAGAAAAAAGTTGACAACGACGACATATATGATGCCTTTAGTCGCAGTCAAATTAAAAGTAAAATTTGGTTAATTGATGAGTTGGAGAATGTTAGACAAACTCTACCAGAACCAGTGTACAAGCATGTTGCAATTTTTGCAGGTTGGTATGGACAGTTAAAGTCTATATACGATAAGAAGTTAACTTATAGAAAAATACGCAACATTGAAATGGATCGAAATGCCTGCGAAGCCAGTGACTACATTTTTAACTTATCTGAACTGGAAAACTACAAAGTAAAAGCAGTTAATGCAAACATAAATGAACTAACCCTGCACAAAAATGGTTATGAATGGGATGTAGAAAACTTTAGAGAAGGTACTAGGTACAGTGAAAAGTTTTTACCAGACCTAATCATTAATACCAGTGCAGAGCACATGACTGAAGAATGGTACAACCAGATTAGGTTCAAGGACATGGAGAGTAATCCCATAGTAGCCATTCAAAGTAACAATTTATTTGATATACCTGAGCACATTAATTGTGTGCATAGTGTAGATCATATGAAAAAGAAGTTCCCCATGAAAGAGATTCTTTTTGAAGGAGAACTACAGTTAAAAGGGTACAAAAGGGTCATGCTAATAGGCAGGCCGTAATAAGTACTAACAGCGGCCTTCAACGTCATTCACCCCGCTATATAAATTCTGCATGTCGTCAAACTTGCTACTTATTAAAGGAGACTAGAGATGGCAAATCAACCTGTAACATACAAGTACACTAGTACAAAAGAATATCACGATGCATTTCCCTGTGCATATCGCCAATGGCGAGCTGATAGTCACTGTAATTTAATTCATGGCTATTCATTTATCATGAAGTTTTACTTTGGTACCAACGACCTAGATGTTCGCCACTGGGCGGCTGACTATGGTGGTTTAAAAGAACTTAAGAAAACACTGGAAGATCAGTTCGATCATACACTGATCGTAGCACAAGATGATCCGGAAATGGAAACATACAAATTACTGGAAGCTAAGAAAATGGCTAAGGTAGTTGTATTACCTCGCTTAGGCTGTGAAGGTCTAAGTGATATGCTGTACAAATATGTCAATGGAGTTTATATTCCTGAGATGTGGGGACCTGGCGAAGCGGCTCGCCTGTGGTGCTATCGTGTAGAAGTGCGTGAAACACAGAGTAATATGGCTTATCGTGAAGGCCACAGAGAATGGAATGAGGACTTGTTTGCATGAGTAAACTAGCTAATGCCTTAGTAGAATTAGTTGGAACCGATACAAGTGGGAAGTGGATCAATGTAGAAAAAGTTGATGAAATTGTTTCTATTCTTATTCATGAATGTGTTGACCAATTAATGGCACAAGGGTATTCGGATGCCGGTGTGCGGCTAATGCAACAATTCTATATCAAAAGAAATTCTTACGATACTACCAACTTGTTTAGTGTAAAATAATATGAAATTAAGCATATATAACGTGGGCGGAGAAGTTGTCAAAGATAATGAAACCTATGTGCTCAAGGATAATAAAACTTTAAACAATCTAGTGCTGAGTTCTACTGACTTAAAAGCTGGACAAAGCACCAGAGGACATAATCATCCAGGACAAGAAGAAGTTTATTATTTTGTATCTGGTATCGGAGAAATGGAAATAGACGATAAACGCTTTAACGTTCAAGGCGGTGATGTTGTTCTAATTCCAGACGGTGCTTTTCATCGTGTTCATAACGGATCGAAATCTAGTACACTATACTTCGTCTGTGTATTTGACGGAAAGAGAAACCATTAATGAAAAAAACTGTAGCAGTTATCGGTGCTGGTATCGCAGGTATTACTACTGCTTATTATCTAGTTAAGGCGGCATATACTGTTCATGT
>JACCED012181162.1_pt1 | contig 12735 bp, 20 predicted proteins | sample 7455021 | NCBI WGS metagenome assembly JACCED01 (sample SAMN15323456, study PRJNA562643) | freshwater metagenome | isolation source: river surface water | place: USA:Blue River Watershed | collected 2017-08-19
TACGAACGCAATCGTAGACTCATTGATTTGAGCCATCAGCCTGACGACATTAAACAGCTAATTCGTAACACCGTTGACATTGATTGTGTTCCTAAAGATGTTACACAAGTTGGAATTCGTATGCTCAAGTTCTGTAACGCTTGGGATATGAAAAAGATTGCAGACAACATACAAACGTATGCTGAACCGTTCCAAGCAAAGTATCCAGAGAAATCTGTTACAATGCGTAAAATACTAATGGAGAATTAATATGGCATGGCCTAATGGACCCGAAGACACTGATGTAACACCAGAACCTGTAAAAACTACAGTATGGAAAGTATCTCCGTACTATAAGAAATCGTGCGAAGAACACGAACAGTACACTAAAGACGGTATGACTATTGTCCGCAAGACAGGATTCCGCGGTGCTAGTTTTATCGTAGAAACAAATGACGGCAAACCACCAGAGTTTGAATTTGACTTTGTGCCCGGCGGAGATGGTAGTAAAGACAGCATCAACATGTATAGCTGTTATACTAATAATATCGAAAACGTCGAGCTCGACAGCATGTGGGACGGATGCTGGCAAGATATTGAGTTTCCAGATGAAATGGACGAAGAAGAACAAGAACGTCTGCAAGAGTTAATCGACGAAGAAGGCGATGTGTATGATGTACTTGAAAATCAAGAAGGTTGGATGCTAGACGACACCGAAGCTTGGATATGGGGGCCAATCCTTATCGAAGATGAAGCCGGTAATCAAGTACGTATTATCTGTGCAGACGATGATGGTAACGTAGTAGACTTTAAGGACGAGTAATATGAAATGTGATCATTGCGGTGAAAACATTAAAGTTGGATGCGACTGGAGACAAGGACGCTGTCCACATCAGCCAGCTATATTGACTAATTATCATTTTAGATATTACAATCTATGGCAAAGTATTAAGAATTTTTTTACAAAGGGTGACTGCGATTGCGGTCATAAACACTAATGACAGAAATACACGCAAAGCCTATTGTAGATGGCAAATTTTGGATTGTTGAACAAGACGGTGAAAAGATTGCTACCCTACATAAAAAAGAAAATAACAAGTTTATTTTATCAAGTACAAACGGCGAAGTAATGTTTAATAAAAAAGATGATTTAACTAAACAGTTTGGTAGTAACTTCTTTTTAAAGAGCAATAAGGTTAAACTTACATCAGCAGATCCGCACGAGTGTCACGGATATCCAACTAGTTGCAAACCATACAATGCTATGTATGACGTGCAACGTAAACTACCTTTGTTTACTAAGAGTAACGCTAGTAAGAGTTTGTACTGTGCAGGTCATTATGTTATTAAATTTAACAAAGGTTGGGTTAAGAGTTTTTGCCCTAAGCTAATTACAGTTGAACGTAACCCATATAAAGGTCCGTTTAAAAGTAAAATTGAAATGAAGGCGGTATTGGCAAATGCAAAATCAGATTAATCTAACACCCGTAACACAATTTATACAACAAGTTCGTGTAGCAGAACAAACACAAGCTCGTGAAGTTAAGTTAAGTATTCAGCAAGCAAGGGCATTAACACTTGCTCTTGCTGAAATACAGGATAAACTACTACAAGACTACGAAACCCTGTTTAACGAGCTTAAAAAGAGCCAAGATACTGAAGTTATTACAGTAACAATGGATGGCGGAGGCTTTAGCGAGTCGAAATAAGAGATAAATATATACGTAGTTAATTAACGGATTACGTATATTATGAGTAGACCAAAGCCAAAAATATTGTTAGAACATACTAACAAAAAGACATATAAAGCAGAACAGATTCTAGAAGCCGAAGCAATTTGGGCTGTATTCTACAAGAATGAGCCGTTTAATTTAAAGAGCTTTAACAGCCTCACATCTTATCCTGGGCCAAAGTATAAGAAAGTAAGTTTCTCTAATCCTGGCCATGCACACAATTTAGCTAAAAAACTAAATCTCACTTTTGGTACAACTGATTTTCAAGTTGTTAAACTGACAAGTGGCACAGTAGTACAATGATCTCCCGCGATACATTAACAAAGATATTTCTACAACAATGGGGCAAATCCATTGACGAAACAAATGTTAACATGTATTCACGCACTTGGTGGCAATCAAATCGAGTAGGCAAAGATAACGCATATCGTTTAAGCGACAAGGGTTACGAATTTTTGGTTTCGGAATTGGGCTTACAAGAATACGAGATACCATTTACCGAGCCAATTGAGTTAAGCCCACAGACGATTATCTTTTTGGAAAGATATATCGATTGCCCATATTACTTAACCAATCAAAGCATTACAGTATTTTCCGAAAAAAAGAGTTTTGAGCTATACTTGTTCTCCGACGATATACGTAAATTTGGACTCATAAAAGCCATGAATGAGCGCCAAAAAGAAATAGATAGCGAAAATAACAGTTGACTTTCTCAGAAGTTTGCGGTATAATAAACACATAAACAAATTTTTACCCCGCCCTAAACTTAAAGGAAAAAGCAATGAGCGAAGTTATTAGCCGCACAGTTGGACCTAAAAACGCAAAAAAATCTCTGCGTAAAGCGTTCAAAAATAAACGTCCAATTTTCTTGTGGGGGCCTCCCGGAATTGGCAAATCAGATATTATTAAGCAACTAGGTACCGAACTAGATGCACATGTGATTGACGTTCGTCTTTCACTTTGGGAACCTACCGATATTAAAGGTATTCCTTACTTTGACTCAAACTCTAATACAATGGTTTGGGCTCCTCCGGGCGAATTGCCTAGCAAAGAATTTGCTAAGAATCATAAACAAATTATCCTGTTCATGGACGAAATGAACTCTGCGGCTCCTAGCGTACAGGCGGCGGCTTATCAACTAGTTCTTAACCGTAAAGTTGGAACTTATGAACTGCCAGATAACGTTGTAATGGTTGCCGCTGGTAACCGTGAAAGCGACAAAGGTGTTACTTATCGTATGCCAGCACCGTTGGCTAACCGCTTCGTTCACTTGGAAATGACAGTTGATTGGGATGACTGGCAAGAGTGGGCAGTTGAAAATAAACTGCACAAAGACGTTGTCGGTTTCCTTACTTTCTCTAAGAAGGACTTGTACGACTTTGATCCTAAGTCAGCATCACGTGCTTTTGCTACTCCACGTAGCTGGTCTTTTGTTAGCGAACTGCTTGTCGATGACGACACCGACGAGTCAACACTTACTGACTTGACTTGTGGTGCTGTCGGAGAAGGTCTTGCTGTTAAGTTTATGGCACACCGTAAACACGCTAGCAAGATGCCTAACCCTACAGACATTTTGATGGGCAAGGTTAAGAAGATGGACTCGAAAGAGATTTCAGCTCAATACTCCCTTGTTGTGTCATTGTGCTACGAGTTGAAAGACGCTTGCGACAAGAACGTCAAAGATTGGAACGACCAAGTTAACTGCTTCTTCCAATTTATGATGGATAACTTTGAAACAGAACTTGTAATTATGGGTACTAAACTTGCCCTTAGCACTTACAAGTTGCCGTTGGATCCAGACGAAATTAAGTGTTTCGACGACTTCCACGCAAAGTTTGGTAAGTATATTGCACAAGCCACTGAAAAGCAATAAGTTGACAGGGCCTACGGGCCCTGTTATAATATATACATACTGAAACTTTAGGAGCAAAAATGGCACATGCCGATCCAATTATTGATAAGATTATTGTAGCCCGTGTGGGTCTACTATTGCGCCATCCGTTCTTTGGCAATCTCGCTACTCGTATGAAAATTCAAGAAGCCGATGACTGGCTTCCTACTGCCGCCACAGACGGACGTCATATTTTCTTTAATCGTAAATTCTTTACTCCACTTACTACTAAACAAGTTGAGTTCGTTATTGCACACGAAATCCTACATGCTGTTTTCGACCATATGAGTCGTCGTGAAGGGCGTGATCAAAAAATCTTTAACATTGCCTGTGACTACGCTGTTAACGGACAAATTGTACGTGATAAAATTGGCGACCACAATTTGCCAGATATTAAAATTTTCCACGATGCAAAATACTACGGTTGGTCTGCTGAACAGATTTATGACGAGATTTACGAAAAGTACAACGACGAACAGTTGGCGGCTCTTGGTCAATTGCTAGACGAACACTTGGACCCAGAAGGTAGTGGTAAAGACGGACAACCACAATATTCAAAAGAAGACCTTAAAAAGATTCGCGATGAAATGCGTGAAGCAATTATGCAAGCGGCACAAGCCGCAGGTGCAGGTAATGTACCGGCAAGTATTGCTCGAATGATTAAGGAACTTACTGAGCCAAAGATGAACTGGCGCGAAATGTTGCGTCAACAAATTCAAAGTACTATTCGCAATGACTACACGTTTATGCGTCCTAACCGTAAGGGCTGGCACATGAACGCTATATTGCCCGGTACAAACTTTGACGAAACTATTGATATTTGCGTATCAATTGATATGTCTGGTTCTATCGGTGACGAACAAGCTAAAGACTTCCTAAGTGAGATCAAAGGCATTATGCAAGAGTACAAAGACTTCAAGATTAAATTGTGGTGCTTTGATACACGGGTATACAACGAAGCCGACTTTGACGGTTATACCATGGATGACTTTGATGACTACGAAGTGATGGGCGGTGGTGGTACTGAGTTTGATGCCAACTGGGAATACATGAAGGAACATGATATCAACCCTAAAAAGTTTATTATGTTTACAGACGGTTACCCGTGGGGCAGTTGGGGTGATGAATTGTATTGCGATACGCTGTTTATCATCCACGGTAATAACACAATCGTTCCACCGTTTGGTGAGTACGCATACTACGAAGAAGCCAAGGAACTTGCTTAATGGCTTTAAAGAATGGCAAACCCAATCCACTTAATTATTTTGGCTTGCGGAGGGTTGAGTTTGCCGCTCCGCACTTCAAATACACATCTATAGACAAGTACAATCCAACATTACTTAGAAGTTTAGATAGTTGGATTCGCAATAACCTTAATAGTAGATACTATATAGGGCAGGGCTTAACTTTAGACAATACAAACACAATCGTATATACAACACGCATTGGTTTTGAGTCCGAAAAAGAACTCAGTTTCTTCACAATTGCCTGTCCACATTTACAACAGAGATAATTAAGTATGTACTTTATTTAAGGAGATACCATGACTGAAAACGTACAAGAACCTAACGTCGAGCAGGCACCTGAACAAGCCAAAGCCGACCCAAACGAATTAACTATTAACGACTTGAACGCAATGAAAGTTATCATTGACATCGCTAGTTCACGCGGTGCTTTCAAGCCAGCTGAAATGACTGTAGTAGGTCAAACATATACAAAACTATCAGCGTTTTTAGAGCAAGTTGCTAAACAAGCAGAAGCTACAAAACAAGGAGCATAATCATGCAACAGTTAAAACACGTAGGTAGGATCAAAGCAACTGGCAAAAAAGTGCTAGTAGCTTATCGTACCTTACCCGGTGACGCTTATAGCGCACTAGTAGTTCCAACAGAAAATATGCCAGACGAGATGCATAATGCAATTATCAACTTAGTTGAAAGTGCTACTGCACAAGAAGCATATGAATTTGCAGAAGCATTGGATCGTACACAGTTTCCGGACGGAAGCCGTATGCTACCACACTTGCACTCTACAGGCAGACTAGTTAAAGTTAGCACAGAGCAAGTGGAGATGATCCCAACATTGAGCACTTCAATTTTGTTATCTGAACTTAATCAAATTATTGCTGAACAACGCGGCATTGCTGTTGACGATTTATGCATTAAGCCAGGCAGTACTGATAAGACAGAAGTTAAAGAAGTTGCTGAAGTTAGAGACATGCCTAAGGAAACTGCAAGCATCGCTAAAACAACATCATCTAGTGCTATCGAAGAAACTGTTACTTCATTTGATTCAGCAGAATCAGAAGCCAAACATTATCGTAGCCAAGCAGACAAGTTAGCAAAGCAAGCAGCCGAATTCCGCAGAAAAGCTGAGGAGTTGGTTCCGACCAAAAAATCGAAGTGATTGACAAGGGAAGAATCCTTCCCAAAGAAGTCATCGATTGTTGGCCAGAAGTATTTGGAGAGGTAAAACTTCGTGTGTTACCCCTACGGTATCTCCATGCTGTTTTGATCACATTTAAAGATGGTAAGATTTGGGAAGTAAAAATTACAACAGAAACTCAGCGTAAAGGGTGGGATTCTTTTGAAGAATCTTTATCTGAGTTATTTAAAACCTACGAGAGTAGGATAGACAATGTTGATTTTAAGTTAGACACTGATCGAATTAAAAAAGATATTGAAAAAGTAACTCAACGTTTTTTAAAGAAAAGAAAATTATAATGAAAGTAAAATTAATTTCTGTAAGCAAACCTAGCAGAGCTATGTACGATGAAGGTATCACAGATGCACAAGAACTTATTGCGTTTTGTGCTCGTGTAAGTAATCCTTCAAATCAATTTAACTTAGAAACTAGCGAAAAACTAATTCGCTATCTAGTTAAACATAAACACTGGAGTCCTTTAGAAATGGTCAGTGCTTGCTTAGAAATTGAAACTACTCGTGATATTGCAAGACAAATTTTGCGTCACCGTAGTTTTAGTTTCCAAGAGTTCAGTCAACGCTACGCTGATCCTACTAAAGATTTAGACTTTGTACTTCGCGAAGCACGTCTACAAGATACAAAAAATCGTCAAAATAGTATTGCTACAGATGATGCAGAACTCCAAGCATGGTGGGACGCTAAACAAAAATTCATTATCGATACAGTAAGATCAACTTATGCCGAAGCTATTGAAAAGGGCATTGCTAAAGAGCAAGCTCGTGCAATTCTTCCAGAAGGTAATACTGTAAGTCGTCTGTATATGAATGGCACACTTCGTAGTTGGGTACACTTTATCGAACTGCGTAGCGCAAACGGCACGCAATTAGAACATCAACTTGTTGCTAAAGAGTGTGCATGTGCGATTGCTGAAGTGTTTCCTATGGTGTCTGAGTTTGTTGAAACTGATTCTTAAGCCAATCAAAATCGTTAATTAAAGATAGTGCCGCTTTATTAGCGGCATTTTCTTGGCCGTATGTTCTGCCAGCGAGTGCGCCTTTTAAGGCATTTTCATCACCTATTGTACACCACACATCTAATCTTGCATTAGATTCTTCGTTGTTAATTACTGCTAGTTTACAACATTCTCTAAAGGCACTGCGCCATGTAGTAAATGGATCTGTGTTAAATGCTGTAATGTTGCTAACTTCTTCCATTGCCTTAAATCTAGTACTGATGCTCGTTGTCATGTCTGTACTGTTAACATCCATTTCCAATGTTAACTTTTTTGGTAATAGTTTTACACCACCGTATCCGTACTCTAGTCCGTTAACTGGGTTACGACTTCGCCATACATGTACGATATCATACTCTTCTGGTGTTACTTTGTAATCAAAGTTAAAAGTATCTAGTATAATTGCATCTGCATCTACTACCCAGAACATAGGACTGAACACACGTTTCGCCGCGGCAATGTGTGCTTGGTGTATACCTTTAACGCCTTTGACATGTTTTGCTAAAGGAAAGCGTTCTTTTAACTTAGCAAAGTTTTCGTCTGCGTTAGGCTCATTATAACTAATAAAAACAATATCAAACACGGCTACGAATTATCCTCGGTGTATTATGGTATACTGTTTTAAAGAATCGACTGCCTGCGCTGTCGAGATTAGCAATTTCAATCTTGCACTTGTCTCTTAATTCTTTTCCGTAAAAATTAATCTGATTGGTCTTGTCTTCTTCTGTTGCATTTTCGTAATGCTCTTTCCAATATGTTGTAAGCCATTCAAAGTCTCGCACATTTGCATAATCCCAGTCAGTGCAGTTAGTTAATGCGGCACCTTCTCTTGCTCCAAGGATACTGTAAATACCGTTTTCAACATCAGCGCCAACACTACACCATACAAGCAATCTGTGGTAATTTTGCCACCATATCTTTTTAAGGTCGCCTACTCGGGCACCTTGATCAAGTGACATTTTTACACCTTCACGAAAACCCGCTCGCCATGCTTGGAACGGAGTTGCATTTGTAAAGCTCTCGCTATAGCTTTCATTGAACTGATAGTACTTGTCGTCAAAACAAAATTCAACTAACCCTTTGGTATCTGATGGGTCACTGTTTTCATGCGTCTTCATGTTGTTAACAAATTTACGTGTCCACAGTTTTAAACCACCATTGCCATACATTAATCCGTTAACATGAACTTTACCACACCAACTAAACACATGTTCCGGAGTAAGTCCTAAATTTTCCAAATCTATTTCAACTTCGAGAAACGCTGGATCGATAATATTATCAGCATCTACTGTAACAAAATACTCAGTATCACTTGCGGCGGCACAGGCCTTGTGGGCAGCATCGCTACCTTTGACACCATGCACACGTTTTGCCCAAGGAACTTTTGCTAACAAATCAGCATAGTTTTTTTCTGCGTTTGGTTCATCGTAACTGAGAAATATAATATCTTGTTCTATAATTTTAATCATGTATAACTCGCAATCCATAAGTTTTAAATACCAGCTTTGAACTAATAGAAACCCTATCGTGTCTATGTTCAATCTTAGTAGTAAATGGTACTGAAATTTTTTCTGAAGACATCAGGTTGATTGTATCTATAAAAATAGTTCTAACTAAAAAGTCAAAATCTGTTTCTAGTGTGACAAAAAATACTAGTTTAGGTGCTAGTAAGCTATCACTATAAACTGCTTTGATAGCAGGACTTAAACTAAAGTCCCAAGTTTTATCAACACCGTTCCATGTTACTATACATTCTGCTTTTTCGTTTGTTTCAGTAATCCATTCAAATACGTTATTTTTAAAAATGTATCCTTGATCTGTGTTAGGAATAATTGCTAACTTTAACTCTCCATCAATTTGACGTTTGTAGCCAACAATGTAATCTCGCATTGACCAAGATCCATCAATTAATTTTTCTACTTCTTCAAATGTTGTTTCAATACCGTGGTCGTAATTAGCATCTTTTTCATTGCCTACCGACAATATCTTGCCTGTTTTCCTGTCATAATAGACATAATATCTAGGCGTTAGATCAAGTTGTTTCTTTTTTGCCATTTGCTAATGCCTCTAATTTTGACAGCATCTTTTCTGTTAAGAAAGACTTTTCAACATAATGGAAAAGTTTAGGCTGTTTAATGTTGCCTACAACTAGTTCTCCTCTGCTGTTTAATAAAAACGGTACAGCATCTTGCCAACTAGCATATACCATGTCCCAGCTCTGTATGCTAGTTTTCATATGCACAAACTCCAATGGGCTCACATTGTCGACAACACTTTCGTATTGTCCGGTTAATTCAACTGTAACTGCCGTGGCTAAATCCATGCTTAACCAATCTTGATACCACTCAGGTGCAAACTTGCTGTAACACCATTCCCAGTTATTACACACAAACTCAAGTGCTTTGTAAAATTCAAATGCTTTAGTAGATTTTTTAAAATAGTGACAAGCAAAGTACGGGTTTGTTAATTTGTTTTCAACAAACACACGCCTGTGTATCAAATCTTTATCTATAGTTTCTAATTTGTAATTTTTTATTCTATTACAAAACTTGATATCATGGTCTTTTAAGTAATCCCACCATTCACTAATATCTTCTAAAAATAGCATATCAGCGTCAAGTACTATAGTTTCTTCATAAGGACTAACGTGAATAAACTTCCAGCGATGCTCTGCTTTATATTTTGATTCTACTTTTTCAGTTGACCAAGGTATTGGAATAATCTGATCAAAGACTTTTTGATATTTTTTTGGCACCTTATCATTAGTCATTATGCTAACAGATGTAACTGATTGTTGACTTGCTTTAATGCTAAGTGCCAGTGCGTATGCTTGTTCTACATAATTACACGCCTTGCTGTTTTCTGCGAAGATTAAAAATCCCTTAGACACCATAACCTCCGTCAATGATTCGTGTAAGACTTGCTTTGTTCATCACGTGAATATCAATACCTTGTGTCTTTGCGGCAAAATATTCTCCCTTATGATCTTTCTTTTCAACAAGAAATTTCATAGCTGTATCTTTATGCTCTAACAATATATCTTTATCTAAAATATAAGTCATTGTGCCAGGCAAGTCTACGGCAAATCCACCTTCTATTTTAGCATTCATCAAATGTATGGCAATACTAAAAGCGTAGTCGTTTCTAAATGCAATAGGTTCGATACCATACAACATTCTAAAATACAACCAGTTAGATTTAACATATAACACTAAGTCAAACAATGCCTGTGTAATTGCATTTTTTTCAAATACAAAAACAGTAGCCCAATAGAATGGAATACTATAAGAATTTAATCGTATAAAACTACTGTCATCTCTCCAGCCAGCAAGATCCATACTTTTACGATAAATTTGAAACGGAGTATCCTTATCAAATGCTAGTTTTAAAATATTGGAATTGAGAATATAATCACTATCTAGTACTAGCGTTTTATCATAAGGTGTAATATCGTAAGCACGAAACCGTGTTAAATTTTTCCACTCAAGTGGTTTAAAATCTAAAGTACCATCATAAAATATTTTATGATTAGAATTTTTTTCGTTTTCAACTTCGATGATTTGATCAAAAGGATGATCAGGATACATAGATAGCAACCAGTCTTTACTGTCAGTTGCTAGGCTAACCGGAACATCTAGGAAACGTTTAACTCGGTTGGCCGCGTATACAGCTAACTTAACATAGTCAACACCTGGGTTGTTGTGTGCAAATATTAAGGCACCATTAGAGCTCAACGATGTCTCCAATTTTACGCTTAGACTTAATGTCTGCAAATTTGATAGAGTACTCGTTCAATGATTGCATGTATGCTAACAGTACTGTATCAAAAAACTGTTGTACATCTGTAATAACTACTGGAAAATTATTAACGTCCACAAATGGAACATCGTGTGTATATCCAAGGTCTAACACCGTTTTAGTAAAATTAATCAGCTCAGGACCAATTTTAAATGTGCCACCATTTTCATAATGGATTAACTTTTGATTAAATTCTTCTAAAATTATTTTTCGTTGATTTGACAATGTTGCCATATAATTGGCAACGGCAAATGCTTTTTCGATTCTCTCGTCCATAGATAACTCCGTAATGTACATAATACACTACAGTAATTAGCTTGTCAAGACAAGTGGTTGAAAATTTTAAGCGATTGGAGTGGTACTTGCGCTTGGTACTGGACGAGAAACGTTCGATCCGGATGCACGATAAACTTGAACCGTACTAGTTAATGTACCGTCAACGTTTTCATCAAGACCAAATCCAGGATCTGGATAGCTTGGAGGTGCCATAGAATCGTCACCCCAGTGAATTGTGAAGTAACCAATTCTACGGTCGCTTGTGCTGTTTACACGAGCATAGATGTAATACTTGTTTGGTGCGTATGCACCTGCTGGAGCATCTTTTTCAAATATTAAGTTGTCACTTGTTGTTAAATCGTACCAACCAATTGTGCTAGTTGTACCAGTACCTGTTGTAGTGGTAGTGTCGTAGTTCATCTTGATAGTACCCATGTTGGTTAACATAGTTGTCCAAGTAACGTTTTTTAAACCAGCTGAACCGCCTGAACGATCCGAAGTAAATTCAATTTGGCCGCCGGTGTTAAAGAAATATCGTGCATCATCAGAAGAGCTGAATGTAACAACAACAGTTTGCATAATTGTTCCATTCCATGCTGTGGTTCTAATTTGTTGTGATACTAAGTCTGAACGAGTTGCTTGACTAGCTGGTGGCGGTGCGGTTAATGCATAAGTTTCACAATCTGAAGCCATATCTAAATATGCAACACGCCATGAATCTTTTACTTGATTACTTGATGTAGGTATTGGTAAATTTGCACCTGCTACATATCCTACATCGCCAGGAGCTATTGAACCAATTGTAGTACCAGACTGGTGTTGACGGCAACGAACAATGTCGCTACGCAAATTATTCCACTGTGTAACAGTGATCTTATCGTTATTACCAACTTGAGAACTTGCTAAAGTTTGTCCGTAACCAATGTTACCCGAACCTGAACCCATAACCGTAGCGATCTTGGATTGTATTACATTATATTCACTTGCTACAATTAGCGTATTTACACCGGCCATATTCTGTTGTCCTTAATTCTCAACTATTTATAATTAAAGAATCAAGCATTCTACAAGTTTGACCCCTGTATCATCGCTAGACTCCAATGCAACAGCAAATACACCGTTAGAGTGTGGAACTGCGGTAACTGCACATCCATTATCGGATGCTATAAGTTCGTCACCTGTCTTAACACTACCAACTACTTTAACAGGAACACGACCTTTTAATGCTATTGGTGTACCACCTTCAAGCTCAAAGTTCATTAGATAAGCTGGTTTTTCGCTAACTGCGCCAATAGCACGTTTGCCCCATTTGCTGGCAGTAACTTCTTTTTCGCCGCCAATCATTACAACTGTACCAACTTCGTATTCAGCATCTGCCAAATACTTTTCAGCCAAGTCAGCATAGTTGGCAGCGGTAGCTGTACCAACGAAGTATGTAGCTTTTAGTGCGCCAGCAGTAATATTGGTGCCGCCTATCACTTCTAAACTAGAAGTTCTTACAGGAATTGTGCCAGCACTTGCTTCTTTATTTGCTGTTCTATAATCGTCTTGTGCAACATACAATGAATCAGCTTTAGTTGCTGTTCCTGAGAATGTTACAGCATTAATAGTTTTAAATCTAA
>JACCED011820659.1_pt1 | contig 12734 bp, 13 predicted proteins | sample 7455021 | NCBI WGS metagenome assembly JACCED01 (sample SAMN15323456, study PRJNA562643) | freshwater metagenome | isolation source: river surface water | place: USA:Blue River Watershed | collected 2017-08-19
GATGCGCGACCGACAAACTTTTGAGTGAAATCTTAGAGCGAGGCAAATGATTTCGAGGGTGCAACTGCATGGGGTCGGCGGCTTCAGGCTTGCCCCATTGAATGAGTGTGGGAAGCGTGCCATTGAACAGCCTGTCACCATCTTGTCGCACTGTGATTTGCCATTGGAGCAAGCCCTTAGGTGTTTTGCGGCTGGCATGGATGATGGGGCCGCGATCGATGCCTTGGGCTTTCCATGCGTGCCGTGCATCTTGGATGTTGTCGGTGTTGACCACAAAGTGAATGAGACGAGGCGATTTTTTCAACTCGGCCTGTAGGTCTTTGTTGTCCAGGTCAAACCAGCGGGTGGGCGGTGGTTTTTTTTCAATCACAGCCTCAGGGTTGATGGCAATGATTTCAAAATAAGCCACGGGAAAACCGGGTGTGGCAATTTTGAAGAGTCTATTGTGTGTGCCGTATTTTTCGTGTTCGCCACCCGCTGCAGGCGTGATGCCCAAGACAGACTCACACCATTCCACGCCTTGTTGCAAGCTGTGGGCCGCAACGACCAAATGATCAATTTGGCTTTTCATCAAGCGGCTTCAAAGTCGATTTGGACTTTCAAAGATTTTGATTTGTCGCAGGCCAGGACGAACGCCTCAACCGCTTTGTCCATGGGCAGCACCCCCGTGATGACTGGCTTGCCATTGATCAAACCAGAATTGAGGAACTGAACCGCATTGGCAAATTCGGCATGGAAGCGGAAGGTACCGCGCAGATCGACTTCTTTGGCCACCAGTTGCGTCATGGGGATGCTCATGTCGCCGCCCATGCCCACACTGACCAAAATGCCGCGAGGCATGATGACGTCCAGAGCCGCGCGCAAAGCGGGCTCGCTGCCAGATGCTTCAAACACCGCTTCAAACTGGCCTTTGTCAACTTTGTATTTGTCGAGTAATTCGGCTTGGGTTTTGAGGTTGATGGTTTCGTCGGCGCCCATTTCTTTGGCGCACTTTAAAGGCAAGTCGGCAATGTCGGCGGCCACAATGCGTGCCGCACCTGCGCGGCGCAAAGCGCCAATCAACAACGAGCCAATGGGGCCGCAACCTGTGACAAACACTTGTTTGCCCAACACGCCACCGGCGCGTTGAATGGCGTGCAAGCCTACTGACAATGGCTCGGCCAAGGCGGCTTCAGACAGGCTGAGGTGCTTTTCAATGGGGTGGGCCTGATAGCCTTCAATGATGAGCTGCTCGGCAAAGGCACCTTGAATGTGAGGGAAGGGCATGGCGCTGCCAAAAAAGCGCATGTTCAAGCAGTGGTTTTGCTGGCCCAGTTGGCAGAAGCGGCAGCTGCCGCAAGGGCGTGAGGGTGAGATGGCAATGCGCTGACCCACTGTGAGGTGTTTGACATTGGCACCCAAGGCATCGACCACACCCGAAATTTCATGGCCCAAGGCCATGGGCTGTTTGATGCGAACGGTGCCAAAACCACCATGTTGGTAGTAGTGCAGGTCGGAGCCGCAAATACCACCAAAGGCCACTTTGACGCGGACTTGATCGCTGCCCAAAGCGGGCAGTTCGGTGGTTTCGATTCTTAAATCTTTGGCAGAGTGACAGATGATGGCGCGCATGAAATAGCCCTTGAAAGAGAATGCTTAGAGTGTAGCGGTGACGCCGCCATCCACATAGAGGATGTGGCCATTGACGAATTTGGAGGCGTCGCTCGACAAAAACACGGCAGCGCCCCCTAAATCTTCCACATCGCCCCAGCGACGGCTGGGGGTACGGCCCACCAACCATGAAGAAAACTGAGGGTCGTCCACCAGTTTTTGATTGAGCTCGGTTTTGAAGTAGCCAGGACCAATGCCATTGACGTTGATGCCAAATTGACCCCAATCGATGGCCATGCCTTTGGTGAACATTTTGAGGGCACCCTTGCTGGCCGTGTAGGGCGCAATACCGGGGCGGCCCAGTTCACTTTGCACTGCACAAATGTTGATGATCTTGCCGCGACCGCGAGGGATCATTTTTTGTGCCACCGTTTTGCCAACGTAATACACACTGTCTAGATTGGTTCGCATCAGCGTGTGCCAATCTTCGTCCTTGTATTCATGCAAGGGGCCGCGAATTTGCATGCCGGCGTTGTTGATCAAAATATCCAGGGGACCCAGAGTTGACTCAATGCGCTCAACAGCTTGGGTGACCTCTGATGCGTTGGTTACGTCAAACACTGATTCGCTGACATTTAAGCCTTCGGCCTGAAGTGTGCTGACCGCAGTGGCAACTTTGCCAGCGTTGCGTCCATTGATGATCACATGGGCGCCGGCCTCTCCCAAAGCGCGAGCCAGGGCAAAGCCGATGCCAGCAGACGACCCTGTGATGAGAGCCAGTTTGCCATTGAGTTGGAAGGATTGAAGAACTGTCATGATTGAATTTAACTAGAAAGCCATTTGAGGGGGCCCATCACCAAGATGGGGAATGCAATGAGCAGGCCCATGACCACCACTTGGGAGATCAAGAAGGGCATGACGCCACGAATCACTTCATGCATGGGGATTCTGCCGACGCCGCACACCACGTTGAGCACGGTGCCCACAGGAGGTGTTAACAAACCGATGGCATTGTTGATGATGAACAGGACACCGAAATAGACTGGGTTGATGCCTGCTTCGCGTACCAAGGGCATGAGCACTGGCGTCAAAATGAGCACGGTAGGCGCAAAGTCAAGTGCTGTGCCAACCACCAATACCACCAGCATCAACATGATCATCAAAAGGGTGGGGTTGTCGATGAAGGGACGAAGCATGTCAACCACTTGAGCGGGGATATTGGCGATGGTAATGAGCCATGCGGATACCAAAGCCGCAGCCACGAGAAACATCACGACAGAGGATGTTTTGGCAGCCGCCAAAACGATGCCATACAAGTCTTTGATTTTGATTTCGCGGTAGACAAAAAGCCCCACCAGAAGAGCATAAACCACAGCCACCACCGCTGCTTCTGTGGGCGTGAAGATGCCCATTTTCATGCCGCCAATGATGGTGAAAGCTAACAAGTAGCACCAAAATGCATCAATGGTGACACGAATTTTTTCTTTCAGTGGCACGCGCGGTGATACTTTGACATTGTCTTTACGCGCCACAATCCACCAGGTGATCAGCAGTGCAACGCCCATCAAAATGCCTGGGAAAATGCCGGCCATAAAAAGTTTGGAAATAGACACGCCGCCAATCACGCCAAATAAAATGAAGCCAATCGATGGTGGAATGACCGGGGCAATGATGCCGCCCGCTGCAATCAAACCCGCAGAGCGGTCCATGCGATAACCAGCATCGCGCATCATGGGCATCAGCACAGCTGCCAGCGCGGCAGTGTCTGCAACAGCGGAGCCAGAGAGGCTGGCCATGATGATGGCTGCAAACACAGCGACATAGCCTAAGCCACCTCGAAAGTGGCCCACCCAAACCAGCGCTGAATTGACGATGCGACGGCTCATGCCGCCAGCGTTCATCAGCTCGCCTGCCAACATGAAAAAGGGGACCGCCATCAATGGAAAATTGTCAGCGCCATTGATTAGATTTTGGGAAACAATTTGCGTGTCGAAGTTATCGAGGTGAAGCATGAGCGCCACACCCGAGACGATCAAGGAAAAAGCCAAGGGCATTCCCAAGGCCATCGCACCTAACAAAGAAGCGATGAAAACAAAGACGGTCATTTGGCAGCCTCTTGCATGTGCGGTTTGGCATCTTCTTCAGAGTCAGTCACTTGAATGAGATCAGCCTCGTTGAAATCGCCTTTGGCCAAGCGCACCAGTTTGCCAATGATCATCAGACCCATGGCCACGCTGGTGATGTAGCCCACGCCATAGACCCAGCTCATGGGGAGCTCTGTGACGCCTGAGCGCGTGGTGGCATTGATCCCGTGTTGTTTGAGAGTGCCATAAAACATCAACACGCAGCACATGAGCATCAAAATGTTCGAAATGCCAAAGGCAATTTTTTTACCGCTGAGGTTGAGCTTACGCACCACAGAGTCGAGTCCCAGGTGCGCATTGTCACGCATGGTGACAATGGCGCCCAAGAAAGTGATCCATATGAATAAGAAGCGCGACAATTCTTCAGAGCTGATGATGCCGTCGTTAAAGCCGTAGCGCAAAACCACGTTGCCAAATACCATGATCACCATGGCCGTGAGCATGATGACCAGGGTGAATTCGGCCAAGCGAAAGAAAAGGTCGTTGAATTTTTTCATAAGGAACACACATTAAAAAAGCCCTCCTGCTAAGAAGAGGGCTTTTGTGGCACAAATTACTTGGTGTTTTCGATGGCTTGCAACAAAGCAGGGCCGTTCTTTTCACCAAAGGTTTTGGCAATTTCAGCAGACACGATTTTCTGGAAGGGTGCCATGTCAACGTTCTCAATCACTTGCATGCCAGATTTTTTCAAGTCTGCCACTACCTTACCTGCATTGGCAGCATTCAAACCACGCTGATATTTGGCAGCTTCGCGGGCAGCTTCCACCACAATGGCTTGGTAGTTTGCAGGCAATGAATCAAACTTGCCTTTGTTCATAGCCACCACCAATGGCGAGTAAACGTGATTGCTGACCGTCAGGTGTTTTTGAACTTCGTAAAACTTGGAAGACCAAGTGACGTTGATGGGGTGTTCTTGCGCATCAAAAGTACCAGTTTCTAAAGCGGTGTACAACTCAGCGATGGGCATGGGTGAAGGATTCATGCCCAACAGTTTGAAGGCTTGAATGTGATAAGGGTTGGGTGTCGAGCGAATTTTTAAGCCCTTCAAATCTTCAGGCTTGGTCACAGGGCGCTTGTTGTTGGTGAATGCGCGCCAGTCGTTTTCCCAGTAGGCCAAACCCTTCATGCCGTGGGGCGCCAACTCGTTCAAGACACCCGTGCCAACTGCACCATCTAGCACGGTGTAGGCGTGTTGTGCGCTGCGAAACACGAAGGGCAACTCCATGGCGGCCGTGTTGGGAACAATGCCATTAAAGTTGGAAGCACCACTTGACACAATGTCGATGGTGCCGCCGCGCACACCATTGATCATGGCAGCGTCATTGCCCAATTGATTGGCGGGGAAGATGGTGATTTCAACATCACCGTTGGTACGTTGTTTGACCAACTCAGCCAATTTCATAGCCGCAGCGTGTTGGCCGTCTGTGGTGTTCACAGCGTGCCCCATCTTAAGGTTGAACTTGGCAGCAAAAGCAGCCGAGCCCATGCTAGCGATCAAGCAAGCAACGAGAATGCGAGAAATTTTCATGGTGATGTCTCCTGTGGTTTGACGTGGGTGAAAAAATCAATCGGTGGGCAGTGCATATTCGTCAGCACTGAACACGGTATGGAATACGGTGCCATCAAACATGGCAATTAAATCTTTGGACACTTCGCGACTTTTCAGTCGAACTTCCGATGCCAAAGCAATTTCAATCGATTCACGGGTGGGATAGCGAACAGACAACACCATGCCAAAGTGAGGGTCGGCCACGTCACTCTCCACTTGGCGCAAGACACGCACTTCTTGGGCGCCTGGAAAGCGTGTCCACAAAGGTACAAGCTCTTTGCGGATGTAATCGTTGAAGGCCTGCTCTTTGCCAGGTTTGACGTTGCCTTGAAAAAATGCACAGCGAATGAACATGTAAATCCTATGGTGGGTAAATCAGGGGAGGGCGTGAAGCGGCGCGGCCTTCAAACTTTGAAGGGCTTGCTGAAGAATTTGCTCGATGGGTTGATCAATGGACAGCGTGATGACATCGGTCTCATCGGCTGAGGGCTTCTCTAAAGTTTGCAACTGGCTGTCTAGCAAGCCCGCTTGCATGTAATGGCCTACGCGCTGTTGCATTCTTTGGCGAATGAGGTCGGGCTGACCATCTAGAAACAAAAAAACCAGGGGGCCGGCATGCTGACGGATGCGATCGCGGTATATGCGCTTGAGGGCTGAGCACGCCACAATGCCGCCTTGCTCACTGTTGTCTTGTGGATCTCGGAGGTATTTGGCGATGCGCTCCAGCCAAGGCCAACGGTCTTCATCTTGAAGCGCAATGCCGGCACTCATTTTGGCGACGCTTTGGGGCAAGTGCAGTTCATCGCCATCTTTCATGCGAATTTGAAGCGTTGCACTCAGGCTTTGTGCCAAGGTGGACTTACCGGAGCCAGACACACCCATCACAATGATTCGCAGTGCTTGCACTTCTGTTGACATGAATTTTGGCGACGGTTTGAATGGTTTTGGACAGCGCTGTCCGAAAGGTTAAAAAAAGAGAACTGTCTTGCAATCAAATTTTTATTAGGGAAATCGATGGCAAATGGTTTGAATCTTTTTCGGTTAAATTCTTTGGATAGCGCTATCCTAGCGCGGTGAATGACTTTTAACCTACGGTAAAAACCCTTGAAACCAGTGCCCGCTCGTCTCAAAAACCACCGCTCAACAGGACGCGTCACCCTGAGCGATGTGGCGCAGGCTGCGGGCGTCAGTCCCAGTACGGTGTCTCGAGCCTTGAGGGGAGAACGTGCCGTCGATCCAGATTTGGTGGCTCGTGTTTTGTCTGTTTCAGACAAGTTGGGTTATGTCCCGGATCCCGCTGCCAGGGCACTGGCCTCGCAACGAAGTGATCATGTCACCATCTTGATCCCCTTGTTGTCCAACACCTTGTTTGTTGATTTGTTGGAAGCGGCCCAAAGAACTTTGCGTGGGGCTGGTTTTCAAACCCTCATGGGTGTGACGCATTACAACGCTGGCGAAGAAGAGCAACTCTTGCGTGAGCAATTGCATCACCGTCCCGCAGGCATGTTGATCACGGGCTTGGATCACAGCCCAGCCACGCAAAAATTGATGGCCAGAAGCAATGTGCCCTGTGTTCATTTGATGGACTTACCGCCTGTTGAACAATCCATTCCCTATTGCGTTGGGTTTAGGCAAACAGAGGCAGGGGAGGCCATGACCCAGTACCTTTTGGGTCAAGGTAAAAAGCGGATCGTCTTTGCAGCGGCGCAACTCGATCCTCGCGTGATGCAACGTTTATGGGGCTGGAGAAAAGCCTTGAAGTCAGTTGATTTGTACGACGCCAATTTGGAATGGCTTAATCCCGCGCCTTCCTCTTTGGCACTCGGCGGTTTGATGTTCGAGCAAATCTTGAAACAAAGCCCCTCGGTCGATGCCATCTTCTTTTGCAATGACGATTTGGCGCAAGGTGCTTTGTTGGCAGCCATGCGCCTATCGATTGCCGTCCCGCAGCAAATTGCCATTGCGGGATTCAACGATTTGACGGGCAGTGATCAAATGTGGCCGCCCTTAACGACAGTTCGAACGCCCCGTGCACAAGTGGGTGAAGCAGCGGCCAAGATGTTGTTGCAACTCATTCATGGCGAAGTGCCAGAACAGCCGCAATTGGACCTAGGCTTTGAAATTGTGGCGCGGCAAAGCGCCTAGTAAAACTTTAAAGTCAGTGCGAAAACGCTTAGTCTGACAAAACGTTGAGCAAGGCTTGTCCTGCCCACAATCGATTGATGTTGTCAGCAATTGTTTGTTTTCGTCTTTGAACAGTGCCCTCAGTCCAACCAGACATGTGGGGCGTCATGACAACATTTTTCAAGCTGGCAAAGTCATACTGCGAGGGCGCACAGGTGGCCGTGTCAGAACCTGGGTATTGATACCAAGTGTCGATCAATGCACCGGCAATGACTTGATTTTTAAGCGCCTCATAAAGCGCAGACTCATCAATGACGGCGCCACGCCCCACATTGATCAAGATGGCATCACGTCTCATGCACCGGATGGTTTGCGCGTTGATCAAACCTTTTGTGTTGTCGGTCAAAGGCAAGGTAACGACCAATGCGTCGCAGGAGCCCATGAAGGCATCTAAGTTGTCCAAGCCATACGACGCATCGACGTCGGTGCTTTGAACGGGACTTCGATTTGCCACCACAACGCGCATGCCAAACGCTTTGGCACGATGCGCCAAAGTTTTGGCAATGTGGCCAAAGCCCAAGAGGCCAATGGTTTGCGAGCCCAGTTCAGTTCGAAGGGCCCCAGGTCGCCCAGCAAAATAATGCCAATGACCTTCACGCAGTGCTTGATCGGCTTGCAGTAAAGGCACGTGTCGTGACAACAGAGCTGCCATCACGTATTCAGCGATGGCGTTTTCATGACCAAAACAATTGGCAAGGATGGCATTGGGTGGCAAGCAACGGCGTTGAATGCCATCGGTTCCTGCGGAGGGTGCTTGAAAAAGACGCATGCTCTGAGGGCGAGGCATGCTGTCATTCAAGGCGATGCCCACAATCACATCGGCCGTTTGAAAATGCGCGATATCTTCAGCGCGATCTAGTGCTTGCGCAACCGACACAATTTGGTGCGGGTGCTGCAGAAGTCCTTCTAAACCGGACCGAAAGTTGGCTGCATTATCGCCATGGAAAACGATTTTGAGAGCATTTGCCATGGCGATTTGTTGCAATAGAAAGTTAGGAAAAAGCGCTTGTCTGTCTTAGTCAGCTTTAGCACCCGAAGCTCTGACAATAGGGCCCCAGCGTTGCACTTCCGCTTTGTTCATGTCAGCCATGGTCTCTGGGCTGGTGCCATGAATGATGTAACCCAATTCAGTCATGCGCTTCACAAAGTCAGGTGACTTGCTACCTTTGATCACTTCCGCATTGAGTTTGCTGACAATTTCTTTGGGTGTATTGGCAGCCACCATCAGACCAAACCAAACACCTGATTCGTAGCCCGACAAGCCCGCTTCAGCAATGGTGGGAACATCTGGCAAAGAAGGATCGCGTTTGGCACCGGTGGTGGCCAGCGCTTTCAGTTTGCCGGCTTTGATGTGTGGCAAGGCAGAGGGGATATTGTCAAACATCATCATGACCTGACCGCCCAACAAATCATTCATGGCAGGTGCACTGCCTTTGTAGGGAATGTGCGTCATGGGAATGTTGGACAGAGAACGGAACATCTCGCCAGACATATGCGTGCTAGTGCCACTGCCGCTGGAAGCGTAGTTGAGAGCACTGTTGGGCGCCTTGCCCAGGGCAATGACTTCATTGACGGAGTTGGCTTTTACAGAGGGGTGCAATACCAAGACATTGTTCAAAGAAACCAGCATCGATACGGGTGCAAGATCTTTACTTGGATCGAATGGCATCTTGGCATACAAGGCTGGATTGATGGCCTGAATGCCACTGGTGGTCATGAGCAGTGTGTAGCCATCGGGTGCGGAGCGCGCGACTTCGGCGCTACCAATGTTGCCACCGGCACCAGGCTTGTTGTCGACCGTGACGGGTTGGCCTAAATTTTTAGCCAATTCACGCGCGATGGCTCGAGACGCAATGTCCACAGCGCCTCCAGGTGGGAAGGGGCACACCAAGCGAATGGGCTTGTTGGGATAACTTTGTGCCAAAACAGGACTGGCCGTGCCGATGAAGCCAGCAAATCCAAGGGCCACCGCTAAAGCGGAGAGCCACTTTTTGGGGGATGAAGAGGTTTGAGAAGATGCCATGTGTACTCCACAATCAAAATGAGCCACAAGCCTATGAGAATTTCAAGAATTTGGGCACAGGATATTCCCTTGGACTGACCCCTAGGGGTCACCTCGGCGTCTTGATTTCAAGGTTTAATGCTGGCATTGCCCAGCTTGTGAGGACACATGCCCATCCTGCCTTCTATTTTGCTCAACGTCGGTCATGCACTAGATCATTTGTTTTTGTTGATCTTTGCGACGGCCGTCAGTGCGATTGCACAAGATTTTGGTGTGGGTCGTTGGGAAGACATGATGCCTTACACCGTCGGTGCATTTGTCATGTTCGGACTGGGTTCGATCCCTGCAGGCCGCTTGGGCGACTTATGGGGGCGCCGCCAAATGATGCTGGTGTTTTATTTTGGCATGGGCTTGTCCGCCATCGCGGTGGGTTTCACTCAAACACCACTTCAAATGGCCATTGCATTAACCGTCTTGGGGATTTTTTCTGCCATCTATCACCCCGTGGGGATTCCCATGCTGGTTCAAAAGTCTGAGCGACCAGGCTTGACCATTGGTGTGAATGGTCTGGCCGGTAATTTGGGCATTGCCATGGCCGCATTGTCGACGGGATTTTTGGTGGCCTGGCAGGGCTGGCGTGTGGCGTTTTGGGTGCCAGGTGTGGTCTCCATGGTGTGTGGTGTTTTATTTGCCATGTCGGCACCCCATGAGACGGTGGCACCCTCCAAGAAGAAATCCACGGTGGTTCAATTGCCCAAGCACTTGGCGTGGCGCACTTTTGTGGTGATGGTGGCTACTTCTACGACCACTAGTTTGTTGTTCAACATCACCACCAATGGCAATGCGCAGTTGCTGGCAGAGCGCTTGGATGGATTGGTTTCGGACCCTTCGCGCTTGGGGGTTTTGTTGGCGCTGATTTACGCTGTGGCGTCATTGGCGCAATTGGTGGTGGGGCGTTTGCTTGATTGGCTCCCTGTTAAACCACTTTTTTTCAGCATCTTGTTTTTGCAAATTGTGTGCTTTGCAATGGCCTCGCAAAGCACCGGGTGGGTGTGGTACGTTGCGGCCATTGCTTACATGGTGATGGTCTTTGGCGCCATTCCCTTTAGCGACACCATGGTGGTGCGCTACATCGACGATGCAATGCGTTCGCGTGTGAGTGGCACCCGTATTGCCATCTCATTTGGCATTAGCTCGTTGGCTGTCTATCTATTGGGGCCGTTTGTCAAAGCGTCGGGTTTTACGCAATTGATGATGGTCGCCTCAGGCGTTGCAGCCCTTGGCGCTTTCATCGTTTTGTTCTTGCCCAATGAGCGGCAAATGAATCAGTCGGCGCCTTAAACCGCAGCGGTCGCGACCACTTCTATGCGCCATTTTGGCGATGCTAAGTTCGCTTGAACTGTAGCGCGGGGCGGTGTATGGCCAGGCACCACCCAGGCGTCCCACACTTTGTTCATGCCCGCAAAGTCATTCAAGTCCACCAAGAATATTTGCACCATCAGAAGCTTGGTTTTGTCGGTGCCAGCTCGCGCAAGCAACTTATCAATGGCATCCAGCACCTGCTGGGTTTGGCCTTCAATGTCCAAATGAGGGTCTTCTGGAATTTGACCTGCCAGGTAGGCCACACCATTGTGAATGGCCATCTCGGACAAACGGGCGCCAACATCAAATCTTTGTACCATGTGAATGACCTTTTACGGAGGGTTAAGTAGCTTTGACTATTTTGCCATTCTGCAGCACTAGAATGCAGACACTTCATCAACCGCTGAATTCAGGACCTTTGCCTCATGAATCTACCGAATAGTCTGCGTGCCTTACAGCACCGGAATTTTCGATTGTTTCTGGTGGGGCAGGGCACTTCACAAATTGGCAATTGGGTTCAGTTGATTGCCACCAGTTGGTTGGTCTATCGCCTGTCCGGCTCCACGCTCATGTTGGGTTTGTCGGCCTTCAGCCTACAAATTCCCATGTTGCTGATCACCCCGTTTGCAGGCGTCTTCATCGATCGGCTGAATGTGAGGCGCGTTTTGTTTGCGACCAATGCCCTGGCCATGACGCAGTCATTGGTCATGTTGGCCCTGATGATCAGCGGCCTCATCGAGGCTTGGCATGTGGTGGTGGGCAATGCAGTCTTGGGCTTGGGCAATGCCTTTGATGCACCCGCCCGTCAAGCCTTGATTTCCAAACTGCTACCCAATCGACAAGAACTGACCAACGCCATTGCACTGAACTCAACGGTGATGAACGGTGCTCGTTTTATAGGCCCCATGTTGGGTGGCTTGATCACCGCAACGTTTGGTGAGATTTGGAGTTTTGCTGTCAACTGCATCATGCGACTGGCTGTGATCTCTGCACTTCGCGCAACACACATCACCCAGCATGTATTGATTCACACCCACGCTGGCGTGTTCCGACAACTGGTCGTGGGCATTCAATATGCCTATGGTTTTTTTCCAAGCCGATGCGCCTTGGTCTTGCTGGCCATCAGTAGTTTTTGCTTGCAGTCGTATGGCTCGCTTATGCCATGGTTTGCCAGCCAAAGGTTCCAGGGTGATTCGCGCACCCTGGGTCTGCTTTACAGCGCCGCGGGATTGGGGGCGGTGTGTGGCATGTTGTATTTGGCGTCACGCAACAACATTCGAGGCTTGTTCAAATTGATTGGTTGGCACGCAGGCATTGCCAGTCTGACTTTGATGGGGTTCTCATTAGCGCCTAGCTTGTGGGTAGCGTTACCGCTTTTATTTGTGTCTTCCATGAGCATGATGTTGACCGCTGCATCGACCAACACAGTGTTGCAAAGCATCGTGCCCGACGAACTTCGCGGGCGTGTTGCGGCGCTTTATGTCATGTCATTCTTGGGGATGTCGCCCCTTGGGTCACTGAGCTCGGGTTGGTTAGCCCATGAAATTGGCAGTCAAGCCGCATTGTGTATTTTTGCAATGGTGGGAGGCATGGCTGCGTTGGTGTATGCGCTGTATTTCAAGCGCATACGACAAGACATCTTGCCACTGTACGAAAAGCTAGGCATTCCACACCCCTGACCTTAGGGTGTGATTGAGTGCATCTTTTAGGGCGTGTGTTTTGCCAAGTAAGCAATCGCAGCAGCCATGCCGTTGGGACCATAAGGTATCTTTTGAACCGTCATGGCCGCTTCAATGCCAGCCAAGGCGCCCAAAATCATGGGCTCGTTCATGTCGCCCAAATGGCCAATTCGAAAGACGCGTCCAGCCAAAGGTCCGAGACCACCGGCCATGGCCACTTGGAA
>JACCED010942521.1_pt1 | contig 12729 bp, 14 predicted proteins | sample 7455021 | NCBI WGS metagenome assembly JACCED01 (sample SAMN15323456, study PRJNA562643) | freshwater metagenome | isolation source: river surface water | place: USA:Blue River Watershed | collected 2017-08-19
CCCTAGGTGGTGCGGGCTACCTGTGGAGCCGCAAGGGTACTTACGGGCCGGAGCACGTAGGTACGATTAGCGCAGCGTAATCGTACGCATGAAAAATCAATCGACAAATTTCAGGATGCAAGGAAATGCCTAATGCTCTTGGCCTTATTGAACATTTCATAAATAAGTAAAAGCAGGAATTTATCCCTCGTGTGGGGATAACGGCGCAACAGTAAAAATAGGGGCTAGGGAATAGCATGCGGGGGGAATGGCATTCGTACGATTACGCTGCGCTAATCGTACCTACATAAATAGATCCCCAATGCACTAGGCATTGGGAATATAGACATAGCCTACCGAACGCACGGTTTTAATGGTGGCCGGTTTATCCGGGTCAGGTTCAATTTTTTTACGCATGCGGGTGATGCGACTGTCTATAGATCTGTCGAACGGATCAGCATCGGTTTTGTGCGCAAGCTCCAGTAAATAATCGCGCGACAAGGGGCGATTGGGGTTGGCCAAAAATACCATCAACAAATCGTATTCCATTGCCGTGAGCGGCACTTCAGTATCGCCCTCCCAAAGTTTGCGCGTTTCCACATCCAACAAGCATTTGCCAATTTTTTTGCGCGCGTCTTGCACTGGTTGCGTATTCGCGGGCAATTCATTTTGCGTGCGGCGCAATACGCTGCGCACACGCGCCAGTAACGCGCGCAAATCAAACGGTTTGCCGACGTAATCGTCCGCCCCCATTTCCAGGCCGACCACCATATCCACCTGCCCGGCCGATGCGGTAACCATAATAATTCCGGCGCGGGTGTGTTCGCGCAAATAGCGTGTGAGAGTTAAGCCATCTTCTCCGGGCATATTCAAATCCAGCAGCACAATATGTGGTGTAAATTCCGGCAGGATTTTTTTCAGCTCCTGACCATTTACTGCCACCTTGACCGCAAATCCTTGCATCTCAAAATAATCGGCGAGAGTTTCGGCAATATCGATTTCATCATCGACCACAATCATTTGATATTGAGTGCTCATGTCGCTCACTTGATGCTAATTAATTTATTGATAAATTTATGCCGGACACAGCGGCAAACTCATTCGAAAGCAAGCACCGTTACCGGTGAAGGGCTCCAATTCCAAACTGCCGCCATGCGCTTCAACAATACCGCTGCACACCGCCAACCCCAAGCCAGTCCCTTTTCCAGGCGCTTTAGTGGTGAAAAAGGGTTCGAAAATGCGGCGCTCAACCTCGGGGGTTATACCCGGACCGGAATCTTTAATGCGCACAAGCAGTGCTGATTGATCGTCGGTAACTGAGGATTCGATTCGCAGTACTTTTTGCGCTGATTCCTGCATCGCCTGCTGCGCATTAATGATGAGATTGCTCACGACCTGATGAACCTGGTCTGCATCCGCCGATACGCGCGGCAAACACTCTCCAAGCGCTAATTGCAATTCAATGTGATGCTCGCGCAATTTGGGTTCAAGTAATTCAAGAACCCTTGTGATTAATTCGTTGACATCAACCGGGGCACAGCTGGGTGGCTGATTGCGAGCCATGGACAGGAAGGTGTTAATGATAGTGGCGCAGCGCTCGGCCGCTTGACGAATTTTATCGGCGCGTTTGAGCACGCGCGCATCCTGCTCGGTTTCTTGCAGCAATTGCGCCTGGCCCACGACAATCGCGAGTGGATTATTCAGCTCATGGGAAATTCCCGCGAGCAATGTCCCCATGGCCGCAAGTTTTTCATTGCGCTGTAAATCTTCGCGTTGACGCGCAATTTCATGCTCGGCATTGCGCTGGGCAGTGAGATCGCGAATGTAGGCGGTGACTAGACGGCGGCCAATTAAATCCACCTGACGTAAAGTAAGCTCCACCGGAAACTCACTGTTGTCACTGCGCTTTGCCTGCAATTCCAGGCGCTGCCCCAACACCTTGGGTGCGCCCTGTTCGCTGTAACGACGAAACCCATGCTCGTGTTGCGCGCGCATGGCATCGGGCACAATTAATTCACCGATGGATTGACCAAGGGCCTGCTCGCGGGTGTAACCAAACATTTGCTCGGCGGCTTCGTTAAATTCAATCACCGCTCCCTGCTCATCGATAGTAATCACTGCATCGAGCGACGCGGCGATCATCGCGCGATGTAATTTGCTACTGTTGTTTTTAATCACCAGCGATTGGTAAAACTGCCAGCGCGAATGCTGCTCGATGGTATAGCCCGCAAAAATTCCGATGATGGCATTGGACATCAGGAAAAAATTATTGGAAATAATATCGGCGAGCGGCAGGTTTTTATAAAACGCGATGCAGTTGTACAGCAGCACTATTAACAACACCGTGCGCAACGCGTTGAGAAACCGCAATCCAACAATAAACAGCGTCCAGGTGATGCACAGGTTTATACCCGCGTAGTAATAGTGGCTGTATTGGTTGTGGGTGATTAACAACATGGCAAAGATGCCACCGGCGGCCACCATGCTGGAGGTAAATACAATTTGCTGGTGGATGCGTTGGAAAATCGCCTGATAACTGATGAGAAATAGCAGCGCTAACAGGCTGCAGGTCACGGCGCGGACACCCCAAAGGGCCCACATGCTTTCCGGCACTAACAGGTAATCCAGAAACGCAAAATTCAGGTAGAGCACAAACGCCAGCGCCAGGGCGATACGCACTTGCTGGGCAATGTTGCTGGCCACATTGGCCTGGTATTCCTGCTCGAGACCCGCATCGCGAAAGAGCAGCGTCAATGGATTAAAAATCCGATAGCGCTGGCCAAAAGCGAGGCTGGTGTAATTGTCGATGACCAGATCGTTCATTCGTTTCCCTGCAATGCCATAGAACTGTTTGGTATGGCCGCGAAAGCCAAGTGACAAATTGTAACTGTTGGTAGATTTAGATGCAGCTGGGCGATGAAACTTTAACGCGCCGCGCTCTGGCAATTAACCCGATTACGCCTAGGCTTAAATAGCGGTACCCACTTTATGCACTGGAGGTGAGCAAGATGAGCAAATCTCAAGACAAACGCAAAGAAAGTAAAAAACCGGCAACTCGCACTGCCAAAGAAAAACACCAACTGAAAAAGGCCAAACAAGCCGACCATGCCCATCGCGAATTCTAGCGATGATGCGATCAAACAAAAGGGCGCAACCTGCGCCCTTTTTTTGTGCCTGTTAAAAACGCGAATTACTGTCCGAGCGACTCTCGCACCCGCAGTAACCCGCTGGCCACATCGGAACCCTGAGGTGCAAAGCGCAACCCCTGCTGCACAAACATCTCCGCTTTTTGCGGTTGCCCCAGCTGCATATAGGCCTGAGCCAACACCAGATACAAATCTGCCGCGCGCCGCTCGATACGCAAACCGCGCTCGGCAGTGGCAATAGCCCCCTGGTAATCCTGCGCGAGATATTGGTTACGTGCCTGGCGAGACAAGCTGACGGCGGCTGGGTTCAAGCTCACTGCTGGCCTGGGTACCACGCCCGGCTGCGGCTGTACCACTGCCGGCGTGGTTGAGGGCTTGGTTGTTACGGCCGGTTTGGAGGGAGTAGGCGCTGGACGCGGTGAAGGCTGCTGGCTGTAGGGCGTACAACCGATAAAAGCTAACACACAGCCTGCGATTAACAGGCGTTTACACAAGTTGATCATGGGATATCCGCTACGAATTATTCAGCTTCTTTAGTCGCAGCCTTGAGCAGCCGCGCAATTTCTTTCCACAAATCGATATAGGCCAGTGCCGCTCGACTGCGCTGATTGTAACTGGTGAGTGGTGCCCGGCGCAGCCCCATTTGCTCAACGGCCGAATCATTCGGCACATAGGTCTTGAGCATGGGTACCGGCATTTTCTTGCTGTTTTCAACCGCGTCGCGATGCAGGCTGCGGCGCATATCCACCAAATTGAAAAATCCAACGATACGTTTGGGCGCAGATTTCTTGCTGTTCAAAAACTCGATCACTTGTTCCATGGCGCGAATCGAGAGTGGGCTGGGAATCATCGGGATTAATAAAATATCCACTTCCTGCAACAGCTGTTCAACGCTGGGGGAGAGCGTGGGCGGGCAATCGAATATCAGCACATCGGCTTTTTCACTGAGCGGCTTGAGCAATTGCTTGAGGAATTTTTTGTCTTTACTGAGCTCATCAAATTCACTATCAAGACTGCGCAAACTCAAGTCCGCGGGAATCAGCATCAAGCGCGGATAGGGACTATAGAGCTCCATCTCTCCGATGGATTTGCCCTTGCTAAACAACTTGATCGCCTTGGCGGAATCCGGCTCCTGCTGACAAAACCAACTGGCCGCTGCCTGCGGGTCCAAGTCCCACAGAATCACGTTCTTTTTGGCGGCGGCAGCCATATAGGCCATGTTGACTGCAGTGGTAGTTTTGCCCACGCCGCCCTTGAGGTTATAGAAAGCGATTTTGATCATAACAATCCTATGCGTGTTGTTACCGGTCGCGCCATCTTGCAAGGGAGCAAGTGCCGGTCATTATCGTGAAGGAAATCTGCTCAAGGCGTTTTAACTTGTAGCATTTTTATGCAAATCATTCAAAATTTATCCGCCATTTCACACCTGTCATGGATTAAAAGCATCGATTAGCGCATAAGCAAGCAATGAGCTCCGGCGAGCGCTACAATCGCACCCTCTTTCCCGAGTCACTTGTTATGAGCCAGACCCATCCCTACGAACCGCTTACCCCTGATTTGGTATTGGATGCGATTGAAAGCACCGGCCTGCTAACAGATGCGCGAATACTGGCACTTAACAGCTATGAGAACCGCGTATATCAGGTGGGGATTGAGGGAAGCTCGCCGCTGATCGCCAAGTTTTATCGCCCGGAACGCTGGAGCAATGAACAGATACTGGAAGAACACCAGTTCACCCAAGCGTTAAAGGACTTGGAGATTTCAGTCGTACCACCACTAGTCGACGATCAAGGCAACAGCCTGTGCGAATTCCAGGGGTTTCGCTTTGCACTCTACCCGCGCCAGGGCGGTCATGCGCCAAACCTCGATGACTTTGATGCGCTACTCTCTCTGGGACGTACGCTCGGACGCATGCATGCCTTGGGCAAGGCACAAGCATTCCAACATCGCCCCGGGTTAGATATCCAAACCTTCGGTCGGGCGAGCTACACTTTTTTGCTCGAGCAGGACTTTATTCCGGCAAGTTTGCGCGAGTCCTATCGCACTCTGGGTGCCGACCTACTGGCGCGCTGCGATACGGTGTTCGCGCGCGTGGATTACACGCCTATCCGCCTTCACGGCGACTGTCACCCGGGCAACATTTTGTGGCGCGATGAAGTACCGCATTTTGTCGACTTTGATGATGCGCGCATGGGGCCGGCGATCCAGGATTTATGGATGCTGCTCTCGGGTGAACGCGACCAGCAGACGGCGCAGATGAGCGAGATACTGGAGGGTTACCGCGAGTTTTGCGATTTTGATCTGGCCGAACTGCAACTGATCGAAGCCTTGCGCAGCTTGCGTATCATGCATTACAGCGCCTGGCTGGCGCGTCGCTGGACCGACCCGGCCTTTCCCCGGCATTTTCCCTGGTTCAATACCGAGCGCTACTGGGGCGAGCATATTCTGGAACTGCGCGAACAGCTGGCGGCACTCAATGAGCCACCATTAGTCATTTACTAGTAACAAGCGGTTGGAAATTTAACATTCACCCCCAATAATGGTTTTCTGATCTGATTGATTGTTTGGAGTATTCCCATGACTGCATCTGCACCCGCCCTGGTGGTCGATAGCCTCTGGGAATCAATTCGCCTGCAAACCCGCAAACAGGCGGAGTCGGAACCGGTATTGGCCAGTTTCCTCTATTCCACCATCCTCAACCATGACTCACTGAAAGCCGCGCTTAGCTTTCATCTCGCCAATAAACTGGATAGCCCTGCTTTGCCGGCCATGCTAATTCGCGAAGTGATTGAAGAGGCCATGGGCAAAGATGACAGTATTATCGAAGCGATCCGCGCCGATTTACTCGCCGTGAGTGAGCGCGACTCAGCTTGTTGCTCGCTGGTAACCCCGCTGCTCTTTTTCAAAGGCTTTCACGCACTGCAGGCCTACCGCGTGGCTCATTGGCTTTGGCAACAGGGGCGCAACTCGCTGGCGCTGTTTCTGCAAAACCGTATCTCGTCGGTGTTTGCGGTGGATATCCACCCCGCTGCACAAATCGGTAAGGGCATTATGTTTGACCATGCGACCGGTATAGTGATCGGCGAAACCGCTGTGGTAGAAGACAACGTCTCCATCATGCAGTCGGTGACTCTGGGGGGCACCGGTAAAGAGGCGGGCGACCGTCATCCCAAGGTACGCAAAGGCGTGTTAATCGGTGCTGGAGCCAAAATTCTTGGCAATATTACCCTGGGTGAATGCGCCAAAATTGGCGCTGGAAGCGTGGTATTGAAAGATGTTCCCTCCCGCGCGACAGTTGCGGGGGTACCCGCGCAAATCATCTGCGAAACCCAGTGCTCACAACCATCACGGGAAATGGATCATTTGATTCGCTAACCACTCATCTACAAATACCAAATCCACAAATACCAAACAGCCTAGCTGGCGCCGGGAATTTAGTTTCGTCGCCAGAAACGTTTTCTTTGCCTCTGCGCTGCCCCAGAATAATCCTCGCGCACCAAAACATTCCCCCTTATTGCTCATTTATAGGTCGAAATCGCCAGCTATAACCGGAAATTCGCCTTTGGTCTGATATTTGCTCAACTGCAATTCCAAGACCGAGGAGAAGAAGCATGCAATACACTAAGCCGATGATTGATTTGGTGTACGAGATTCGCCGTCGCGTTGAGCCCGATGTAAAACCGGGTGTGAAAATGGCGAACCCGGAGCTGCTTAAGGAATTAGCGGATTACTACCAAAGTGCCAAAGACACTATTCTTAAAACCCTGATCAAAGAACTCCTGTCTCTCGCAGGTACACAGTGGCTGGGACTGATACAGCCAGTGTCGGCTACCGCAATCAAAGCGGAACCAGCCCCGAAAACCGATTTACCGAAACAGGTCGTTAAGGTCTATCGCGGGCAGACGATATTGGTTGACGCGCCCCGCCCGGAGCTGCTGGCCGCTGCGCCGGCCAAGCCAGTTCGCATGTACCGCGGCCACCCAGTGGATTGAGCATCCATTTCTGGACGATAAGAGTGTCAACAGCCACAATTACAAGGACTGGCCCAGCCAGTAACTTTTAATTGTGAGCACTATGAGCAAACTTTTTGAAAATGAGTGGCTGCGCACTCTGGCGATAGCCTGTGGGCTCATTTTATTGAGCAGCCAACTGCACGCTGAAACCTCGGCACGCATTGGGGTCCTGCCGGACATTCAAGCGGATTATCGTCAATTTTTAGGGGAGCGCAGCCCGACCGCCGTTGATTATTACGGCGGCCTTCATGCACGCCGCGATGTAATCGACCTGATACTGATGCAGCAGGCGCTCGCTCTTGGCGGCTTTACTCAGCCGCTGCAGTTTTTCGCGGAAGAAAACTATTTCCGCAGCATTCGCAATGTGCTCGACGGGAAAACACTCACTGTCAGCGGCACCATCTGGTATCAGGATCTGGAAGACCAGCGGGACAAAGTACATATCACACCGCCATTGGTATTGGATGGGCAATTTACCGTTGGCTTTTACACATCTGCTGATAACCTCAAGGCTCAAGAGAGTAAAACGCTTGCCCAGTTAACCCAGTTGAAAGTGGTGACCAGCCGTCAGTGGAAGCCGGATTTGATTACGCTTGAATCCATGGGATTTAATAAAATTATGTTCACACCCAATTGGGTCAATATGGCGCGCATGATAAATGCCAAGCGTGTGGATTTAACTTTGTCGCCGTTTGCAATGAACCCGGAGCAGGAAATTGTGGTAGACGGAATTCGCTTGGTGCCGATTAAAGGCGTGAGGGTTGCAATTAGAGGGAGCCGTCATTGGCCGGTGAGCAAAACCCATCCGCTTGGCGATGCATTTTATCAAGCGTTGAGCAAAGGCATTTCACAACTGCGAGCCAATGGTACCATTGAACGCGCTTACCGCGAGTGCGGATTTTTTCATCCAGAGCTGGCGAGCTGGCAATTATTAAATCCGCCAGCCGCCAATTAACTATTCAACTATTATTTTTGTTGTTGCTGTTTCAGCAAATCGCGAATTTCTGTGAGCAACACTTCTTGCGCACTGGGAGCAGGTGGCGGCGGGACATCTTTCGCTTTCACTTTATTGATGACTTTAATCAGCATAAAAATCGCAAACGCGATAATTGTGAAATCAATAATAGTCTGTAGAAATTTACCAATAGAAATGACCACCGCCGGAGTCGCTCCTTCGGCTTCTTTTAACGTAATAACTAAATCACTAAAATCTACCCCGCCAATCAGCAATCCAATGGGGGGCATAATCACATCTGCCACAATGGATGTGACGATTTTTCCGAAAGCAGCGCCGATAATAATACCGACTGCCAAATCCACCACGTTGCCGCGCACTGCAAATTCTTTAAAATCTTTAATAAAGCTCATAGCTCTTCCCCTTTATGTGTTTGTTGAGCGCGCACATGCGCTGCAACTTTTATAGCCTATAACGTTCTGAAAACCAAACGGTAATTGCAAAAACGCCAACCCGGTCATTCATCTTCACGCAGCGCGTAAACTTGCGGACAACCTTGCTCATCTACCGCGACCTGCAACACCATAGGCCGGCAGCAAACCTGACAATCTTCAACATAAGTTTGCTGATCGATAGAGCAATCTACCAACACGCTGATTGGCTCGCCGCAATAAGGACAATCCAGAAAACATTCCTCAAGTAAACTCATGACAATACTCCTATGAACAATACGAGTTAATAGGCAGCCGGCAAATCAATTCCCAATTCATTCCAGATTTCATCTACACGATTTTTAATTTGCTGGTCCATCACAATCGGAGTACCCCATTCGCGCGTCGTTTCACCCGGCCATTTATTGGTCGCATCAAAACCGATTTTGGAACCCAACCCGGAAACCGGCGAAGCAAAATCCAGATAATCGATGGGAGTATTTTCCACCATAAGCGTATCGCGTGCCGGATCCATGCGCGTAGTCATCGCCCAGATCACATCTTTCCAATCCCGCGCATTGACGTCGTCATCGGTAACAATCACAAATTTGGTGTACATGAATTGCCTCAAGAAACTCCAAACCCCCATCATCACGCGCTTGGCGTGACCGGGATATTGTTTCTTCATGGTAACTACCGCCATGCGGTAAGAACAACCTTCAGGCGGCAAATAGAAATCCACGATTTCCGGGAATTGCTTTTGCAGAATTGGCACAAATACTTCGTTCAAAGCCACGCCGAGAATGGCAGGTTCATCTGGCGGGCGGCCAGTGTAAGTGCTGTGATAAATTGGATCGCGGCGATGTGTAATTCTCTCGACGGTAAATACCGGGAAATTATCCACCTCATTGTAATAACCGGTGTGATCACCAAACGGACCTTCGGGGGCCATATCATTCGGGGCGATATAACCTTCCAGGATAAATTCGGCCGATGCAGGTACTTGTAGATCATTGCCAATACATTTCACCACTTCGGTTTTGTCGCCACGCAATAAACCCGCGAAGGCGTATTCAGAAAGTGTATCGGGAACTGGTGTGACCGCACCAAGAATAGTTGCCGGATCAGCCCCCAGTGCAACAGCAACCGGAAAAGGTTTACCGGGGTTCTGGATTTGGAACTCGCGAAAATCCAATGCGCCGCCACGATGCGAAAGCCAGCGCATAATCAAACGGTTCTTACCGATTTTTTGCATCCGGTAAATACCGAGATTTTGGCGCTCTTTGTGCGGCCCACGCGTAACCACTAATGGCCAGGTCACCAGCGGTGCCGCGTCACCTGGCCAGCAGGTTTGAATCGGAATTTGATCGAGATCGACCGCCGCGCCTTCCAGCACAACTTCCTGGCTGGGCGCATTGCTCAACACCTTGGGCGCCATATTCAAAACCTGTTTGAAAATTGGCAATTTCTCCCACGCATCTTTAAACCCTTTCGGCGGTTCCGGCTCTTTTAAAAAGGCGAGTAATTTTCCCACATCGCGCAAGGCATCTACCGATTCTTGCCCCATGCCCAACGCAACGCGTTCAGGCGTACCAAATAAATTTCCCAACACAGGAATCGAATAACCTTTAGGGTTTTCAAATAACAGCGCTGGGCCACCGGCACGCAATGTGCGGTCGCAAATTTCAGTCATCTCCAGATTGGGATCGATTTCCTGCTTGATGCGCTTTAATAATCCGCGCGCTTCCAGCAGAGCGATAAAATCGCGAAGGTCTTTATATTTCATGTGGTGAAAACTCACGGGGCGAAAAAGCAAAAACGCCTTCCGCCGTTGGTAGAATTGGCGGAAGGCGTTTCACATTCCGCCCTGCAAATTTACTTTATGTAGCGTTTATTTGCGCTTCATAGACTGGAAGAATTCGTCGTTGGTTTTAAAGTCTTTCAGCTTATCGAGCAGGAATTCAGTTGCCGGAACATCTTCCATATCGTTCAGCAAACGACGCAAAATCCACGCGCGTTGCAACTCGTCTTCTTTCATCAACAAGTCTTCGCGACGAGTACCTGAACGGCGCACGTTGATCGCTGGATAAATACGCTTTTCAGCGATCTTGCGATCCAGGTGCAATTCCAGGTTACCGGTACCTTTAAACTCTTCGTAAATAACCTCGTCCATTTTGGAGCCGGTATCTACCAGAGCAGTAGCGATAATACTCAAGCTACCACCTTCTTCGATGTTACGTGCAGCACCGAAGAAACGCTTTGGACGCTCAAGTGCATGGGCATCCACACCACCGGTCAATACTTTACCGGATGAAGGAATTACGGTGTTGTAAGCGCGCGCCAGACGCGTAATAGAGTCGAGCAAAATGACAACGTCTTTCTTGTGTTCAACCAAGCGCTTCGCCTTTTCAATTACCATGTCCGCCACTTGTACGTGACGTGCTGGCGGCTCATCGAATGTTGATGCAACCACTTCGCCACGCACCGAGCGCTGCATCTCGGTAACTTCTTCCGGACGTTCGTCAATCAATAACACAATTAAATGACATTCGGGGTTATTGCGCGTAATCGCCTGCGCAATATTTTGCATCATGATGGTTTTACCCGCTTTTGGTGGTGCAACGATCAGTCCGCGCTGGCCTTTCCCGATAGGGGCAATCAAATCGATGATACGACCGGTGAGATCTTCGGTAGAACCGTTACCGGCTTCAAGCAAGAGGCGAATATTGGGAAATAGCGGAGTGAGGTTTTCAAACAGAATTTTGTTGCGGGAGCTTTCCGGTTTGTCGAAGTTAATATCGTTAACTTTCAACAGGGCAAAATAGCGTTCACCTTCTTTCGGTGGGCGAATCTTGCCAGAAATGGTGTCGCCGGTGCGCAGGTTAAAGCGGCGAATCTGGCTGGGTGAAACATAAATGTCATCGGGGCCTGCAAGGTACGAACTGTCTGCAGAGCGCAGGAAACCAAATCCATCTACCAAAATTTCCAATACACCATCGCCGTAAATATCTTCGCCACCTTTTGCATGGCGCTTGAGGATATTAAAAATAATGTCCTGCTTACGCGAGCGGGCGATATTTTCCAAACCCATTTCGTGGGCGATATCAATTAATTCTTCAATGGGTTTCTTTTTAAGGTCGGTTAGGTTCATAGGAGAGACTTTATGGATGGATGTGAGTGTTGCAGATAGTGACTTTTCAAATACGAATAATTACGAACTAATAATTGCAATCTAATAATAATTACTTAACAAAAGTTAGCCGGAAAAATGTCGGTTAACGACTTGTTGTTTATAAAAAGGTTTGCACTTTTGCTGTTATTGTCGCTGCGCCGGGGATTGAACTTTTCAGATAAATTCCAGGATGCAAGCTTGCCAGCCCAAGGTAACAGGTTCAATTAACTTATCAATTATTTATACAGTGAATTGACGGGCTAACTGACAAATCCAAAACTTCAGGATTCCAAGGACAAGGTTAACAGCAGGAGTAAGGGTTTGTTCGTCTGGTTATTGTGAATCAGGCAGGCGATTCGAGGAGGAACAAACATCAGGTTGAGTGGAGTATAGCCAGAAAAAACGCACAGTGCAAAAACAAATTGGGCCGTTTTTGTAACGGCCCGATCAGTTTTAAAGTGAACTATTGATAAAATCAACCAGCTGCGGCTTGCTCAGCGCACCCACTTTCGTCGCATGGGCGGCACCATTTTTGAAGATGATCAGGGTTGGAATGCCGCGAATACCAAATTGTGCGGGAGTGTCCTTGTTCGCATCCACGTCCATTTTGGCGATCTTGATTTTGCCTTCAAACTGTTCAGCCAGGTCATCCAGAATCGGGGCAATCATCTTACAAGGGCCACACCACGCCGCCCAAAAATCTACCAATACTGGCAAATCAGCCTTCAAAACATCCTGCGCAAAGCTCGCATCGCTTACATGAACAATTGCATCACTACTCATAAGAAACTCCAAACCTTGCGGTTAATTAGTGGCGGGATTATCCCAAAACAATGAAGGCATCATAAGGATTGCCCCAGGTACAGGCAAGGAGAAAAAACCAATTATTGCCATAGGGGAACGCTATGCGCCGGGTGCGCTTCGCTCGCGCCGAACCACTCCAACCCCCTCAAATGCGCCGTAGAGATTGTCAAACGTGACTGGTTTGGACAGGTAATAGTTCATACCGCTGGCAAAGACCGCCTCTCGATGC
>JACCED010270262.1_pt1 | contig 12728 bp, 12 predicted proteins | sample 7455021 | NCBI WGS metagenome assembly JACCED01 (sample SAMN15323456, study PRJNA562643) | freshwater metagenome | isolation source: river surface water | place: USA:Blue River Watershed | collected 2017-08-19
CGAAATTCAAACACCACGACGCAGGCTGTCGCCATGCGGCACCAGCTGATCGAGAATTTTCGCTGAGGAAATAACGCCCGGCACCCCTGCCCCCGGATGCGTACCCGCGCCGACAAGGTAAAGCCCCTTTACCTCCTCACTCACATTATGCGGACGGAACCAGGCGCTTTGGAATAATTGCGGTTCCAGCGAAAACGCCGCGCCATTCACCGACAGCAACCGATCACGAAAATCCTGTGGCGTCAGCATGCGCGATGTCACGATTGAATCGCCAAGCCCTGGCAGAACGGTTTCTTCCAGGCGCTTTTCAATGGCCGCGCGATAGGGTTCCGCGTGGTTTGCCCAATCAATGCCGGAACCAAGATGTGGCACTGGCGCCAATACATAGAAGGAATCACAACCCGGCGGTGCCAGGGACGCATCCGTGGCTGTTGGCCGATGCAGATAAAGGCTGAAATCCTCCGCCAGATGCTTGCGGGTGAAGATATCATGCAGCAGGGCCTGATAGCGCGGGCCGAGCACCATGGTGTGGTGATAGACATCATCGTACCGGCGATTGGTGCCGAAATACCAGACGAAAAGGCTCATGGAATAACGCGCACGGGCAATCTTGCGGTCCGTCCAGCGCCGACGCGGATATTCGGCAAGTAATTTGCTATAGGTCCAGGCGACATCGGCATTTGAAACCACAATATCCGCCGGAATGACCTCACCAGATTGCAATACAACCCCGGTTGCTTTCCCAGCTTCTGTCGTGATCGTTTTAACTTCTGCGTTGTAGCGAATGGTAGCGCCCAGCCCTTCTGCCAGACGCAAAATGCCCTGCACCAAAGCACCCATGCCACCCATGGCGTAATGCACACCATGGATGCGTTCCAGATGCGCAATCAGGCAGTAATAGGCCGTGGTGGTCATGGGATTGCCGCCGATCAATAGCGGATGAAAACTGAAGGCAACCCGAAGCTTGTCGCTTTTGAAATAATCGCAGACCTTGTTGTAGACAGTGCGGTAGCCTTGCAGGCGCACCATATCCGGCGCTGCGCTGATCAGCGATGCAAAACGATGAAAGGGCTGGTCTGCCAATTCTGCGAAAGCAACCCGAAAGATGCGTTCACTTTCAAGAATGAAGCGTTCAAACCCCTCGCTATCTTCCGGGGCAATGCGCGCCACTTCAGCGCGGGTGACATCCAGATCCGCCGAACAGCGCATGACCTCCCCATCATCGAAGCGGATGAGGTAGAAGGGATCCATGGCGCGGATATCGACATCATCCTGAAGGCGCCGCCCTGCCAGGGCCCATAATTCTTCGAGCAGATAGGGCGCGGTAATGATGGTGGGGCCGGCATCGAAGGTGAAGCCGTCCTGCCGAAACACATAGGCGCGCCCACCAGGCGCATCCAGTTTTTCAAGAATAGTGACGCGCCAGCCCCGCGCGCCCAACCGCACCGCTGCGGCCAAGCCGCCAAAGCCAGACCCAATGACCACCGCATGGGGCCGCGGATCATCTGCCATGTGCGCTGCGTCATTCATCGCTGACATCTCCGCGGCATATGCCCGCCATGGATGGAAAAGGAAGGCCCCTGCGCATCACGCAGGGGCCCCCATGATAGACTTCTCAGCTTGTGGGATGGCCCAAGGCGCCATCCCGATAAGCTTAGCGCGGCGTGGCATCCGCCGACCGAAGCGGGCCGGGATTGACCAGCTTCAGTTCCGGATAGTCACGCAGCATTTGCGCCCCATTGAGCGGCCGATTCACACCCTGGTGACAGGTTGCGCAATTGACCTTCAGCGGATCACCCAAAACCCCAAGACGAGGCCCATGCGGACCATCGGCCGGGCCATTGGGGTTGCGGGCCCAAAGCGGCTTCAATGGTTCGATGAAGGACATGTTGATGTCCCGCACCATACGAATGCCATGCCAAGCTGTGGTCCGCGCGGGCGGGCTTTGCGCCCATTCCGCGAAGGAACGGCTGTTATGGCAATGCGTACAATTCACATCGAGCGCATTGGACATATGCACCATCAGCCCATAGGTCCATTCCGTCGTCATGACATTCTGACTGTTACGACCCGGCAGTGACGTTGAGCTGATGTTACGGATTTGCTGATCCCCCAGTAGGAAGGGCGTGAAAGGATCAGATGGCAGCGATGTTTGACCGACCGATGCGGCAGGATGGTTCTGCCCACGCGGCGCCTGCAAGCCAGCACGCGCATTGGGTTCAGTTGACCAGACCATGGCCGGAATTGGATTGCCGCGATGGCAGGTGTAGCACGTCACGCCGGTATTGCCGACATGCGCCGACCAATCCGCATTGATCTTCTGCGTCATCTGCAACATGCGCCGGGCGACAACCTTGGTGTAGATTTCGTCAGACGCCATGTTTTCGACATTGTGGCAATAACCGCAGCCCTGATTGGGCGCGATCCATTCCGTCATGGCCTGCATGATGCGCCCGAATTGTGCGACACTGACATCACGCAGCACCTGCACGTTTTCGAAGCTTTCATGCGCCTTGGGGCCGTCCGTGTCCGCCGCTTCAGGCGCTTCCGGCACCTGATTGGCAGCACGGATTGCCGGGATGCTCCGGGGGTTTTGCACATCCCCCATCGAAAGGCCACGGAAGCCACCCTGGGTAGACAGAACCGGCGGCCTTTCGAAGGTAGTGACGAAGATCACCCCGCAAAGCAGCGCCGCAACAGCAGCGGCGATGCCCATGGTAAACTTGTTCATCGCGGCGCTCCTTGCGTGATGGAGGGATCAATCGCCGGCGTCCAGGGCATGGTATAGGAAGGCGCGAAGTGCCGGTCCACCGCCCAGAGATACCAGTTATCAACCACCGTACCGGTTAGAAGAATGCCGATCCCACCCGCGACGGGGCAAAGGAAGGCAAACCACCAGGCCCAGCGGTGGATGCTTTCGAACGTGGCGTTGAAGCCCATGGTCCAGCGCCAGAACAGCGCACCACGTTCAGCCGCCGTCCCACGATCCAGGGTTAGATCGATTTCACGCTCACCACCATAACGACCCAGCGCCAGGATGGTTGCGGCATGCATCGCAAAAAGCAGCACGGAACCATAAAGGAACACGATCGACAGGGCATGGAAGGGATTATAGAAAAGATTGCCGTAGCGGATTGAGAAAGCCGCCGTCCAATCCAGATGCGGGAAGATGCCGAAGGGTACTGCTTCGCTCCAGCTGCCCATCGCGATAGGGCGGATGAAGCCCAGCACCAGATAGAGCCAGATAGCGCCGGCAAAACCCCAGGCGACATGCGTGCCCATCCCAAGTTCACGCGCCCGGCGATAGGTACGCACCCACCAGAGCAGGATCGACAGCGTCAGGAAAAACCCTGCCACGATCCACCAGCCGCCCTTATTCAGCGGCGGAATGCGCAGACCATATTCGGGGCCAGGCGGTTCAAGCGCCAACCAGAAAAGCTGGCGAATGAATTCGCTCAGATTCCAATTGACCGAGGCCAGCATGTTCAGGCCGATGATCTCAAAGGCAATGAAGCCAAAGAGCAACGACAGAATGCCGAGATAGCCAAGATAGATCGGGCCGATCTGCGCATCACCCAAGCGACCAAACAAATGGACTTCGCGCGGCGTGCCTTCACGCGGCGAATTATCCGCCGGCAAGGGCACACCAGGATAGGGTGCCGGTCCGCGCACCTGTATCCGGGTGAAAATGTTTTGATATTCAGCCATGAGAATTATCCCTCCCCTCGCCTAGCGCCAGATAGGCAGGTTGAGCCACCAGCCCCACCACTCGGGCCAGCCGCGGGTCCAGAAGGGTCCGCTGATCACGATGCAGATCGCACTCCAGATGCCCGCCGAAAGCGCCAGAAAAAGGCCCAGACGGTGGATACCAAGCGTGCCGATCGAGTAGCCGATCAGATCACGGAAAAAGGTGTTTTCATGCTCGGCGGTCTTCACCGGTTCACCTTCAGGCGGGTTCAAGGCCGAAAGTACCAATGCGCCATGGAGCGACAGCGCCAGCACCGTGGTGAAGAAGAAGGTCACCGCGATCATATGCGCTGGATTGTAATGGAAATGCAGATATTGGTACCCGACATTGGATACCCAATCGAGGTGACTCCAGATGCCATAGGGGAAACCATGTCCCCAGGCACCCATCAGCACCGGCCTGATCACGACCAGCGTGAAATAGGCAAAAACCGCAACGCCATAAGCGATGGGAATATGATATCCCATGCCAAGCTTGCGTGAAATTTCTGCCTGTCGCAGCGCCCAGGAACCAAAGGCACCCAGCGCGCAGATCGTGATCATTTGCCACAATCCGCCTTCGCGCATCGGCGCCAGACGAAGACCGTATTTCAGATCCGGCGGCGCAATATTGATCAGCCACGGGTTCCATGTCCCGCCGATCGCCGCGCCATACAGGATCAGGGCGGTCCCAATAAAAGTGAAAAAGGCGCAGGTCACGCCGAAGAACCCGACATAGAATGGCCCTATCCAGAAATCGAATAGGTCACCCCCTATCAGGGTGCCGCCGCGGACGCGGTATTTCCGCTCAAAGCTCAACATCGCCATCGCTTGGTGCTCCTCTCCCGACGGGGCCTTGGCCCGCCTGGCGGTCCCTTATGGTCTGCAATGCGGGCGAGGCAGTTTCGGCTGCCTCACCCAATTCGCTGTAGCGCGGCCGAAGCCGCACCACACCTTAACCTCCGACGCGCTGGCCGGGGGTATATGTCGGCGCAGCCGCGCACCAACCGAGGTGGTCGCAATAGCGCGGTGAGCTCAACACGGCGAAGTGAATCACCGCAGCGATCGCAACAACACCAGCCGCGCCGAGAAACCCGACACGACGAGCGTCAATCACCATCCACATTTTATGCATATCGAACATGCTCCTGTCTTTTCGCCCGGGTCTTCAGCAAAGCCTTCAACCCGGAACATCCTTCAGAAGAAGCGCCAGTCGGGCGGAACCACTTGTCCGGTATAGACAAGCGGACGCCACAACCAGACAAGGATGTGTGCTCCCATTGAAGCGAAAACCGAGAAAGCCCATCCCTGAACCACCAGGCTGTGGACTTCCCTAGCTTGAGCTTCCGTCAGGCGCGTTCTTGAATCGGCCATCTGAAAATCTCCTACTTGGCCTTGCGGCCATTACCGCGTCCACCCGCGCGGCAGGGACGGCAAAGGCGGAAAACCACCCAAGCCTGCCCATGCATCAACAAGCCGAAGCTGGCTGATGCATGAGATCTGTTAAGGCGAGAGCGCTTCATGCGGGCACCATCGCTAAGGTCTTGGCGACACGTTCAGCCGTCACGCGCGGTTCCTGGGCGGCGCGTGCTTCGCGCTCCACCTGTTCTCGCAAGCGTTTTGCGGCTGAAATGCGCAAAAGGAAGGGTTCATTCTCAACGCGGGCATCAAGCATTTCGACCGCGGCATCATCCCAGGCTTCACCAGCGCGTGCGGGTGTGGGGTCAACCTTGTCCAAATCCGTGCCCAGCGGCAGGATGTGAAACAGCGCATCGAATAACGCGTTGCAGTATTCCTGAATAACGTAAGTGGCGCCCGCATAACCCATGAAAGGCGTGCCCGTCGCACGGCGGATGATCGCACCCGGAAAACTCGCGGGGATATACATCGCCCGGCTGCGCAGTTCCGCAGCATACATCCGCTCATTATAGGAACCGAAAAGCACCAGCGGCGGTGTTTTCTTGAGCGCTTCGCGCACCGCGGCATTATCAGGCTTCTCGCCGGCCTTGCGCGCAAAGGCGAAGGAACAGGGAATGCCCATTTCCTCGGTCAGGAAGCGTTGCAGGCCACGCGTATAGGTCTCATTCGCAACAACCGCATAGGATGCCGAAGCGTAGAAATCCTGGGTAACACTGCGCCACAAATCCCAAAGCGGTTTGACCGTGGTGTGTTTCTCACGCTCGATAAACGGCTCGGGATCAAGACCGGTCAGCTCACCAAGCTTGCGCAGGAAATTCGTGGTGGCAAAAAGCCCCATCGGCGCCTGCAAATAAGGGCGCTCAAGCTCCTCGCATAATTTGCGGCCGAATTCGCGATACATGCAGATATTGACATCCGCATCGGGCAGTTTCGCGATATCTTCCACATGGCTGCCCAGCGGAAAGACCAGATTGATCTCACAGCCGATGCCTTCAACCAGCCTACGAATCTCAGCCAGGTCAGAAGGCATGTTGAAGGTGCCATAGATGGGGCCAATGATATTCACGCGCGGCTTTTCGCCTTCCTTGCGCGTGCGTGGCTTCATCTTGCGCCCACGGGCGCCAAATTCATTCCACAACCACATGATGGCGCGATCCGCCGCCTGCCATTGGTCTTCATCAATAGTGCGGCAGATGAAGCGCTGCAGATTGCTGCCTTGCGGCGTCACACCGCCGCCGATCATTTCAGCGATGGAACCGGTCACGACCACCGCTGGCAATTCCGCATCCTGCGTCGCCGCAGCCCGTTTCAGCGCGCCTTCGGTGCCGTTTTGTGACAGTGATTCCTCATCAAGCCCGGTCACGACAATCGGCAATTCATGCGGCGGCAGCGCATCCGTGTAATGCAGCACCGCCGTCACGGGCAGGTTTTCACAACCCACCGGCCCATCAATCACCACGCGCAAGCCACGAATGGCGGAAAAGGCGTAAATCGCCCCCCAGTAGCCACCAGCGCGATCATGATCGAGAACGAGCATCGCTCAGCTCCCCACCGCTTCTTCGGCCTTGGCCTTGGCGGCGCGGAGTTTCCGCTGCCGATCACGGAAGCCAGGCGGATCCACCGGCTTTTCCTTGAAGCCGTAGCCCGCACCATCCGGCGTGCCGACACCTTCGAAGAAGGAAACCATGCGCGCGAAGCGTTCGCGCCCGCCGGTTTGCGCCGCGACAATGCCTGCCATGGAAGCAGCGCCAGCAGGGCCGAAAAGCGGCCGGGCCGATACCATATTGGTGAAATAGAGTGCCGGCGTGCCGAGTTCCTTGGCCTTCTGCACCAGCGGCGTGGTGCCCAGCGCCAGATCGGGCCGCGCATCGCGCATTGCCGCGATATCCTGCTCCAGGCTGGCACGATACTGCACGTGGCAGCCATGATCCTGCAGCCAGGCGCGATCCGTCTCGCTCCATTCAGTGCGCGGCGCGGCGGTGCCAACATAGGGTACTTCCGCGCCGGCTTCGATCAGCAGGCGCGCCACCAGCAATTCCGAACCCTCATAGCCGGAAACGGTGATGCGGGCCTTGACTGGGTTTGCCGCCAAGGCACCCCGAATGGCGGGCAAGGCGCGGGTCTTGGCGGCGGCGATGTCACTCGGCTTCACGCCGGCTGCGGCACCAATCGCCTCCAGCCAGGCGGCCGTACCATCGACGCCCACCGGACCAGAACCAACCACCGGGCGGCCCGCCGCACGAAATTCACGAATGGTAGCGGTGTAGAAGGGATGCACCGCGCCCACCACAACACTGTCGAGTGCCGCATAAAGATCCCGCCATTCGCGCGCCGGTGTCTGCGGCGCCAGGCTGAGACCCATCGGCGCCAAGAGCGCGCCAATGCCGGGCGGATCGGCCGGGAATAATTCACCAATCAGCGCAACACTGCGCTGATCCATCACGTAATCCCTGGGCCGTGCCACGGGGCCTGCTTCGGCTTCCGTGCGCGCATAGCGCAACATCGCCCCAGCCAGCACATCCTTCGCTTCCGCATGCGTTGGCACACCGAAGCCCGGCACATCAATACCAATCACGCGCACGCCATTGATCTGCTTCGGCAGCAATTCCAATGGCACACCAGACGCCGTAGGCACACAGAGATTGGTGATGATGACGGCGTCATATTCGTCCGGATTGGCCGTGGCATGCACAGCGTCGCGGATATCTTCAAACAGCTTGCCCGTGACCAGTGTTTCGGAATTGAAGGGCACGTAACCCACGCTGCGCCGCGCGCCATAGAAATGGCTGGTGAAGGTCAACCCGTAAACACAGCACGCGCTGCCAGAAAGGATTGTCGCCACACGGCGCATGCGCAGACCAACACGCAAGGAACCGAAAGCCGGGCACATGGATTGCGGTTGATCATGCGGGCCGCGCGGATAATCCGCCGCCAATTTATCCATCACCTCAGACTTGCCGGCCGCGCGCGCCGCAGCCGCCAAGGTTTCCCTGCCGCCATGGCAGGCGGCCCCTTCCGGGGTGGCAGGCGGCGAAGGCGGGGGAAGCGTGTCCATTCCCTCAGACGCCCTCATACACCACTTCAAGGGATGGCTTGTTCAGCACTTCCGCCGCGCACATGTCTTCCATGGTCGCGGGGTTCAGCACCACATCACGGCCGACCGCTTCGCCCTTGAACAGACCAAGCAGGTTTTCCTGCGTAAGGGGCTTCGGGCGCAGCGGCGGCGCTTCGGCCACCTGGGTCGCCAATTCCTCAAACACCGCGGCCCAACGCCCACCGGGCTTGCCGATGATTTCGTAATTGGCCGATTTGCGGCGAATATCCTCATCAGCCGGAATGGCGGCCAAGACAGGAATGCCGGCTTCGGCCGCGAAGGCATGCGCCTCGCCCGTACCATCATCCTTGTTGATGACCATGCCAGCGACGCCAACATTGCCGCCGAGCTTGCGGAAATATTCCACTGCCGAGCAGACATTATTGGCAACATAAAGCGATTGCAGATCATTCGACCCGACAACAATCACCTTCTGGCACATGTCGCGTGCAATCGGCAGCCCGAAGCCACCACAGACCACGTCACCCAGGAAATCCAGCAGGACGTAATCGAAATCCCATTGATGGAAGCCAAGCTTTTCGAGCAGCTCGAAGCCATGGATGATGCCGCGCCCGCCGCAACCGCGGCCCACTTCCGGCCCGCCCAATTCCATGGCGAAGACACCATCGCGCTTGAAGCACACATCACCAATCGCCACCGGCTCACCAGCCGCTTTCTTCTTGGATGATGTTTCAATGATGGTTGGGCAGGAACGGCCGCCAAACAGAAGCGATGTCGTATCGCTTTTCGGGTCACAGCCAATCAGCAAAACGCGCTTGCCTTGCTGCGCCATCATGTAACTCAGATTCGCCAGTGTGAAGGATTTGCCAATTCCGCCCTTGCCATAAATGGCAATGATTTGCGTTTTCTTCGCTGCCGGCGAGGTCACCACCGGGTCCGGCTCCAACGCGGCTTCCTTGCGGAGATTTTCCTGCATGCCTGAAATGGAGGTGCCCTGCGGCTTACCGGGAACGGCGTTCATGCGTGCTTCCTCCAATCCAGAATCATTTTCAGGCAGGCCGGATCTTCAAAAGCTGTCCGGTAAGCGTTTGGCGCGTCATCCGCGACGGCGCGATGCGTAATCAGCCCCGCAAGTGAAAGCTGCCCTTTGGCCAGCAGATCATTCACCGCGAGCAGATCGGGTTCTTTCCATTCCGCAGCGATGCACAAGCGCGCTTCGCGCATGAAGGCCGGCGGAAAGGCGAAAGTAATGGGCGCGCTATAGAAACCCGCCAAAGTCAGGACACCACCCGGCGCAAGCTGAGCAATCAGCTGATCCAAAATGGCGGCATCACCACTGACATCGCAGATGGCGCGGTAATCGCGCCGCGCATCAGCAGCAGGATCGATGACTTCATAACCAATGGCGCCATCGCGCCGCGCCGCATTGGTTTCCCACACGACAGGCGCCGGATGGCCAGCGGCCACGGTAATGCGCGCCAGCAGGCGCCCCAATACACCATGGCCAATGATCAATTCGGGCGGCGCTGCATTCGGCAAGGCCATGGCGTGGTGCGCCGTGGCGGCCAGGGCAAGCAATACCGCGTCTTCACCCAGGGTCGCGTTCACCGGCGTTACACGTGGCCCCGGCACCACCAGGCGCGCCGCCGCACCGCCAAACAATCCTTTGATGTCACCGAAACAACGCGCGCCAGGCACGAAAACTGTTTCACCAACTGCGCGACCGGAATCGGCGCCAGCCTGAACCACGCGCCCAACCGATTCATATCCAGGCACCAGCGGGTAACCCATGCCAGGGAAAGGCGGCATACGACCGGACCACAAAAGCCGTTCCGTACCGGTACTGATGCCGCTCCAATCGATGTCAACGACAACATCCGCCGCCCCGGGTGGGGATAACGCTACACGGCGCAACGCAAGTTGCTCCGGCGCATTGAGTAAGACGGCGAGTGCTTCCACCCTGGTTCCCCCTCTGGGTTAATGTAACCTTAATATGACAATTGTAACTGTCAAGTTTAAATGACAATTAATTGGGACTTTTGTCGTTACGGGCTGACATCCGCAACCATGACGCGCGTCAATAAAGGGGTATCCGTCGGCAATAGCCGCGCCGGGCCGAAGCCCGCTGAACGCAGCATTTCCGCCAATTCTTCGGGGCGGCGCGGGCGGCCGCGCCCCATCGCCAGCAAATAAAAGCCGAAATAGGCGCCGCCCATGGGTTCCGCCCCCGGCGTGCCGGCCATGGGTTCGGCAATCAGCACCCGCCCGCCGGGCGGCAAGGCAGCCCTGACGCGCCCCAGAAGGGCCCGCACCACATCATCATCATGGTCGTGCAGCACCCGCACCAGGCTGATGATATCTGCCCCCAATGGAAGCGAATCGGTGCTGAAATCGCCCCCGGTCACGCGGGCCCGCGCGGCCATTCCGGCACGCTCAAAACGGGCCCGGCCCTGTTCGGCCACTGCGGGCAAATCAAAAAGGGTCAAGGCCAAGCCCGGAGCAGACTGACCAACCGCCGCCAGAAAGGCGCCGCTGCCCCCGCCAACATCCATCAGATGCCGGTGCCGACCGAAACGATAGGCAGCCAAGACTTCCTGCGCCACCATGGGCTGGCTTGCCGCCATCAGCGCCGTGTAATCGGAAACCCTTGTGCCAGGCAGCGAATCGGGCTGTGCCGCCCCGGCATAAGCCCAGTAATTGGCCAGCGCAGTGCCGCCCCTTTCGCGCTTCAGCAAGGCGACCGGATCCGCGAGATCCGTGTAGAGCATGGCATGATGCTCCACCATGGCAGCAATACCGGGATTGCCAATCATGGCCGCGCCCAAGGGCCCCAGGGCCCATTGTCCATCGGCGCGGCGGCGCACCAGTTCCAAGGCCTCGGCAGCGACCAGTAAACGCTGCATGGCATCGGGCGAAAGGCCGGTTTGCGCCGCAAGGCTGCTGGCAGAGGCAGGGGCGGCGTGCAGCACTTCAAACAGGCGCAGACGCACGCAAGCGGCCAAGACCTGCGAATAGACAAAGCCGGCACAGAGATCGAACAAGGCACGCGCCCGGCGCCGCGCCAAGGGCCGCGTCAGCGGAAACCGGGCGGCCCAGGCGCGAAAGCCAGGCCGAGCGGTCAGTGCTTCACGCCAGGCACTGAAGCGATCCGCCCAGGAAGCGCCCCGCCCTGGCGCCAGATCAGGTTGGGCCGGCATGACTTGTGACATGGATCAGGCGGCAGCCAGTTTTTGCGGCAAAAGGCGGCGCACCTGTTCCAGCATCAAACCGCGCAACACCGCGCGCCCCCGGCATTCCGGGATGGCTTCCACGGCCGCATCGGCCAAAAGCTTCAAGCGGGCAACGGCCCCCTGCAGGCCCAATTCCAGCACAGCACTCGGCCGGCCCAGCGCCTTGTCGCGCCCCACGGGCTTGCCGATGCTTGCTTCATCCTCCACCGCGTCGCGCAAATCATCGGCAACCTGGAAGGCTTCGCCCAGCCTATCGCCCAGCAAGCGCCAGGCTTCGGCATCCTGAACGCCGGCCGCGGCGGCGCCGGCGACAGAGGCCGCCGCAAACAACGCCCCGGTTTTTTGGCGCTGATATTCGGAAAGATCCGCACGCGGTTCGCATTCCCATGCCTGGCCGGCGACAATGCCAAACGGCACGCCAACACCATCGCCAATCGCCGAAATCACCGAACCAAGCCGTTCGGGCGCTGCGCAGCCAGCCCGGGCCACGGTTTGAAACGCCAGGATGATCAAGGCATCGCCCGCCAGCACCGCCAGGGGCTCACCAAAGGCGCGATGCACCGAAGGCCGCCCGCGGCGTAGATCGGCATCGTCAAAACACGGCAGATCGTCATGCACCAGGCTGGCGCAATGGAGCAGTTCAATGGCGGCAGCCGCTGCACCGGAAAGCCGCGGCTGGTCATCGCCACAAGCGGCGGCCACGGCCAGCGTCAAGCGTGGGCGAATACGCGCCCCTTTGGGAAAAACCGCATGCCGCATGGCGGCAGCCAGCCGGGGCGGCGAACCGCTCGCCTCGGCGGAGAGCACGGCATCAGCAAGGCTGCTCTCGATACGGGCCAAGGCGTCCATGCGGAACCTCCCGAGGGCCAAGGCAGAGGGGATCTCTGCACGCGCCAGCCCACTGTCAGTCTTTAATGACTTTCTTAATTGTCAATCAAGATTGACATGCCTGTCAATGCTTTTCAGGCGCGCACGCCAAATCGCGTTTCGCGATCAATCCGATCCATCAATTCCAAGGCCCAAACCAGACGCTCGCCATAGCTGCCCGCCACAGGCGGGCCGGGCGGCATGGGCGCATGCAGCACGGCATCCACCAGGAATTTCGTGGCCTGGGCCGGTGCCTCATCCGCACCTTCTTCCCCCGCAGCCAGCGCACCCGCAGCACGGGCCAGCAGCCATGCCTTGCGGCGTCCGGACACCACGGCGCGGCGCGACACCGAAGCGAGCCCCTGGCGTTCCACTTCCCGCCCGGTTTCCGCGTACACCAAACGCGCGGCGCCGCTCCCGGCGCGACAATC
>JACCED011683928.1_pt1 | contig 12728 bp, 10 predicted proteins | sample 7455021 | NCBI WGS metagenome assembly JACCED01 (sample SAMN15323456, study PRJNA562643) | freshwater metagenome | isolation source: river surface water | place: USA:Blue River Watershed | collected 2017-08-19
ATTTGAGGGGTTTCGTTTTTTGTATAATAGTTTAGAGGGAAATGATATACTTTGTAATCAAGAGCAGTGCCAAAGGTTGGATCTTTGGTGCAAGTACAAAGATTTGGATTATTTTGTTGAAGAATGTCATTTGGGTCGCAAGTTTGTGAAAATTCTCCTTGAGGAGTTTGGTTGGCATAACAGATGCAGTTAGGAGTATTGGAGTCTATTTTTGCACAAGTGTTGCAAACCGGCATAGTTTCCAAAACACTCTCTGATAAATTACTGTTTCCCGCTCCGCCTCCGCCCCAAGCAGTCCAAGCTCCTGAGATTTTGATTAGGAACATATCGCCGTTAGATTTTAATCCAGTATTGTGCCAATCAACATTTTGACCACCGGTTTCAGAATCGTAAGATCCAGTAATGTTGTCGCTTGTGGGATAAGAATCGATTATAACTCTATTAACATCAAATTCATCATTATTGTAACATTGGGGTTTGCAGGAAGAGGCGATGGCGATTAAGGCAATCAAAGAAAAAATCTGTGTAATTTTCTTCGCCAGTTTCATCAAGAGTTCTAAAGGATTTAGAAAGAGAAGGAGAGTGTGGTACCTGCGGCCGGACTTGAACCGGCAAGAGCGATAAAGCTCCACGGATTTTAAGTCCGTTATGTCTACCATTCCATCACGCAGGCAAAAACAAGGGCGGTGAAACTAGAATCGACTTTGTAAGAATTCTAGAGAATTTTTTGTATTTTTTGGTTTTTAGATTTTTAGTTTGGTTTATCTGTTTCAAACAAAACTTTCTTAAACTCAGAAAGGCTAACGGATTTTTTAATTAAAGCTGTTCCGATTTTTTCTAATAAAATAAAAGTCAGGTTTTTCCCTTCGGTTTTTTTATCTTTATAAAGGTGACTAATTAAACTTTTTTCATCCCACGAGTTTCTGATTTTTTTGTAATCAATAATAAAACCACAATTTTCTAAATGCTGATTAATGCGCAAACAATCTTGTTGAGAAATTAATCCGAAATTCTGAGACATTTTAGAAGCCATAGAAATTCCGAGCGCAACCGCTTCGCCATGCAGAATCTCAGAAGAATATCCGGTTTCAGTTTCAAAAATATGACCAAAAGTATGTCCAAAATTTAATAAAGCTCTTTCGCCATTTTCTTTTTCATCGCGACTAACAATTTCAGCCTTAATTTCACAGGAGCGAGTAATGATTTTTTTTAGAGATTTTTCATCAAGAGAAAAAATTTGCTTATAATTTTCTTCTAAAAATTCAAAAAATTCAGAATCAAAAATACAGCCATATTTAAACACTTCGGCATATCCAGATCTTAATTCTCGCTCAGGAAGAGTTTTTAAAAAATTTAAATCACACAAAACTAATTTTGGCTGGTAAAAACTTCCAATAAGATTTTTTCCAGAAGAACTGTTAATTGCGGTTTTTCCCCCGACTGAACTATCAACTGCTGCAAGTAAAGTTGTGGGAATTTGAATGAAATCAATTCCGCGTAATAAAATTGACGCAATAAAGCCAGATAAATCACCAATTACTCCGCCGCCAAAAGCAATAATTAAAGATTTGCGATCAATTCCTTTGTTTAAAATTTCTTCGCAAATATTTTCTAAAGAATGAAAAGATTTTGTTTGTTCTCCAGCGCTAACAACAATTGCTTCTGTTAAAATTTTAGAGTTGTTCAGTGATTTTAAAAGGGTTTCTAAATGCAGTTCAGCAACGTTCTTGTCGGTAATTACAAAAATTTTATTGTAACTTTTGTTTTGTAAAAATTCTGACAAATATTCAATCGAATTCACATCGATAATTATGTTATAACTTCTGTTTTCCAGAGAAACGGAGATTTTATTTGGCATTTTGTAATAATTTTATTTCGTGAATAATCTTTGTGACAAGAAAGTCGTGATTAATGTTATTGGTGTCAAATTTTAAATCTGCTTCGGCGTAAGTTGGATAGCGTTTTATTATCAAATCTTCCAAAACTTCACGTTTGTTTTTTTGATTTAGTAATGGTCGAGTATCTTTATTTCCAACTCGATATAAAATGGTTTCAACTGAAGCTTGAAGCCAGATTGTAATAGCTTTTTCCTTTAAAAGTTTTCTGGTGTCTTGATCCATAAAAGCTCCGCCACCAAGCGACAATACCATTGGCTCTTCGCGCAAAACAATATTTCGAATGATTTTTTTTTCGACTTCGCGAAAATATTTTTCGCCATTTTTAGCAAAAATATCTTTTATTGAAAGTTTCTCAAGATCTTCAATTTCAGAATCGCAGTCAAGAAAATAGCTTTTAGTTCTTTCGGCCAATTTTGCGCCAATCGTGCTTTTTCCAACCCCCATCAGACCTATAATTGCTATGATTTTTTTATGATTCATCTACTTGAAAAAAATAATTGGTAAAACTAAATCCGTAAAATACAGTCTTTCCCAAGAAAGAAAATGGAAATCAAGTTTCTTCCATAACACATTTAAATTAACAATTTATAAGAGGTTAAAATGTCAAATTTTATTAATCGTACTAGCTCTTTTGCTTCATCGGCAACAAGAACAACATACGATTCAGCTCTACGTCAATATATGATAAAAGTTTACAACTTCATGTCATTAGCTTTGTTAATTTCGGGATTAACAGCTTTCTTGGTTGCTAGTTCTCCGGCTGCAATGGCGCTTATTTTTGGAACGCCGCTAGCTTGGGTTGTAATGCTTGCTCCTTTAGGTTTTGTTATATTCTTTGGTGTAAAATTAAATTCCATGTCTGCAGAAAAAGCAAAGAATTGCTTATGGATTTATTCTGCCTTGATGGGTCTTTCTCTAGCTTCGATTCTTGCAGTTTACACAGGCACTAGCGTTGCAAAAGTATTTTTCATAACCGCCTCAGTTTTTGGAGCGATGAGTCTTTATGGATATACAACTAAAAAAGATTTAACCGCTTTTGGCTCTTTCTTGATCATGGGATTAATCGGATTAATCATAGCTTCTATTGTAAATATTTTCCTAAAAAGCTCAGCTCTTGAATTTGGCCTCTCTCTACTCGGAGTATTCTTATTTATTGGTTTAACAGCTTATGATACGCAACGTATCAAACAAATGTATTATCAATTTTCTGGTAATTCAGAAATGGTTGCTAAAGCTGCTGTAATGGGGGCTTTGAGTCTCTACATGGATTTCATCAATCTCTTCTTAATGTTGCTTCGTTTTTTTGGCGACAGAAAGTAGTTTGATGAGATTGGAAGTTGAGGCATTCTCATTTTGCCTCAATTTGTTTTTGGTTAAAGTTCTTTTACAAAAAAGTTTTGTTTAAAAAAATTTAATTTCCAAGATCCCGCTGCCAGGCAATTTTTTTTCAATATCTAAGGAGTTATAAAATATCTATGTCAGAAGTTATAAAAGGTAAAGTTAAGTGGTTTAATGATGAAAAAGGTTTTGGATTCATTGAGCAAGAAGGTGCAAAAGACGTTTTTGTACACCATAGTGCTATCAAAACCTCTGGTGGCGGTCGTAGAACACTAATGGAAGGTCAAAATGTAAGCTTTGAAGTTATTCAAGGTAAAAAAGGCCCTGAAGCTGCAAATGTAATAGCAGAATAAGAAATAACTTTTTCTATAAAAGAAAAAAGCTCCCCTTTCATTTTTTGAAAGGGGAGCTTTTTAGTTAGTGGAAGAAAGTTATTTTATTTAGAAAGATTCCTGAGAAGAGTTTTATCGGTAATAATTTCCACAACGGTTTCTTGAATTAGGTTGTTGATTGTTTTTGAGTCGGTTTTTTCAAGAGGAACTAGGAAGTGTTTTCTTTTGGTGGAGAGAGCGAAATTCTTGCTAAATTTGCCTTTGGTTTTTGTGTTTTTTACGATGACTTTGATTTTTATATCGGCTTCAGATTTTCCTATAAAGAATTTGCGTTTTGCTTTATATTCTAGTTTTTCTAGGTGAATTTCTACAATTTTATCTCCGCCTTTTTTAAATCCTAATTCGAATAGATTTTTGCTAATTTCTTTACCTAACAATTCTGCTAGATTTTCATTGCTGGCGATTGCAATTTTTTCATCACCATAAGATTTTTCACCAATAGTACTTGAGTTTGATCTGTCGTCAAATGCAACAATTTCTAAGCCGCTAATAGAGTTTATTGATTCTGACTTAACGTTGCTAACCGCAATATTAAATTTGATATTTTGATCTTGGTGTGCGCAAGAAAACGTTAGAAATGTTGCTAGAATTGCTATTGAGGTTATTTTTTTCATAAAAAGTCTTTATTTGTTTAATTGTGTAAGTCTTGCAAAGCTCGTACTTCAAATTTATTTCCTTGGTCTTTATAGGCTTTGAGTGCGTCAACCAAGGCTTTTGCTCCGGATATTGTTGTGGTGTAGTTTACTCCTCTCATCAAAGATGTTCTGCGAATCGAGAAGCTATCTTTGGTTGCTTGTGCGCCTTCAGTGGTATTTATTACTAGCGCTATTTCTTTACGGTCAATCATATCAACAACGTGAGGATGATCTTCGGTAATTTTATTAACTATTGTGACTGCAATTCCGTTTTCAGAAAGAAATTTTGCAGTGCCTTTGGTGGCAACAATTTGAAAGCCAATTTCAATTAATTTTTTAGCTAATTCGGGTAAATGTTTTTTGTCAGAATCTTTAACTGACAAAAACACCAATCCTTCGGTCAGAAGTTTTGCGCCAGCGGCCATTTGAGCTTTGGCAAAAGCTAAAGGAAAGGTTTTGTCAATTCCCATAACTTCACCAGTTGATTTCATTTCTGGCCCTAAAAGCGTATCGGTGTTTGAGAAGCGTGCAAATGGAAAAACAACTTCTTTCACTGAAAAATAATTTAGCTTTTTTTCTTTTAGATTAAATTCAGACAGTTTTTTTCCAGTCATTATAAGGGATGCTATTTTTGCAACTGGAGTTCCTGTGGCTTTGGCAACAAATGGCACGGTGCGAGAAGCGCGAGGATTAACTTCTAAAACAAACAAAACATCATTTTGAACAGCATATTGCACATTCATTAAACCTTTTACATTTAGTGCTAAAGCTAGTTTTACCGTTGCTTTTTTTACTTCTTCGATGGTTTTTTCTGACAAAGAATATGGCGGAATCGAACAGGCTGAATCTCCAGAGTGAATGCCTGCTTCCTCGATATGTTGCATGATTCCAGCAACAAAAACTTCTTCGCCGTCGCTTAAGGCATCAACATCAATCTCAATTGCATCGGTTAAGAATTTATCAAGAAGAAGAGGACCACTTTCAAAAACTTCGGCATATTCGACGAGATATTTCATTAAATAGGCTTCGTCATAAACAATTGCCATGCCTCGTCCACCAAGAACATAAGATGGTCGAACTACGACTGGAAAACCAATTTCACGAACTTGATCTAAAACCTGTTGCGCTGAGTAAGCGATGTAATTTTGTGGTTGGTTTAGCCCAAGTTTTTGCAATAATTTTTTAAAACGATCGCGATCTTCAGCTAAGTCGATCATGTCTGGAGAGGTGCCGATGATGGGAATATTTTCATCTTGCAAAAACTTGGCAAGACTTAAAGGAGTTTGTCCGCCGAACTGCACATTTACACCAAGAAGTTCGCCTTTAGACATTTCTTTTTTAATTAACTCGATGGTGTCTTCTGCGGTAAGAGGCTCAAAATAAAGGCGATCAGAAGTGTCATAATCTGTTGATACAGTTTCTGGATTGCAATTTACCATAATTGCTTCAATGCCATTTTCTTTAAAAGCAAAAGCGGCGTGAACGCAGGTGTAATCGAATTCTATGCCTTGCCCAATTCTGTTTGGGCCAGAGCCTAAAATTACAACTTTTTTGCGGTTAGTAGGATTTGATTCACAGGAAGATAGGTTGTTGATGTTGGACATTTTTAAATCTTTTGGAATTTTTTAGAATTTATCAATAACACTCTAGATAGTGGAAATTTTAATTTCTAAAGATTTTTCTTGAGCCATTACTTGTTAATTTTTTTTCTGTGATTAGTTTTTTGGCGTTCTCAAGTTTTTAACTTGAGGGATATGGTGATAAACTCTTTTCGTAATAAACGTACATGGACCTGGGGGCAGAACCCAGCACCTCCACCAAAATTCGGTGTCTTTTGAGCGCTAGCTTCACTAAATGCAAGACTTTCGGCGGTTACGTATTTAAAAATACGCGCCCTTCTCAAGTTTCGCATTTAGAAAATCTATCACTCAAAATACTTGAATTTTTCTACCTCGAACAAGTTTGAAGTAATTCGAATAAGTTTTTGGGAAAAAATAGAAAATTTATTTGGGGGTGAAACAGATTTCGACATGCGATAAAGGATTTGATTTTGCCCGGTTGAGAAACTGCCGATCGTTTGTTTACAAGCGATATCCGTTCAAAATAGTAAATGCAAACGACAACTTTGCTAATGATAACTTCGAATTTGCTCCAGTGGCTTTAGCTGCTTAGCATAAGTGATTTTATCGGGGTTTTGCCGGTTTTCCTGTCAACAGAAAAACCGGCACTCGTCGTATCTTTTTTTGCGACTCTTTATGTTCAAAACCAAAATTATCTCATGCAGGATTTAATAGGATATGATGATATCATCGAAAATGCGATGCGTTCGGTGATCTATGAAGCTTTTAAAAAAATTGAAAAAAACGGATTGCCTGGAAAGCATTATTTTATGCTGACTTTCTTAACGCGATTTCCAGGAGTTTCTATCTCTTCAAAGTTACTCGAAAAGTTTAGTGAAGAAATGACGATCGCCATACAGCACCAATACAGAAGCATTTTAGTAGAGCGTGATAAACTTAAGATTTCCCTGAGCTTTAATGGAAGATATGAGAATATAACCATCCCATATAAAGCAATTAGCTCATTTTCTGATCCATCTATGAATTTTTCTTTAAGATTCAGTGTTAATTATGAAGATCTTGAAAATCTTGAAAACCTTGAAGATATTGATTCAAATCAGGTCAGTCAAAAATTTTCTTCAGAAGGAGGTTTTACTAACATTGATTTATCAGCAAAAGTTATTTCGATTGATGCCTTCCGTAAAAAAAGAAACGACAATCCTAACGACAATTCATGAGCTTATTTTATCAATTTCTATTCTTAATCTTTACATACCTTCTTGCGGCTATTCCTTTTGGTTTAGTGCTAGTGAAGATTTTTGTTAAAAAAGATGTTCGCGACTTTGGATCAAAAAACATTGGTGCCACAAATGTTGTAAGAGTTGCTGGTAAAAAATTGGGTTTTTTTACTCTAATTCTTGATGGTTTAAAGGGTGCTTTGATGGTTATAATAGCCCGATTTGCTTTTTATGATGCAGAAAATCTTCACTTATTTTTAGTTATAGTTGCAACAGTTGCTGTTATGGCTCACGTTTATCCAATTTACTTAAATTTTAAAGGCGGTAAAGGTGTTGCAACGGCAATTGCTGTTTTGTTTGCGCTTGATGTTTCTGTTGGGTTTTTAGCAGTTTGTTTTTGGATAATGTCGTTTTGTTTATTTCGCATTTCGTCGGTTTCATCAATTGTTGCGATTATGTCTTCAATAATAATCTCTCTAAATTTCGATGCTCCAAAATCGCAAATTATTTTTTGCTGCTTTTTGACAATTTTAATTTTAGTTAGGCACAAAGAAAACATTCTTCGTCTGATTGTTGGCGAAGAGAAAAAAATCTAATTTCAAAATTCTGTGACCGCCTCATCTAGCAAAGAAAAGCTAATAATTGCCCTTGATGTTCCTGAAATTTCTGTAGCAAAAAATCTGGTTAATGAAATTGGCGACGAGGCGATTTTTTACAAAATTGGTCTCGAATTAATGATGAGTGGCGAATATTTTCCGTTGGTAAAATGGCTAAAAAACAATGGCAAAAAAGTTTTTGCCGATCTCAAACTTTACGATATTTCTGAAACTGTGGCGCGGGCTGTAAAAAATTTGGCGCAATATGAAATTGATCTTTTAACCATTCACACTGCAAGTCGTGGAATTATGGAGCAAGCCGCCGAAAATAAGGGTAAAATGCAAGTAATTGGTGTGACAGTTTTAACTAATCTTGATCAAAAAGATTTGGGAGAAATGGGTTTTGATCCGCAAGTTTCTTTAGAAAATTTAGTGCTTAAAAAAACCAAATTAGCTTTAAATTCTGGTTTGGATGGAATTGTTGCTTCGGCGCTTGAAGCTTCAAATTTACGTCAAAAATTTGGCAATGATTTTTTAATTGTTAGTCCGGGAATTAGGCTAGAAGCAGTTGAAAATGACGATCAAAAACGGGTTGCTGATGTTAAAACTGCAATTGTTAATGGTTCTTCTCATCTGGTTGTTGGTCGACCAATCACGCGTGACGCGAATCCAAAATTGGCGGCGCAGAAATTTAATCAATTGATTTCGTGAAACTTTCACAAATTCTTTCTCAGGTAAAAACTTCTCATAAAATTTGTCCTTTATCCCTTCGGGATACGGAAACGCGACAAAAGTCGCGCCCCGCCTTGCGGGGATCCCCATCCCGTATGTCAATGGGACATACGGGTAAAATTTTATCAAAAATTGATGAAATTGAAATTGCAGATATTGCCATTGATTCACGTTTGGTGAAAAAAAACTCCGCCTTTTTTGCTTTGCAAGGTAAGGCTAAAGATGGTTCTGAATTTATTTCTGACGCCATTAAAAATGGTGCGTCGGTAGTTGTTTTAAGTGAGGGATTAACTCCATCTCCCATTGTGGGAGAGGGTTGGGGTGAGGGGTGCTCTTTAATAGAAACCCCAGATCCATTTTCATTGCTGATTGAGTTTCTAAAAATCTTTCACATCAATCTTCCAAGCAATATTTACGCCATTACCGGCACTAACGGAAAAACTTCAACGGCGGAATTTACTCGCCAAATTCTAGAATTTTTAGGCAAAAAATCTGCTTCAATTGGCACTCTCGGCGTAATTTGTGAAACCTCTATTCAAGAACAAATGCAGAGTTCGTCACTTACAACTCCGGACATTGTTTGTCTTTACAAAAATTTAGAAATTCTAAAAGAAAATGGTGTTGATGATGTGGCAATTGAAGTGAGTTCGATTGGTTTGGAACAAGGGCGAATTGCGGGTTTAAAAATTGATGTTGGCGCTTTTACTAATTTCACGGTTGACCATCTTGATTACCACAAAACGATGGAAGAATATTTGCGCTGCAAGACGATTTTATTCAATCGCACTTTAGAAAATGGATCGTTCGCTGTTTTAAATAGCGATATTTCAGAGTTTGAAAAATTGAAAAAAACTTGCGTCGCAAGAAATCACAAAATCATTGAATATGGTTATGAGGCGCATGATTTATGTTTGCAAAAAATCGAACAAATTGCCGATGGTCAAAAAATTTATTTTTCTTTTGAGCAAAAAAATTATCAATTTTATTTAGCGGTGAGCGGTGATTTTCAAGCCTTTAACGCGCTTTGCGCTTTAGGAAATGTTTTGGCTAAAAATAAATTACACTCTGAGCAATTAGAAAACTTATTGAAAAATTTTCATTTGCTGCGCCCAGCAGCTGGAAGAATGCAGCGTGTGGCAATTTTGCCAAATAAAGCGCAGATTTTTATTGATTTTGCTCATTCGCCAGATGCTTTGAAAAATGTTTTGCAATTGACCCGCAAAATGACGGAGGCGCGAGTGTTGGTTTTGTTTGGCTGCGGTGGAAATCGCGACGCAATTAAGCGTCCGATTATGGGTAAAATTGCTTGTGATCTTGCAGATTTTGTAATTGTTAGTGACGACAATCCGCGCAACGAAAATTCGGAAGAAATTCGTGCTGAAATTTTAGAAGGTTGTGAAGCAAAAAAAACCATTGAAATTGCTGATCGCAAGATGGCTATTGAAAAAGCAATAACAATGCTAAAAGCTGAAGACATCTTGATTCTGGCTGGTAAAGGTCATGAAAAATACCAAATAATTGGTGATAAAAAATCTGAATTTGACGAAGAGTTAATTGTAAAAAATGCCCTCACAAAATCCTCTTAATGCTGCGTTTGAAATTAGTTTTGACGATCTTTACGAGCGTGAAGGTTTAGAGAAGCTTGATGAAAAATTTTCAAAATATTTAAAAGAAAAACCACCGGAAGTTGCGGAGAGGTTTTTTGAGTTGAGGGGCTTGGAGGTTGTTGGAAAATCTTCTAGACCTCGTCATAAAGACGTGGTGACAAGCGAGAAAATTTCTCACCCCGTCTTTATGACGGGGTCTAGAACTGCAGTGCAAAAATCGCAGATTTTAATAGACACGGCGCGGGTTTTAGAAGATTTTATTGTCGAGCTTTTTGACATCAAAAAAGAAAATTCCGCGCTAAAAAAACGTCACGATGAATTGCAAAAAATTTATCAAATTCGTCGTGAATTTGTTCAGCGTGATGTGTCAAAAAAGTTTAGTGATGTTGATGTGAGAACTGATGGAATAAAGCTGCTTAAGGATTTAGAAATAGAGTTTGAAGATGTTGATGACTTAGAAAAGCAGCTCGCTGAAAAAATTTCTATTAACCCAAATTCTGAAATTTTAACTCAATATGCGCGTTGGGCTCTTTACTCTGAGGCTGGTCGTAAGCTTCACAAAAAAGGCGCGCTGTTTATTTTGCCTAAAAAAATTGATCACCAAAATCTAGTTTCTCCTTGCGCGCAAAAACCAAAACGCGAGGGATTTAATTTAACAGACAAAGGCTTTGAGCTCAATCGAGTGTTGGCTGAATCGCATTACTGTATTTTTTGTCACAAGCAGGAAAAAGACTCTTGTCGTAGCGGAATTATCGAAAAAGAATCGCAAAAATTTAAAATTGATCCGCTTAAAGTTGAGCTTCACGGTTGCCCGTTAGACGAAAAAATTTCGGAAATGAATTTGCTTAAATCAGAAGGTTTTTCGCTGGCATCTTTTGCAATGGCGGTGATCGACAATCCAATGATTGCAGGAACGGGGCATAGAATTTGCAATGATTGTATGAAATCGTGCATTTATCAAAAACAAGATGCGGTTGATATTCCGCAAATTGAAACTCGTGTGTTAAAAGATGTTTTAAATTTGCCTTATGGTTTTGAAATTTATTCGCTTTTAACGCGTTGGAATCCGCTGAATTTTGAGCAAAATTTACCTAAAAAAAATTCTGGCAAAAAAGTTTTAATTGCTGGCTTGGGGCCTTCTGGATACACTTTGGCACATTATTTGTTAAATGACGGTCATGAAGTTGTGGCAATTGATGGGCTTAAAATTGAGCCGCTAAATTCTGAAATTTCGGGCATTGATGAATTTGGAAATCGCCAAAAATTCAAACCGATAAAATATTTAGACGAAATTTACGAACCGCTTTCGAGCCGCTTAATTCATGGTTTTGGCGGCGTTGCTGAATATGGAATTACAGTGCGTTTCGACAAAAATTTTTTGAAAGTAATTCGCCTGCTTTTGGAGCGTAGAAAAAATTTTAGAATGTTTGGTGGCATTCGTTTTGGCTCGTCAATTACTGATAAAATTGCTTTTGAAAATTACGGATTTGACCATGTTGCACTTTGTATTGGCGCGGGTCGCCCCAATATTATTAATCTCAAAAATAATTTTGCGAAAGGCGTGCGTTCGGCTTCAGATTTTTTAATGTCTCTGCAATTAACTGGAGCTTTTAAAGAAGAATTATTCACCAATTTACAAATTAGAATGCCGATTGTGGTAATTGGTGGCGGGCTTACTGCCGTTGATACGGCTTGTGAAGCGCAGGCTTATTATATTACCCAAATTAGAAAATTTGAAAAGAAAGTTGTGACAATTGGTAAAGAAAAAATCTGGGCAATTTTAAGTGAAGAAGAAAAGCAAATTGCTGATGAGTTTTTGCGCCACGCCAAGGAATTAAAAAATGCCGATGTTGGCGATTGTTTAAAGAAATGGGGCGGTTCGAAAATTTTGTACCGCAAAAAAATTCAAGATTCTCCAGCCTACAGGTTAAACCATTTAGAGTTCACAAAAGCTTTTGAAGAGGGTGTGGAATTTGTTGAAAATATTACGCCGCTAGAAGTTGAAATTGACGAATTTGGTGCGGCAAAAAGTTTAAAATGTTCGGATGAAAAATCATTTGCTTGCAAATCACTTTTGATCGCTGCGGGCACGACGCCAAATATTTCTCCTGTGCTTGAAGATGGTTTAGATTTGCAGCTTCAGGGTAAATATTTCAAATCTGTGAAGCAAGGAAGTGTGATTACTAAAATTGACGAAAATTCAAAAAAAGCAGTGAGTTTTTTGGGTGATTTGCATCCTAGTTTTGAAGGAAATGTTGTGAAAGCGATGGCGAGTGCGAAGGTAGGACATAAGGAGATTACGGAGATTTTGGAACAAGACCCCGTCATTCGACGAGGTGACAACTTGAATGGCATCACCCCTTTTGTTGATGGCGCTATCTTCTTTGGTGGCATTGTCACCCCGTCGAATGACGGGGTCTTGTTCCAAAATTCAGAGGATTTTTTACGCAAAATTAACTCCGAATTTCTCGTTAAAATAGAAAAGATCGACAGGCTCTCAGATCACGTAGTTGAGGTTTATGTGAAAGCCCCGCTTCTAGCAAAACAAACTCATGTTGGTCAAATTTTTCGTTTACAAAATTATCACGCTTTAGCGAAAAAGGTTGGTGATCAGATTTTGGCAATGGAGGGAGTTACTGTGACAGCGCTTTCAGTTGATCGCGAGATTGGAATTATTAGTGGCATTGTTCTTGAGACGGGAGGATCAACAAGTTTGATTCAGAATTTCAAAAA
>JACCED010119934.1_pt1 | contig 12727 bp, 8 predicted proteins | sample 7455021 | NCBI WGS metagenome assembly JACCED01 (sample SAMN15323456, study PRJNA562643) | freshwater metagenome | isolation source: river surface water | place: USA:Blue River Watershed | collected 2017-08-19
ATTTTAAATTATTAACTATTAAAGAACTATTAAATAAAATTAACTATAATTTAAATAATATATATATTGATAGATTTTGGTATAGTATTAAAGATGATAAATGGATTTATTTAGATAATGAATTAATTTTATGGTTAGAATATAAAGAAATAAATAAAGGAAAAGAAAAAATAATTAAATTATTAAAAACTTATTTTCAAGAAAATAATGATTATAAAATATTAAATAATAATGAATTTGATATTAATAATTTTTGCTCCCCTATTGCGGGGGAGCAAAATATAAATGAAGAAAAACGCGGTGCTCATAATAAACAATACATTACAGTATCTCCAGATTGTTTTAAAGAATTATGTATGCATGTAGGAACAAGTAAATCAAAAGAAATAAAAAAATATTATATTGAATTAGAGAAAGTATTTAAGTTTTATTTAGAATATCAAAATGAATATAGACAATTAGAACTAGAAAATAATCAAAAAGAATTAGAAAATAAAAATCAAGAATTAAAAGAAAAAGAAAATATTATTAATAAAATTAATGTTGAAAATTATTTAAAATCTAATTTTTATTTTCAAAATATTAAATTAAATCGAGAAGAATATATTTATATTGCATCTACTAATAAATATTTACATTCTAATATTTATAAAGTTGGGAAAACTACTAATTTTCATAGTAGAATACATACATATCAAACCGGAAGATTTGGTGATGATAAATATTATTATTTATATATATTTAAATGTCATAATGCAAGTATTTTAGAACAATATATTTTAAATAAATTAAAAATATTTAGATATGTTGATAAGAATTCAAAAACTTATAAAGAATTATTTCAATTAGATTATTCTATATTATTAAATTTAATAAAAAATATAGAACAATTTGAAAATAATAATATTTCTTATTTAAATAATGCATTTGAAGTTTATATTAATAATTCTAATAAAGAAAATTTAAATAAACCAGAAATAATCGAAAATATTACTGAATATTTGAATAAAAAAGAATTAGAATATTGTAATAAAAATATAAATGAAATACCAGATTTAATTGATAATGATGATATTAAAAATAATTATAATATATATGCAAATGAAGATAATAAAAGTAATTTAACTAAAGAAATAATAGAAAATAAATTAAATAATACTGTTAAATTAATAAGCGAATATACTGGAAATTGTGATGATGAATTAGAATTTGAATGTAATAGTATATTTAAACATAGATTTAAAATAACATATTCACATCTATTAAGAAAAAAAGATAGAGGTTGTTATTATTGTACTAAACATGGTATTTTAGATAAAATTCAAATTTATGAATATGATAATAAATATAATTATATTAAATCTTATAATGGATTTGATGAATTAAAAAATTTAAATTCTAATTATCAATTATTAAAAAATATTATTAGAGAAAAAAGATGGCTAACTCCAAATGATAATAGAATATATTCTATATTAGAACCTGATAATAACTTATTAAATATTAAAAAAGAATTAAATAAATATGAAAAATTAATTTTGAATACTTTAAATATAAAAATTGAAGATATTATTAATAAATATAAAAAATTAGATTCTGATATTAAATATATATATGCTATAGATAATTATAATAATATAATTTATAAATCAACGAATTATACTACATTTAGTAAAAAAATAAACTACATGAATAGTAATAAAAAAATTAATCGCAAAACAATACCTAATTATATTAATATAAATAAAGAATATGGTGGATATATATGGTTAGATAATCTTAATAATATAGAAATAAAAAATTATAATACTATTGAAATTTAAATTTTTATATTTAATTTATTAAATTCTTCTCTTCTATTACCCATATAATTATAAGAATGTTTAAATAAATAATTAGTATGAGTAATTATGCCACAATTATATATTTCTAAAAGATTAGTTATATAATATTTATCTAAATAATATAAAGATAACACCACTTTAATAGAATCATTAATTATTTTTTCTTTAATTATTGTTGTTTTAGATAATTTTGTATTTTCATAATATATATATATTATTCGTTTATTGGATTCTGTAATAGAATATATTTGAATATTAAATAATAAATATAATATATATAATGAATTTTTTTTATCATATTTATGTATATGCAATTTTTTAAGTAATATATCTTTATTTTTAATATATTTAAATTCTATTCTTTCATTAAGATAAATTAAAAATAGTAATATATATTGAATTTGATATAATGTTAAATAATCAATCATTTATTAATTTTATATTTATCTTAATTAATTATTTTTTTTTTATAAAAATTTATTTTACTACTATATACAATCTTACTTTTGTAAATCAAAAAACTTTTCAGATAACTATCACAAATACTTATCAAATAACTATTAATTAAATTATTATTAGTATTTATCAGATTATTATCAAATAACTATTAATTAAATTATCAAATAACTATTAATTAAATTATCAAATAACTATTAATTAAATTATCATATATCAAATTTATTTTTTTTGATATTATATTTAAATTCTATTTAATTCTATTTAACTATATTTATTATATATTAAAATTATATATTTATAAGTTATAATTTACTATAATATAAATATACTTATTAATATGAAAAATTTAATATATTTTAATAATATTAAAGATGAATTAATATTATCTAATAGCTTAAATAAAAATATAGAAAAATTAAGTAAAATAAATAAAGATAAAATATATGATTTATATAATAAAGAATTAATAAAAGTTAAACAAAAGATTAAAATAGATGATGAATATTTATTATTTGGAATTACTAATCATCAAAAATTATTAACTATTTTATTATTGCATATATGTAAAAAATATAAAGAAGATAAAAAAAGTACCCCGCATTTTATTATTTCAGATTTTGAATCATCGTATATTATAAATATATGTAGACAATTACATAAAGTTAAATTAATAGATTATTCTATATTAAATATTGATTATTATCATACTACTATAAATAGTATTTTAGATGAAATAAAAAAAATAAAAAGAAACAATACAATTTTATGTATCTTATCTAATTTAAATAATAATAGTTTATATGATTTAAAAAAAATATCATCTTGGTGTAAATATTATAATATTATGACATTTAATAATATTGAAAATCAATTATATAATGAATATAATTTTTCGTTATCTCAAGATATTATATTTTTAAATTTTAATAAATATGAAATCAAGACTAAGACTATAAATAACTATTATTTAGTAATTAAAAAAAAAATATTTAAAAATAATAAAAATTCATTTTTTGTAAATTGTGATGATATTAATAAATTATTAATTCAAAATAATAATATTTTATCTTATCATTTATTAAATTTATTAGATATAAATAAATATATTTTTTCTAATACTATTAAAGAATATCATATATTAATTATTAAGAAATTGCAAGAATTATATAAAGTTATTCATATTGAAGATTTATTTAACTTTAATAATATTAAATATTACTATAATACTCCTACTATTATATTATTAAATAATCCTAAGATTAATATATTAATTAATTATATTGCAATATCAATATTTATACCAAATATTAAATTTATGAATACTAATTTAATAGAATATTTTAAAAATAATAATATTATCTTAAATAATAATAATTATAAATTTTATATTAATAAAAATTTTAAATATTTTAATGATATAAAAAAAGGATTAATTTATATTAAACTTAGTAATAATTTAAAATTATTTGAAATTTCTAAATTTATTAATGCTTGTAATAGTTTTATTAATAGTATTTTTTCTTTAAATAAAATAAAATCCCGAAAAAAAACAAAATCAGTTAAATTTACTAATCCTGAATATATAGTTCTAACTAAACCTTATAAAAATAATAGTAAAAAAAAAATAAAAAGTATTTTAAAAAAATAAATATTATAATTATTCTTATTGTTTATATTTTTTTAATTACTTAATCTTAATTATTTAATTACTTAATCTTAATTATTTAATTACTTAATCTTAATTTAAGTTCATTGAAAATTTCATCTTTATGTTCATTACTATATAATTGTAATTTTAAAATTGTTTCAAATACTAAATTAGTAATAGTTTTAGTAGTCATAACATCTAGTAAAATAGTAGTTAATGGTGCAACTCTATCTAAAAATTCTAAAATTAAACTAGAACAGAACTTTTGATAGTTATTGCTTACTTTGATTTTACTATATTCTTCTTTATTTTTCTTTAATTTATTACAGATTTTACGTACATAAAATTCAAAATTAATTGAATGAGAATCATCTTGTGTTTCTTCAGTAGAATCTTCTTTAGTTTCCTCTTTACTATCTTCTGAAGAAGAACTATCTAAATTTTGTTTTTCAGCAATGAATGTTGGTAAAGTAGAATAAATGTTATATAAAGGACTATCTGTTTTTGCAGTATATACATATTTTAAATTAATAATAGATTTTTTATTTTTAATAATTTCATCCATTACATTTAATGTTAAATCTTCAATCATTAAATCTAAAAATACTGATAAAACTTTAAATGATGTATGACTAAATTTAAATTTTTGTTTAGATAATAATTCAACTGCAATTGTATTAATATTAATTTCTTCTTTCTTATCTTCTTTTTCTTTAATAATACTACCAACTTTAGCTTGCATTTCTTCAGTTAATAATGTACTTAAATCTAAAGCTTGTTCTGCAGATTTAATCTTTTCAATTAATTGATCTAATTCTTTATTTAATTTTTCTTTACTAATATAATTTTTAACACGAGAACTTGGAATTAATGAAATTACATCCTTTTCTTCAGATTCTGAAGTTTCAGTTTTTGGTACTTCTTCAGTTGGTTTAACTTCAGTAGAAGAAGTAGTATCTGGAGTAGGTGCTTCTACTGATTTCTTTTTAATTTTAATAATTCTTTTTTTTGGTTGAGTAGTTTGTTGTTGAACTGCTTCCATTTTATTTTTTAACTCTTTGTTATATGTTAGTTTTACTTTAATTTGTTTATTATTTATATTATATATATTTAGTTCTGTTTAATTGAAAATTTATTATAAAAGTTATAATTATTTAATTTTTTTAATTAACATATAAAGTATAAGTATATAACTAAATTTTAGATTTAGTTTAATAAAAAAATAACTTTATTTTAATTTTTTATTGTGAATTTTTAATAAATTTTTTAAAATAATCAATATTATCTGATTTATTACTTTCAGATGGTTCAATTTCATCTATAATATGATTTAAATCTAAAGATTCATTAGTTTCTGAATTTTTATCAGAATTAATTTCATAATCTGCATTTTTTTCACTATTTTTAATTAATTTATCTAATTCAGTATCTAGATTGGATTCATTTACTTCATTATCTAAATTTTTATTTTCAATAATATTATTAATTTCATTTAATTCTAAATTATTTTCTACACTTTCATATAATTCTTCAAATCTATTAGATTCAACATTTAATTTAGGATCTACTTTAATATTTTCTTGAATTACTAAATTAAACTGTTGAGGTAAAGTTGTATGAATAATAGTTTGTTCTGAATCTATTTCTGATTCTTGTTCATTATTATCTAATTCATTTTTATTATCTAAGTCATTTAACTCTTCATCATTAGATTCTTCTTCATCAATAATATAATTCGAAACATATTCGTTTATCTTTTGTTTAGTATCTTCTGAAATTTTTTCATCAGTTTTATTTTCATCTGATATAATTTCTATATTTTTTTTATTATTCTTTTTAAAATATCTATATATTAAATAAACAATAATACCTAATAAAATTATAATTACTATAGTTAAAATAATATATTTATAATTTGACCAAAATAATCCAATTTTACTAGGTTCATTAGAAGAACACGTAGTACTTCCAGATTCACTAACTGAATCTGAATTATCTGTAGTATTATTAGTATTTATATTTTTAACATTTGTTGACGATAATGATTTTTTATTTGGCATTACTTTAATAGAATCTACTGTAAATTTCATATCTGGATCTACAATTCTAGGTAAGACTGAAATAGTATCTTCTACCATTTTCTTTAAAAAAAATTATCTTTAAATTAGTTTAGATTTTAATTTAATTATACATAATATATAGATTATATATTTAAATAACAAAACATGAAAAATAATAATTTAGAAAATAATAATTCATTAGATAATGATTCTTTAAATAATGATAATTTTGATTATTTATCTAAAATTCAAAACTTAATTAAATATTTTACTAATATACATATGCTTTCTATAAATTATTTAACCGAAATATTAAATAATCTTGATAATAAAGAAACTAAAGATAAATTAGAACTTATTATTAAAAATAATAAATTTAATATTTATAATAAACAACCTGAGAAAAGTAATAAAGTTAAAAATTATATAATATTTAATAATATTAATTTAGCAAAAGTTGAAATAGATGAATTAATAAATTTAGTTAAAGAAATTAATATATATGATGAAAGAACTTTATTAAGCGATACATCTAAAAATAATATTAATCAGAATAAAATTACAATTTTAGATATTTACAAAAAGATTGATAAAAAATATGAAAATACTATAGAATTATTTATTAATTATATAGTTAAAGAATTTCAATATACATATGAAAATTATATAGAGTTAACTAAATATTTTAAAAATAATGATTTAATATTAGATCTTTATGTTGAAATAGTTAAAAAATATTTATCTCAAGAAAATATTAATTTTACTGAATTAATACAATTTAATAATAATTATTTTAAACTTGAAATATTAAATAAATATTTAGATGATATTGATATTAAATATAATAATAATAAACTAGATGATTTTAACTATATTTTTAAAAATAATATAACTATTAATAAAAAATATAATAATATAATTAATAAATATACTCAATATAGTCTTTATAAAGATTATAATAATTTAAATGATTTATTTTCAGAATTATATAATGGAAATTATAAATTTAAAACAAATAATTTAGATAAAAAAAATTTAGAATATATTTATCAGATATTAAAAGATTTTTATAAAATAGAAAAAACATTTGTTAATGTTATAATTTTAGATGCTAGTTTAGATACTATTAATTATAATTTAATTAACTTATTAGATAAAGATTATAAAATTGAAAAAAATCAAGGAATTAATATTGATTATATTAATAAAACTAAAACTATAGTAAATAAAGAAGAATTTAAAAAAATGCCAGATTTATATAAAAAATTTAAAAATGATATATATATTTCTAATTATCATACAATTATTAATATTCATAATTATAATTTAAAAGATAAATTAGATAAATTAGAATTATTATTAAAAACTCAATATGTCTTAATATTTAAATTAAATGAAAAATTTTATATTATGCAAGAAAATTTAAATTCTATTTTTATTAAACATAATAAAATTAATACTTTATTACAAAATAAACCTAAATACTATGTTGAAAATTATAATACTATATTAGAAAATAAAATTATAGAAAATATTGAAAAACAAAATATGTTAGAATCATATAATAATAAAATTGCACTTGATTATAAAAATATGCCTAATATAGATAATCTAGAATTAAAAAATATTATAATAAATAAAATAAAAAAGGAAATTATAAAAAATAAAAAAAGTAAAAGTGAAAATATAGAATCAATAATTTCTTTAATTATTGATGAGATTTATAAATATATTAAAAAAGTAAATAATATTGATTTTACTTCAGAAATTTATTTAACATATATTTCTAATATTAGTAGTTTAACTTATAAAATTAAAAAAGAATTAAATGATAAATATGATGATAATATTTTATTTAACATAGATAATATTTTAGATAATATATATTCTAATATTCTTAATATTAATAATAATATATTAGATAAGTCATATTTTGTAAAACTATAATTTTTATAAAAAATGACAACTATTCATGGAGTTTCAAATATTAAAGATATTGGATTATTAACATTTAATAATGAAATAATTTATATAGATGCCGACACATTTAAAAATTACTGTACTACAGTATTTAATGCTAATGATAATGAAAGCGATTTAGGATGTGATGGTGATGAAAATACTGCAATTAACTCATATTTTATTGCAAATAATAATGATAGAACTAAAACTGAAGGTGCTATCTCTTCTTTAGTAGAATCTAGTAAAAATTTAAAAAATATATTAAAAGATGGAATTGAATTTAATATAAATAGTGGAGCATCTCATAATAATTCAAAAAGTTCTAAAGTAGATTTTAATAATCAAAAATGTACACAATTCCATAAATTACGAAATATGAATGATAATATAATTACAAATAAAAAATTTAATAAATTTTCTGGATTAAAACATTGGTTAAGTTATTTTAGAAGTGGAACTTATGATTGGTATTGGAGAGTATATTATAGAACAGTAGATGATTATTATAAATATTATAATTGTAGTGATGATAATTTAGATCTATCTAATTATAGTAATAATAAGAATGATTGTAAAAAATATATAGATAATAATAATAAACACCAATGGATTGCTAATACATGTGTTAGAGCTACTGTTTCTGAAAATGATTTATTTGGTATATGTAATAATCAATTATTATTAAATAATATAAGAAATGATAGTAAAAAAGATATCATTAAAAAACAGGCAGAATTTTGTAAAAAAGGTACAAATTTAATAACTAATCAAAATTGTCATAAATTTTGGGGTGTTGGAAAAGATAGTTACAATAATTATTATACTAAAGCTAATAAATTTGAATTTTTTGAAAAAGATGATTGGATAAGAAATAACTTATGTAAAAATGGACATAATAATTATCCATTTTGTAACTGTATTAATAATGAAAAAAATAAAGTATATGGTAAAGATAGTTATGGAAATTCTGTATCTGTTCCAGATATTTGTTTAAGAGATCATTGTAATGAACAAGCTTATAGACCTTCTGGTTATGATGAATATAAATGTCCAGATTTATGTATTCAAAATATAGAAGTAAAATATGGTACTTTAACTGATGCTAAACAATCTTGTGCTATAAATAAAACAGAACAAACAACTCAAACAAATTTGTCAGAACCTTCTAATAATATGATATTGGATGATGATAACAAATTAAAATCTGACAATAAAGATCAAACTAAAATTAACTCTTTATTTAATTATAAAAATGAAACCATTAAAGGTATTATGAATAATTTTGGAATTACTTTTCCTATTAAATCTAATAATTATGATATAACTCAAGAAGATTTATTTCTTTTAATTATGTTATTTATTATATTTATATTTATAATTAGATCATTATTTAAACAAAAAGATGAACCTTATCAATATTATCAACAACAACCATATTATCCACAACAATCTTATCTACAACAATATTATGGACCACAACAATATTATGGACAATAATAATATTACTAAATAAATTATGGCTTTTACTTTTATTTTTTTTTTATAAAATAAAATTGAATATTATTTTAAAGAATTAATAAATAACATAATAAACTATAATAATATAATAAGAATGAGTCAATTTAACACTATTACTGAATTTAACAATTATTTAAGTGATAAATTAAAAAATGTAAAATTAAATGAATACTTTAGTTTAATTCAATCTGAATTTTACTCTGATTTAGATATTTCATTTATGGATTATTTCTTAGAATTAATTAATAAAAAGAATGAAATTTGCATTGAACATCAAAAATTAATTGAATATGGTATTATTAAAAAAACTCAAGATAGTAGTCATATTAAAGAATGTATTTTAAAATTTAATGCTCAAGAAAATATTGATTATTTGAGTTTCCCCGAACAATCGGGGAAACCTAAAGGTGGCAGACCATCAATTAATTATAAATTAACTCCTAAATTATTTAAACTTTGTTTAATGCGTTCAATTAAAGAAAATAAATATGCTAATTATTATTTATTACTTGAAGAATGCTTTTATTATTATCAAGAATATCAAATTATGTATCAAAAAGTTTTATTATCAGGAAAAGACGAAAAATTAGATGAACAATTTAAAACAATTAATGAAATGAAAGAGCAAATTGATGAATTACTAGGTTATGCTAAAGAAACAAAAGAACAAAATGAAGAAATTAAAGAGCAAAATGATGACTTAAATGATAAAGTTGATAATCTTCAAGATACTATGGCTGATATTAAAGAAGCATTTAAAGAAACTGCAGATAGATCAGTTCCTAATCCAAATGATGATAATGAACGTCATGAATTTATTCTATTACAGCATAAAGAATTAAATAATAATTTTAAATTTATTCGAGGAATTCAAAAATATAATGATTCTAAAATTCAAAAAAAATATTCAGAATATAATATAATTAAACGTGAATTTAATGCTAATCCTATTCAACTATTTAAACAATTTAAAGAAACAATTAAAGAAAATTATAAAATAGAAAAAGCTAAAATTACTGCTAATAAGAAATTAAAAAATAAAACTCAACTTAAAAAAGAAATAGAAAAAATTAAATTTATTGGTAACGAATTAGAATTACAATTTAATTATACATTAAATGATTTATTAGATGATTTAACAAAAGTTTGCAATGAAAGATTTACAGAATATAATAATTATCCTTAATGACATTTATTTATAGTTTTATTTTGATGTCTAGTAATATGATTTTGTAAATTACTAACATAATTACAATAATAACATTTATATGTTTTTTTTTGATTATTATAAATTATATAATATTTACTTTTCTCAGTTTCTTTTAAAATTGTACTATTTTGTAATTGTTTACAAGTCATTTTTTTATTAAAATGTCTAATAACATTATCCTTTGGTCCAGTATATTCGCAATGATTACATTTATATTCATTAGTGTTTATTTTTTTATATTCAAAAATTTCATTTGATTCTTCATTAATATATTTTAATATATCTTGATTAGTTATTTTAATTTCATCATAACATTTAGTTTTTCTTTTTAAATAATGATTTTTTAATATATTGAAATTATTTGTTGAATATTCACAATTATTACAATAATATTCTATACTTTCATTATCATAATTATATTTTTCATAATATGTATAATTTTCTGATTCTTCTAATGATTTTATTATTGGATTTTCATTATTATTTTTAATTTCTTCTAATTCATTATTTTTATCTATTTCAAAACATTTATTTTGTCTATTAAAATGATTTTGTAAATTATCTATTCTATTAAATATATAATCACATCTTAGACATTTAAATAAATTTTTATTATTTTCATTTTTATATTTTAAATATGGATATTCTTTATTATTATTAAAATAAATAGTTTCTGGTTTGGTATCTTCTAAATTTTCATCTAATGGTGTCTCATCTATTTGATAATTAATTTTATCAAAATGATTAATATCTATAGCTTCTGGTATTTGATTACTTGTGGTATTATCTATAACATAATCTTTCATTAATAAATTATAATAAGAAATAATATTCATATAATTATTAATAATATTATCTAATATATTAACTAAATATTTATGATTAATTACAAAAATTTCATTATTATTTGCATTTTTAAATTGTTTTAGAATATGTTTAATCATATATTCAACAATATAAGCATTATGAATTTTTTTAACATATGTAAAATAAAATAAATCATTTTTATTATTATTACAATTATAATTAATTAATCTTTTTGTTAATTGAGTGCTAACTCCAATCTTAAAATTATTTTGTAAACTTAAATGTTTATTAGTTGCTACATATAAATATGTATTTTCTTTTAATTCTTGATATTTATATAAATGATTAGATAAATCTATAATTCTTTCCTTTACATTATTAATTTCTTCCTTTTGTTCATTAATAATATTTTCTTTCTCTTCTAATTCTTTTTTATTATTTTCTAATTCTAATTTTCTATATTCATTTTGATATTCTAAATAAAACTTAAATACTTTCTCTAATTCAATATAATATTTTTTTATTTCTTTTGATTTATTTGTTTTTAATAACATTAATGATTGTTTAAAACAATCTGGTGAAACTATTAAATGTTTTACTTTATTATGTGTATTAATATTGCTATTTTCTAAATGCGTTATAACGCATTTAGAATTCTTTAAAAATTCTTTAGAATTTAATAATTTATAATCATTTTGTTCTTCAAAATTATCTTTTAATAATATTAAATATGTTCTTTTTGAACTATTAATATCAATTTCAGAATATCCAATATATTTTAGCATTTCTTCATCAATATAAATCCAAATATCATCTTTTATATTTTGCCAAAATCTATCTAAAAATATATCATTATATTTATAATTTAGTTTATTTAATAATTCTTTAACTGTTAATATTGGTTGATTAATATTAATAATATTATTATTTATTTTTAAAGTAGACATCTTTATTTCTATTTATTAATTATATACATATAGAAAATTAAATTCTAAATAGAAATTAAAAAAAAGTTATATTCTATGACTACTTCATAGGCACTTATAAATTTTTTAAATTATTAATATAATATAGATTTATCAGTTGGTTTATATATAAATTTATCATTATGTTTACATATTTGATACCAAATTTTATCATTATCAATTAAAGTTTCATAACTTTGTAAATGTATACATGCTAATAATTCTTTCTTTTTTTGTTGATTTTCTATAATTAA
>JACCED010052256.1_pt1 | contig 12725 bp, 7 predicted proteins | sample 7455021 | NCBI WGS metagenome assembly JACCED01 (sample SAMN15323456, study PRJNA562643) | freshwater metagenome | isolation source: river surface water | place: USA:Blue River Watershed | collected 2017-08-19
AATCCCGACCACGTCGAGGTGCTCGTCACCGAGGGCAAGGTCCAGGTCGCTCCGCCCGCGGTCGCCGAGCGCGCCGCGCTCGTGCCGGCGACGCCCGAGCCGCCGCGCCTCATCGCCGCCGGGCAACGCGCCATCGTGTCCACCGCGGCGGCCGCCACCGGCCCGCAGGTGGCGGAGATGTCCACGGCCGAGATCGCCCGCGAGCTCGCGTGGCAGCCGCGCCTGCTGGATTTCAATTCCACGCCGCTGGGCGAGGTCGTGGCGGAGTTCAATTCCCGCAACCGCGTCCACCTCGTGCTCGCCGATCCGACGCTGGCCGCGCTGCCGATCGTCGCCTCCGTGCGCTCGGACAACGTCGAGGGCTTCGTCCGTCTCCTCGAGGCGACCGCCGGCGTCGAGGCCGAGCGCCGTGGCGACACGATCACGCTGCGCGCCACGCGCTGAGCGGCGGCGCGACGTCATAATTCGCGCCCGCCGCGCGTTTTCCTTAGTGTCCGCGCGCTCCTGAGCCGTCTCGGGAGGCGAATCACGCCAACTGCATGAACTCTCCGTCCCGCCCCGGTCGCGCGCGTTTCGCCCTTTGGGCCGCGCTTTTCTCCCTCGCGTTCGCCTCGCTCTTAGCCGCCGAGGCGGTGAAGGCCTTCAACGTCCCGGCCGGCGACGCCGCCATGACGCTGAAGCAGGCCGCGCAGCAGGGCGGCGTGGAGATCGTCTTCCCCGCGCCGACCGTGCGCGGCGTGCAGACCTCCGCCGTGAAGGGCGACTACACCGCCCGCGAGGCGCTCAACCGCATGCTCGCCGGCACCGAACTCGTGTTGGTGCAGGACGAGAAATCCGGCGCTCTCTCCATCAGCCGCCTGCCCGCGGAAGCAAAAAACGCCCGCAGCCGCCCCGCTGACGCGACGGCGGCGGGCGCTGCCGCCGAGTCCGCCCTCGTCGCCCGCGAGGTCGTGAAACTGGAGGAATTCGCCGTCACCGGCACGCGTCTCCGCGGCCTCCTCGACGGCGCGACCGCCCAGCCCGTCCTCACCATCGACGCCGCGCAGATCGACCGCACCGGCGCGCAGAGCATCGGCGACGTGCTGCGCTACATCCCGCAACTCTCCGCCTTCACGCTCGGCCAAGGCCAGACGCAGAACCAGCGCAACGCCCTCATCAACACCCAGACCGGCCAGACGACGTTCACCGCCGGCCCCGCGCAGATCTCCGGCACCGCCGGCCTCGTCACCGCCACCGTCCGCGGCGCTCCCGCCGGCGCCACGTTGCTCCTGATCGACGGCAAGCGCGCCCCGAAGAACAACCAGTCGCGCAGCGGCGACGGCTTCGACCTCAACGGCATCCCGCTCGCCGCGGTCGAGCGCATCGAGGTGCTCCTCGACGGCGCGAGCTCCGTCTACGGCGCCGACGCCATGGGCGGCGTGGTGAACGTCATCCTCAAGAAAAGCTACTCCGGCACCGAGGTCCGCCTCGGCTACGAGAACACCTTCGACACCGATGTGAACGTGAAGACCGCCAGCATTTCGCACGGCTTCGCCGCCGGGAAGTTCCGCGCCCTGCTCACCGCGTCGTGGGAAAAGTCCAACGAGCTGATGCTGCGCGACCGCGACTTCACCGCGTCGTTCGACCGCCGCCCCTTCGGCGGCCTCGACTACCGCAACGCCAACATCCCCGTCGGCGCCGGCCGCGTCAGCCGCACCGGCACCGTGCCGTTGCCCGGCCTCACCGTCACCAGCGCCGCCATTCCCTCCGGCACCGCCGGCACCTCGCTCACCGTCGCGGACTACGCCGCCGCGGGCGCGATCGGCGATCCGTTCGACGCGGGTCCCTACACGCAGTTCGCCGCCGCCTACGAGCGCAGTTCCTTCCTCGCCAAGTTCGACTACGCCTTCCGCGACTGGCTCGAGGTCTACGCCACCGCGCGCTACGCGAAGAACCGCAACTACCAGCTCAACACCCCGCTCCAAGCCTCCGGCCTCAGCATCCCCATCGGTTACCCAGGCAATCCCTTCGGCATCGCGGTCTCGCTTAACAAGACCTTCTACGACGTCGTCCCGACCCGCGTCGCCGCCAACGACACCAAGGCTTACACGCTCGGCGCCGCCGGCCGCCTGCCCGGTGAATGGCGCTACGACGTCTCCGTCAGCCTCGCCGACGCCCACACGCTGAGCGACGGCGACGCCGGCACGACGCTCACGTCCGCCCTGCTCACCGCCGCCATCGCCGCCGGCCGCACGCCGAATCTTTTCTACGACAGCTCGCGCGTCGCCAACCCGAACGCCCCCGGCGTCCTCGAAGCGCTCACGACCATCACGCGCGACGAGGAGAAGGACCAGACCTGGACCTACCTCGCGCAGATCGACGGCCCCGTCTACGAATTGCCCGCCGGCAAGATCGTCGCGGGCTTCGGCCTCGAGCGCCGCGAGGAATACGCGAAGTTCCCCCTCCGCCTCGCCACCGACACGATCTCCGCGCTGCCCGGCAGCACCACGGTCGACGCCTACTTCGCCGAGGCCAACTTGCCGCTTTTCGGCGGCCAGTTCCGTCGCCCGTTGCTCCACCAGCTCAGCCTCTCGGGCGCCTACCGCCACGAGGACTACGGCGCCGGCGTGACCTCGAAGAATCCCCGCGCCGGTCTCGCCTGGCATCCGTTCTCCTGGCTGCTGATGCGCGCCAGCTACGGCGAAGGCTTCAAGGTCCCGACGCTGCAGCAACGCAACGCGCCGGTCACCGTCACCAACAGCACCACCATCGCCGTCGCCTCCAATCTCGACCCGCTCCGTGGCAACACCGTCAACGCCGTCTATCCCACCACCCGCGGCGGCAAGGCCGACCTGCGCCCGGAAAAATCCGAGAACACGACCGCCGGCCTCGTCCTCGAGATCCCGCGCGTCCAGGGCCTGTCGCTCTCGTTCGACTGGTTCGACAACGTCTACACCGATCGCATCGCCACGCTGCTCTTCAGCCAGATGGCGCTGCTCTACCCGGAGCGCATCACCCGCGGCCCGAATCTCCCCACCGACCCGCCCAGTTGGGCCGGCCCCGTCACCGCCGCCGACCTCCGTCCGATCAACGTCGGCTACAACCAGATCTCCGGCTACGACCTCGGCTTGAAGCTCGATCGCCGCACCAACTACGGCGACGTCCTCGTCAGCGTCACGGGCACGAAATACACCAAGAACGTTTCCATCCCGACGCCCGGCGGCGTGCCGTCCCCGACCATCAGCACCGATAGCCTGCCGGTGCAGATCAGCGGCAACGCCTTCTTCCTCCGCGGCGCCTGGGGCGCCGGCGCGCTCGTCACTTACCGCGCCTCCAACCGCGCCACCACCGACCGCCTCGCCACCGGCTCCGCCATCCGGTGGGACGCGCAGTTCAACTACGACTTCGCCAAGGCCGGCTGGGTCAAGGGCAGCTCCTCCGCCTGGCTCCGCCGCGCGCTCGCCGACACCAAGCTCAGCCTGACCGTCTACAACGTCTTCGACACGCGCCCGCCGCTCGACGACCTCTACATGCCCGACAACACCGTGCTCGACGCGCGCCTGCGCCGCTACGCGCTCTCGCTGCGCCGCACGTTCTGAGCGTGTCCGTCCGTTTGGTTACCGTTCGTTCCTAGATCGCCCCGCCTTCCGGTCCGAGGCCGGGAGGCGGGGAATTTTCCGCCATGAAATTCCGCCTGCTGCTCGCGTTCACCGTCCTCACCCTCGCGCCGCTCGCTCGCGCTGATCTCGCGGCCGACTTCGCGCGCCTCGACGCGGTGCAAGCGGAGCGCACGACCCGCGCCCAGGCCGGCGCGGCCTCCACGCCGTCGGAATCCTCGCGCTGGATGTCCGACTACTCCGCGCGCCTCGCCGACACCGCCCTGCAGGTCTACGCCAGCCACCCGAGCGAGCCGCGTCGCTGGGAAGCCGCCCTCGTCGCCCTCAAGACGCTCCGCAGCTTCATCGTCGAGCTGAAGCCCGGCTACGACGAAGCCGTCGCCGCCCGCGACCTCGCGCAGATCCAGTCGCTCATCGTCCGCGACGACGCCGCCCGCGCCGCCTGGGACGCGAAGCTCGACGCGCTCGAAGCCGACCTCTTCGCCGCTTCCGACGTGCCGCCCGCCGTCCTCGCCGAGGCTTATGCCAACGCCATCTACCGCGTCACGCTCCGCCGCGGCGCCACGCCGGCCCAACGCTGGGCCGCCATCCAGCCGCTGCTCGCCGCCATGGACCGCCGCGTCACCGATCCGCGCCAACTCGTCCGCGCCCTCGAACTCGCCGGCCGCACCGCCCAGGCCGCCGACCCCTCCGCCTACGACGCCTTGCTCCAATCCCGTTCGCAAAGCGCGGTGCCCGAAGTCTCCGCCTGGGCCACCGGCAAGGCCAACGTCGAGGTGGCGAAGACGAAGACCTTCGATCTGAAATTCACCGCCCTCGACGGGCGCGCCGTCGATGTCGCCGCTCTCCGCGGCAAAGTGGTGCTCATCGACTTCTGGGCGACGTGGTGTGGCCCGTGCAAAGAAGAGCTCCCGAACGTCAAGGCCGCCTACGACAAGTATCACGCGCAGGGTTTCGAAGTCGTCGCCGTCTCGCTCGACGCCGAGAAGGACAAACAGAAGCTCAGCGACTACGTGCGCGAACACGCGCTGCCGTGGCCGCAGCACTTCGACGGCAAAGGCTGGAAGAACGAATTCGCCGTGAAGTTCGGCATCCGCGCCATCCCGGCGATGTTCCTCCTCGATCAGGAGGGCAAGGTCGTCACCACCGAGGCGCGCGGCTCCAAACTCGAGCGCGAGATCCGTCGCTTGCTCAAACTCGACGCCCCCGCCACGCCTGCGCCCGCGGCGCCGGCCGCTCCCGCCAGCGTCGCCGCCACCGGCGATCAGCCGCCCGTCGCCTTGCTCGCGGCCGGCACGCCCGCGCCGGATTTCGTTTCCTACGACCTCGCCGGCGCGCCGGTGAAGATCTCCGACTACCGCGGGAAGGTGCTCGTGCTCGACTTCTGGGCGACGTGGTGCGGCCCGTGCATCGCCTCGATGCCGCACACGCAGGAGACGGTCGCGCGTTACGCCGACCAAGGCGTGGCCGTGCTCGCGGTGGCGACCGGCGACAAGCGGAAGCGCTTCGACGACTGGGTGAAATTGAAGGCGAAGGATTACCCGGCGCTGCGCTTCACCTTCGACCCGCACGAACAGGGCACGCCCGCCCACGACCAGCGCGCCTCGTGGGCGCTCTACGGCGTGCCGGCGATCCCCACGCAATTTGTCCTCGACCGCGAGGGCCGCATCGTCGGCAGCACCACCGGCTACCTGCCGGGCGACAATTCCCTCGAAAAACTCCTCGCCGCCGCCGGCGTGAAGGTCGACCCCGCCGTGCTCGCGGCGTCCAGCCGCCTCGCCACCGCGCGCGCCGCGAGCGCGCCCTCGGCCGAGAAGTCTCCCGCCACCGCCCGCCGCACCGCGCCGCCCTTCGTGGAAAAGGTCGCGAAGCTCGCGGCCGGCGACGTCGCACCCGACGTCCCGTTCGTCGGCCCCAATGGCCAGCCGACGCAACTCTCCGCGTGGCGCGGCCGGCCGCTCGTCCTGTTCTTCGGCACGGCGGAAATGATCCCGGGCGATTACCTCGACGGCGTCGCGAGCCGCTACGCCGGCGCGCGCGTGCTGGCGCTCGTCACGCGCGACAAGGCGGAGAACCTCGCCGCGTGGCGCGAACTCCATGGCGCGCGCGGACACAAGTTCGAGGTGGCCTTCGACCCGGTTCCCTTGGCTGACGCGAAGAACGGCGTCATCAACCGCCTCTTCGGGTTCGGCGCGCCGACGCCGTTCTCGATCGTGCTCGACGCCGAGGGCCGCTTCGTCGGCTCGTTCCCGTGGAAGCTGCCGCAAGGCCAGGCCGGTCTCGCGGAATTGCTGCGGCGCTCCGGGCTTTCGGTCGATCCGGCCGAGTTGCCGCCGGCGACCCCTTAGCCGCCTCGCTCGCCGCGGGCGGGTTCCTTCCGCGCGACGCGCCAGAGCAGGAGAGCGGAGAGCAGGACCGGCCGGAGGTGGGCAAACGCTGCGGCCGGGCGACTTTACCTTGGGCAGAGCGGCCCCGGACCGGCTACTGCGGGTGGATTCAGGCGCTCCAGCGGAGTGGAAACGATAATTCTTATCCGGGAGTATCAGCAGATTCGCGCACCCGGGCGTTGATTACCGCGGGTCGGTCAGGGTTATCTGCCGCGGCCAGGCCCTAACTGGGACTCCAATCGCCCCGGTCTCGGCTCCGGACATCCCCCGTAACCAACCTCCGCCATGAATCCCAAGCACACCGCAGTCATTCTCGTCGGCTACCAAAACGATTACTTCGCCACCAACGGCATCCTCCGGGGTGTCGTGGAAGACGCGGGCGAAGTAGATGCGGTGCTGCGCAACACGCTCACATTCCTCGAGGCCGCGCGCCACACGGAGCTGTCGATCATCGCGACCCCCATCGTGCTCACGCCGGATTACCGGGCGATGGCGAGTCCGGTGGGCATCCTGAACGCGATCAAGGATTCCGGCGCGTTCAAGCAGGGCTCGGCCGGAGCGGAGACGATTCCTGAGATTCGGGCGTTCGGCGACCGCATCGACTACGTGTCGGGCAAGGTGGGCTTCAATGCCTTCGCCCAGACCTCGCTTGACGAACTGCTGCGCGCGCGGGGCATCCGCAACGTGCTCGTCGCGGGCATGGTGACGTCATTGTGCATCGATTCGACCGGGCGCGCCGCCTACGAGCTCGGCCTGTCGGTCACGATCCTCTCCGATTGCTGCTCCGCGCGAACGCGCACCGAGCACGAGTTTTACTGCCAAAACATTTTCCCGCTCTACGGAAGGGCGGTGGCGGGCACCGAAGTGATTCGCGAGCTCCTGACGGTCGCTGCTTGAGTTTGCCGCTGAAGTTTCCGGCGCCGGCGGTCGACGACGCCGCGGTTGCGCGCGATGTGCAGGTGGAAGCCACCCAGCGCCTGATGGAGGCGCTGGTGGAGGCGGAGAACCGCATGGCGCGTCGCGTCCAGATCCTGTCGGAAGTGGTCTTCGAGCTCGATCCGCATCACCGCCTCGTGTTCCTCAACAACGCTTGGTGCCATGTGACGGGTTTCCCGGTGGCAGGCTCGCTCGGCCGAACGCTGGCGGAGTTCGTGCTGCCCGCCGATCAGTCCGCGTTGGCGGATCTGCTCCACGGCCGCGCGCCCGATGCCGGCGAGGCGTTTCGCCATTATCGTTTCCAGCGCGCAGACCGGCGCGAGTCGTGGGTCGAAGTGTCCGCCCGGTTGCTCCCGGACGGCGGTGCGGTCGGGGTGCTCAGGGACGTGACCGAGCGGCGACGGCAGGAAGTTGAGCGCCTTCGGGTGCAACGGCTGCAGAGCATCGGCACGCTCGCGGGCGGCATCGCCCACGACCTGAACAACGCGCTGTCGCCGATTCTCATGGGGCTCGATGTGCTGCGGGCGCGTTTCCCGGAGCAGGCGGCGCTGATCGATCCGATGCTCGCCAGCGCCGGACACGTCGCCGTGTTGGTGCGCTAGGTGCTGACCTTCGCCCGCGGCGGTGAGGGTCAGCGCAGCGAGGTGAATAACCTGCGCTTGGTGGAGGACATCGCGCAGATCCTGCGCAGCTCTTTCCCGCGCAACATCACCATCGAGACGCGCTGCCCCCGCGGGTTGCCGCGGTTGGTGGGCGACTTCACGCAGCTGCATCAAGTGCTCCTCAATCTCTGCGTGAACGCGCGCGACGCGATGCCGGATGGCGGGCAACTGAGCATCGTTGTGTCTGTGGCCGACGTGGTGCCCGGGCACGCCGGCGCGCCGGCCGAGGCACGGGCCGGAGGCGCGGTCGTGCTCAGCGTCACGGACACCGGCACCGGAATCCCGCCGGAGGTGATCGAGCGGATGTTCGAGCCGTTCTTCACCACCAAGCCGGTGGACCAGGGCACGGGTCTTGGCCTCTCCACGGTTTCCGGCCTCGTGCGCCGCCACGGCGGCTTCGTCACCGTGCAGACCGCGCTGGGGGAAGGCAGCACTTTCCGCGTCCACCTGCCAGCGGATGCCGCGGCGACGGAATTGGCGGCGCGCCCGGCTCCGGAGCTGCGGGCCAGTCGGTCGGCGCGGGGGCGCGTGATCCTCCTGGTGGAGGACGAAGTCGGCGTGCGGGAAGTGGTGCGCCTGGCGTTGCCCGAACTGGCTCACGACGTGCGTCTCGCCGGCGACGGCCAGACGGCGTTGGACATGGTGCGCAGCGGCGCGGAGTTTGACGTGATTGTCACCGACCTCGACATGCCGCGACTTTCGGGACTCGCCTTGGTGGAGGCGTTGCGGCGCTTGGTCCGGCCGCTGCCGATCGTGGCGTGCAGCGGGCGTCTAGCGGAGGACGAAATCGCGACGCTCCGCCGGCTGGGGGTCGCGCAGATCTTGGCCAAGCCCTTCAGCCGGGATGCGCTGGCGCGCGCCATCGAGGATGCGGTATCGGCGGCGGACGCCACCGGGGGGGTGCCGCGATGAGCTCGATCCTTGTGGTGGAGGACTCGGCGCCGACGCGCGAGGTGCTGGTGCACATGCTCAGCAGTGCCGGCTATCGCGTCGTGCCGGCGATCGACGGCGATGACGCCATGCGCTGGCTGAACCAGGAGCGATTCGACCTGATCGTCACCGACATTGTGATGCCAGAGCGCGACGGAATTGAATTGCTGATGCATCTTCGGCAGCGGCGCGACGATACGAAGGTCATCGCGATGTCCGGTGTGCAGCATCATGCGGGGCTGTATCTGCACACGGCCGAGCAATTGGGCGCGACGCGGGTCCTGCACAAACCGTTCCGGGCGGACGAACTATTCGAACTGGTGCGCGCCACACTCGACGGCCGCGAGCCCCTCGGGGCATTCAGCCGCTAGCTCGTCACCGCCTGGCGGGGTGGGGCGCCGTCACCGGCGGATCAAGTGCAGGCGAGGATTTTCTCGCGCAGGTGCGTGTGGCGGAACTTTGATTCCGCGTTGCGCACGGCCATGGCGTAGGCGGCGGGGTCGCCGACGAGGAAGACCTTTTTCCGGCCGCGCGTGATCGCCGTGTAGACGAGGTTGCGCTGCAGCATCATGAAGTGCGCCTTCAGCAACGGCACGATGACGACCGGATACTCGGAGCCCTGCGACTTGTGGATGCTGATGGCGTAGGCGAGCGCGACCTCGTTCATCTCGCCGCGCTCGAAGAGGTGCTGCTCGCCGTCGAAATCCGCGATGAGCGTGCCCTTCGTGAGGTCGGTGCTGACGACGGTGCCGATGTCGCCGTTGAAGAGACCCTTGTCGTAGTTGTTGCGGAGCTGGATGAGCTTGTCGCCCGGCCGATACTCGCCGCTGACCGCGCGCAGGCCCTTCTCATGCGGATTGAGCGCGGCCTGGAGGCGGGTGTTGAGATTGGCGACGCCCACGGTGCCCTTGTGCATCGGCGCCAGCACCTGCACGTCGGCGATGGGGTTGAACCACTTGAAATGCGCCGGGATGAAACGCGTCGTGAGCTCGACGATCTTGGCGAGGCAATCCTCGGCGTCGGTCGCGGCGATGAAGTTCAGGTCGCTCCACGCCTGCGCCTTCTCGACTTCGCTCAAGACGGGCGGCGGCTGGTGGTGGCCTTCGTTGATGGCGTGAGCGGTGGTGACGATCGCGCTTTCCTTGCCCTGGCGGTAGACGAACGACAGGCGCGTGACCGGCAGGAGCGAAGGCTGAGCGCCGGAACCCGCGACCGCGGCGGTGGAGGGCGGCGCTCCATTGCCGCCGCGCAAGTGTTTCGGCGCCGTCGGAGCGGCACCCTCCAAGTGGACACTGACCGCGATGAGGTCCTTGAGGACGTTGCCGGCGCCGACGCTCGGGAGCTGGTCGATGTCGCCGACGAGGAGCAGGTGCGCGCGGTTGGGCACGGCTTGCAGCAGCGCGGCGGCGAGGCGCGTGTCGAGCATCGAGGCCTCGTCGACGATGAGGAAGTCGGTCGCGAGCGGGTGCGCGTCGTTCACCGTGAACGCGCCGTTCTCGAACTTGAGCAGGCGGTGGATCGTCGACGCGAAGCCGCCGGTCGTCTCGGCGAGGCGCTGCGCCGCGCGGCCGGTCGGCGCGGCGAGCGTCACGCGGACTTTCTTGGCCTTCAGGATGTCGACGAGCGCGCGGAGGATGGTCGTTTTGCCGGTGCCGGGGCCGCCGGTGAGGATGGAGAACTTGTGGTTCAGCGCGTGCTTGATCGCGGTGGATTGCAGCGCGTGAAAGGCGAAGCCCGCCTTCTCCTGCGCCCACGTGACGGCGGCGTCGACCTTGATGGCGGGCAGGCCGCTCGGCTGCGCGCCGAGGCGGCGCACGACATCGGCGATCTTCTGTTCGGCGCGGGCGTTGGCGGGAAGTTGGATGAACGAGGTCGGCCCGGCCGGCGCGTGGGCGACGAGGGTTTTCTCCGCCACCAACGCGTCGATGCGCGCCGTGACGCGCTCGGCGGACGTCTCGAGCAGCGTGGCGGTGTAGGTGACGAGCTCCTCGCGCGGGTAACCCGTGTGGCCGTCCTCCTGCAGCGTCTCGAGCGCGTAGATCAGGCCGGCGTCGAGGCGCGGCGCGGAGTCGTTGGCGAAGCCGAGGTTGATGGCGAGGCGGTCGGCGGTCTTGAAGCCGATGCCGTCGATCTCGCGCGCGATGCGGTAGGGCTCCTCGCGGATGATACGCGGCGCGGCGACGCCGAACTTGTTCACGATCTTCACGCACTGCGAAGTCGTGACGCCGTAGGTCTGGAGGTAGATGTGGACCTCGCGGAGGGTCTTTTGCTCGTCCCACGCGGACTTGATGGCGGCGGCGCGGACCTGGCCGATGCCGGGGACTTTGCGGAGCTTGCCCGACTCCTCGGAGAGCACGCGGAAGGTGTCGGTGCCGAACGCGTCGACGATCTTGTTCGCGTAGACCTTGCCGATGCCCGGCACGAGGCCGCTGCCGAGGTATTTGCGGATGCCGTAGACGGAGGACGGCAGCTCGCTCTTGAAGCCCGCGACCTTGAACTGCGCGCCGTGCTGCGCGTGCTTCACCCACTCGCCGGTCAGCTGGAGCGTCTCGCCGCACTGCACGCCCGGCAACGGGCCGACGACCGTGACGCGATCCTCGGCGTTTTGCGCGGTTTCGGGGCGGAGCTCGGCGATGGTGTAGTGGTTCTCCTCGTTGAAGAAGATGATGCGCTCGAGGACGCCGGAGAGGGAGTTGGGAGACGGGGCCGCCACTGCGCGGGAGTGAACACGCGGCCCTTCGGGAAGCAACCCGGCGTTGGACAACCGTGCTGAAGCGCGCACGCTGCGCGTCATGCTCTATTGGGAAGACCTGCAGGTCGGCGCGAATTTCGGGACCGCCACGCACACGGTGACGGTGGAGGAGATCGTGGCGTTCGCGCGGCAGTATGATCCGCAGCCGTTCCACCTCGACGCGGAGGCGGCGAAGGCGTCGCTCTTCGGCGAGCAGGTTGCGAGCGGCTGGCACACGGCGGCGATCAGCATGCGCCTGATGGTGCAGGGCGAGATGCAGGTGGTCGGCGGCGTCGTCGGCCACGTGATGGAAGAGCTGCGTTTCCCGCGCCCGGTGCGCCCCGGTGACACGTTGCGCGTCGTGCAGGAAGTGGAGGCGAAGGAAGAGTTCCCGGGCCGCCCCGGTCACGGCCGCCTGAAGCTCCGCTGCCGCACCTACAACCAGCACGGCAAGATCGTGCAGGACCTGACCGCGCACCTGATCGTCCCGCGCCGTCCGACCGCGGCGTCCCTCGTGTCGTAGCCCGCGCCGTAGTGTTGTCGCCCTCGTTCGCCATGCCGCGCGGCGAGTCGCGCCGGCCCCGCGCCGCCCTCCCGTCCGTAGTGCCCGCCGCGCCGCGTCGAGCCTCCTGTGTCCACCGCGTCGCACCAGCGTGCCTGTCCGCGCAGTCCCAATGTTACGTAATACGTAAGAAACTGCTCGCGCAGCGTCTGGTCGATGCGGTCGCTTGCGCGGGGTCGGTGGCGGTTTTCGCTGAGGAAAAGCGGGTCACGGAGCTCGAGCGGCGGGGGTTGGGGCGCGGAAACCGAATTTACGTATTACGAAAATTGGCGGTGAGCGTCTGTGGTTCGGTGGCGGGAATTGATTGGGCTGGGCGGAGAGTTTGGTGGCGGGAAGGCACTGGGGTGGTTGGGGCTTGAGCGGGGGAGGTGGGGCGGCATCGTCGCGGCCATGGCTTCGGCTGACTCCACGGGAGCGCATCGCTCCAGTCCTGTTTCCAGTGCGGCGGGTGGGATGCGCGGGACGGGAACCGCCGATGGCGCGGGCGACGCAGCGGCGGCCAACGGCGGCGATCCGTCGCGGTTGCCACGGCATCTCGGGACCTGGAACGCGGCGCTCGTGCTCGTGACGTTCACCATCGGCGTGGGCATCTTGCAGTCGCCGGGCGTCGTGGCGCGCAACACGGGGTCGATCGGGCTCTCGTTCCTCGCGTGGATCGTCGGCGCGGTCGTGGCGTTGTGCGGCTCGCTGGTGATGGCGGAGCTCGCGGTGCGCACGCCGCGCTCGGGCGGCACGACGGTGTTTCTCAACCAGACTTACGGGCCGCGCGCGGCGTTTCTGTTCGGGTGGACGTCGATCTTCCTCAATCCGGTGTCGGCCGCGGCCATCACGCTCGTGAGCACGCGCAACCTCGGGGCGATCCTCGGCTTCGGGCCGGGGGTGCAGACCGCGCTCGGGCTGCTGTGGGTCGGCGGCATCATG
>JACCED010125570.1_pt1 | contig 12725 bp, 10 predicted proteins | sample 7455021 | NCBI WGS metagenome assembly JACCED01 (sample SAMN15323456, study PRJNA562643) | freshwater metagenome | isolation source: river surface water | place: USA:Blue River Watershed | collected 2017-08-19
GCCAAACTTGAAGAAGACCGATCGAGCCCGCTCAGGCCCTTGTGAGCGCGCGGGCCACCGTTGCCATGGCCCCGGGCGAGCGGTCCTGGGCGCAAACGGTCTGCGCCTGCGACCACTGGATAAAGTTGCGGCGGATCGAGGCTGCATACATCGGGTCGTAGTGCTGCACCAGCAACTCGCGAACCACCTCGGGGGTATGGCCTGCCCGCACGCGCGCTTGCCAGCCGCCCACCACCTCGCGCCCGCGCAGTTCGGTGAGGGCTGAGAGGCGATCGCAAAAAAACTCGGGCTGCTGGACAAACCAGTCATAGTCCTCCAGCAGCAGGGCCACACGCTCCTCGTCGGCAAGCTGAAGATGAATGCAGGCGCTGGCCCGCATGGCCAGAATCAGCGCGTCGGGCACCGCCACGTTACCGACTTTCTTGCTCTCGCTCTCGACAAACACGGGTCGCGCCGGGTCGAAGCCGCGCAGCGCCTGCCAGACGCGGCTGTCAAATTCTTTCTGGCTGGGTTGGGCCTGACCCGGCACCAGGCCAAGGACTGAGCTGCGGTGGTGGGCCAGCGCCTCCAAGTCGAGGACCTGGGCGCCTTCGGCAGCCAGTGCCTGCAACAAGCGGGTTTTGCCTGAGCCGGTGGGACCGCACACCACGCGGTAATCGAAGCGTTGAGCCAAGGCGGGCAATTGGGCCAGCACCTCGCCGCGATAGGCCTTGTAGCCGCCATCAATCAGATAAACCCGAAACCCGATCTGGTCGAGGATCAGGGACAGCGAGCCGCTGCGCTTGCCGCCCCGCCAGCAATACACCAGAGGTTTCCATCCCTTGGGCTTGTCCAGCACCTCGCGGGAAATATGGCTGGCAATATTGGCCGCCACCAAGGCGGCACCGCGCTTTTTGGCCTCAAACGGGTTGACCTGCTTGTACAGCGTGCCGATCTCGGCCCGCTCGGCGTTGTGGAGGGAGGGCCAATTCACCGCGCCGGGCAAACGGTCTTCGGCAAACTCGTCTTCGCTGCGGGCGTCGATGACGGTGTCGAACTCGGCCAACCGGGCAATGGCTTCGTGGGCGGGAAGGATCTGGACGGTCACGGCTTGGCGAGCAATTTCTTCAGGGGTGGCCACATATTGTCGAGCAGGCGCGGCTGGGCCTCCTCATTGGGGTGGATGCGGTCGGCCTGCATCAGACGGGCCGTCTGCGGGCCGTCGGCCACGCCCGCCAGGATGAAGGGCAGCACTGCCACCTTCTGCGCCCGGGCCACTTTCTCGAACAGGCCGGCAAAACGCTCGGTGTAGGCCCGGCCGTAATTGGGCGGCACCTGGATGCCTGCCAACAGCACCCGCGCGCCAATGCCACGGGCTGCCTCAACCATCGCGGTCAGGTTGGCCTCGGTCATCTCCAGCGGCAAGCCGCGCAGGGCGTCGTTGCCACCGAGTTCGATCACCACATGGGTCGGCTTATGCGCCGCCAGCAGCGCGGGCAGCCGTGAGCGTCCACCGGCAGTAGTTTCGCCGCTGATGCTGGCGTTGACCACCTTGACCGGCATAGTCTCTTTCGCCAGGCGGGCTTCGAGCAGGGCGACCCATCCGGTCCCGCGTTTGAGGCCATACTCCGCACTAATCGAATCGCCGAGCACCAGCAGCACCGCCTCACCGGCGGGCGCTGGGCCGGCGGCAAGCAGGGGCAAGGGGAGGTAGCCAGCCAGCGCCGATAGGAGCGCCAGGACGGATCCCCCTACGAGCCGCCTGCGACCTTTGTTGCCGGGCCCGCCTTGGAGCTGCCCCTTCTGGATGGACGCTTGCATGTCTGAACCCATTGTCGTTGTGGACCATGTGTGGAAGTCGGTCTCCGACTCGACCGGCACGCTGGCGATTCTCCGCGATATCGACTTCCAGCTGGCCGCAGGGGAAACCGCAGCCTTGGTGGGCGCATCCGGCTCGGGCAAGAGCACGCTGTTGACCCTGATTGCCGGACTGGACACACCGACCCAGGGCACGGTGCGCATCGCCGGCCAGGACATTTTCGCCCTCGATGAAGACGCTCGCGCAGCGCTGAGGGCCGAGAAGGTGGGCTTCGTCTTCCAGAGCTTTCAGCTCCTGGGCAATCTCACAGCACTGGAAAACGTGATGCTGCCGCTGGAATTGGCGGGCCGACGTGACGCACGCCAAGCCGCGACTGAAATGCTGGCGCGCGTGGGATTGTCGGCGCGGCTGGGGCACTACCCCCGGCTGATGTCGGGCGGCGAGCAACAGCGGGTGGCACTGGCGCGGGCCTTCGTTGTACGGCCGGCCTTGCTGCTGGCCGATGAGCCTACCGGCAGCCTGGACTTCGCCACCGGCGAGAGCGTGATGCAGCTCATGCTGGACCTCAACCAGGAGCTGGGGACCACCCTGGTGCTGGTGACCCACGACCGCGCGATTGCCGCGCGCTGTGACCGGCGCATCACCATCGAAGCCGGGCAGGTGGTGGCTTCAGTCTGATTTGGGTTCGGGGTCGATGTTGCTTGGGGGGACGAGGTCTTCTGGGTCGTCCAAGCCCACTAAGGAGTGGATGGCCCTCGCTTCAAATTCCTCTGAGCTTTCTGAACCCCCTGAGGACACTGATGCAGCTGGTGAACGCGGATAGTCGTCCGAAGCTGCCTGCGCTGATGCCAGGGGCGACATCGAAGGTCCTGAATGCTCCGGCTGCTGCCGCGGCTTCTCGCTCCTCTCCCGGTACTGCTGGATCGTGTCCACCATATCTGCCAGGTGTATGAAAGTGAAGGAACCCTTGTTTCCCCCACCGTCGACAACTCTCGGTTGATCCTGATCAGATGGGGTGATCAGAGCCAGCGCCATTGCATGCTCATCGCTGGCGTCACCCGTTAGTAGCGTCACCTTCGCAATTAATTCTTGCTGAATTCGCGTGAGACGCTCGCGCTCGGTCAAGCGCTGATTCAGGGCCTGGAGTTCGCGTTCTCTGGTTTTCTCCCCCAGACTCTCCGGCTTCGTGTCATCGCGAACAACGCCTCGAGCCGACTCGTCAATGGCATGGTCCGCAAGCTTCCGGCGGCGCTGGACCTCCGCAACGAACCAACTCACCAATTCATCCCCGTCATCTCCCATATCCGCGGGTCGCGGGCGCTGCGCCGAAGCGACTTGAGGCGCCGCAGGCAAGGTCGGCAAGGTGCGTTCGATCAGTCGCTCAATCAGGGCAGCTCGGGGAATGGCGGCATAGGCACTCCAGACCCAGACCTCCAGCCAAGTCCTCAGCGAAGGCTGCTGAACGACCGCCGTCAGCTTCAGGTCCCCGATCTCGAGGGTGGCGCAGGTGTCTTCCAGCAGGCACCGTAGGAACGAACCCGTCACTACGAGGCGCTGTCGTAGAGCGGCAAAGCAACTTTCGGAGTCCGGATCGGAGCCGTCATTGTCAACGAGCCAGGACGACGCGTCCGCTGCACGCGGCTTCTCTAAGCTATGCACCAGGGCATCCAACTCAGCCAGGTCGTGATGCCAAAGCTGTATCGACTGCTCAATTTGACGCAGATGCCCCGTGGAATCAACGCCACTCCATTTGGTTATTCTGTTGTTGTGCGCCAGTGCTACGCGGATGTCGTCCGGCAGGGCCGCCTCTGCTCCCCTGAGGCATTCTTCGATCGGACCCGGCTGAGCGGTCATCAGGTCGGGAATCCGCGTCAGGCGATCGCGCAGGTCTCTGGCCAGCGCCAGGATCTGCACTGGGCCTTCGATCCCTCGAGGATCGGCCTGTCTAGCCTGCGAAATCACAGCCGACTCCCCCGGCGGTAAGTCCGCAGGCATGGAATCTCCTCCGGTGGGCGCTCCGGCCTGAGGTTCGGCATCACTTTCGGGGGGTGACGCGGGTGGCGGAGCGGCCGGTGCAGCCTCGTCTGTCGTCGAGTCCGCCGGACTCGCTCGTCTGACTGAAGGTGCTGCCGAGATTGGCTGCTCAGGCGCCGCAGTCGCTGCCAGTTGCAATCTGATTGTGGACGCCGAAGCCGGGGCAGTCTGTCGCTGAGTCATGCGCGGAGCGTCGGTATCTCCGGAGCCCCTGGCGAACTGGGATCGAGAAGGGGCATGCGGAGTGGGTATCCAAGATCCTGAGTCCATCCGCCACAGAGGGTCCAAATGCAGCCCTCGCAGCCCGTTATTCCACGCCCGCAATTGACCCTCATTGGTTTTGAGTCGCCCTCCCATCAGCTCCTGCAGGCGGGTATCCCAGGCAGGGCGGCGGGATCGTTCGCCCACCGCATCGCCCGCGCTGTGGCCGCCTGCGATGGTTGAGCCCGCCTCTGCCCCGCTGGGTCCTGTCAGATCTCGCAGCGACTCTTCTCCCTGGGCGGAGTACGCAATCCGAATCCCAGCATCAGCATTCTTGCCACTGAGCGCCAGCGCAATCGCGTGCAGGCAGGACTGCTGAATGTGCAAGGAGAGGTGGCTCTCACGCATCAAGGCGCTTATCACCGCCTTGACATGCCCCCGCGCGACTTCGGGGCCGCCCAGGCCGTGGAGCAGGCCCGAGATCCAGCAGGGAAGGGTGTCCTGAATGCGTTGGGTATTGAGCTCGGATTGGACCTGCGGCACCACGATCGCGGCGATCGCATCCGCAGTGGCGCCCCGCCTGAGCAGTTCCTGGCCAGACCGGATGCCACTTTCAAACAGCATCTGGATATCAAGGCGTGAGCTAAGCCCCTCCGATGTGCTTTCCGGCGAGCGACCTTCTGCAGACTGGCTGCTTTGCTCGGGCTGTGCCTGTGCCCGTGCTGCAAGAAGTGCTTGCGCTTGCGGGGCAGTGGAGGACAGACCCTGAACCCTCGCCGTTCCTGGTGGGGCAGAAGCGCCAGATTGGGCGGCATCAGGCAACAGGCTGCCTCTTCGGCTCGAAGGGCGGCCCCCGTCGGTACTGGTGAAGGAATGGTCCACGTCGGCTCCCAGGCTGGCCTTGCGAACATTTCAAGGCGGTCGCTGCTGAGTTACTGCCTGGCGGCGACCGGTTCCACGGCACTCACCCCGGCCACGCCAGCCCCGGTCCGACCCTCTCGCTCAGCCCGCGAGCAGGCGCCCCGCCGCCTGGCGGAACCGCGACTGGCCGAGGGGCGTGTCAATGAGGCCAGCCAGGGCCTCCACCAAAGCCGTGGCAGTGAACGCCCTGCGCAGCTGCTGCCGGACCAGCACCCGTGCCATGGGGCCGAGTTGTTGGCTGAGGAGCATTTCGAGCTGGGTGAGGAGTTCGGGGGCGATCAAGCCAGACGGCTCGGAAGGATGCCAAGGCCAGGGCTGGGTGGTCGGGCAAGAAGGCGGCGCTGCGGTTTGGCCCTGAGGCACCTCAGATCCGGTTCGGAGCGCAGGGAATGAGCCCCGTCTATCGCCTTCTTGCACCTGCGGTGGCGTCGTGAGTGTCAGGGTCCGCGGCATGCGCGGGTCTGCCGGGCTTCCGGGCCGCCCGCTGCGGACCTCTCCCTCGGCGAGCACGGCATACAACTCATGGACCCGGCCATGCTTGTCCTGGCGTTGCCCGAGAAAGCGGAACTGTCCCGCACGCTGCTCACTGATCGGGGCCACGCAGTCATGCAGAGCGCCAGAGACCAGAAGTTCTCTGGCCTGGGCAAAGCTCATCACACGCTGGGCCACATTGACGCCATCGCCCAGCACATTGACCCGGTTATTCAAATCGCTCACCACCCGCACTGGACCCAGGTGCATGCCGATGCGCAGCATCAGGCCAGGCCCCGGCAGCTGGTTGATCAGGTCACGCAGCAGCACCATGGCATTGAGTGCCTCCTCAGGGTCTCCGAGAAAGCACAGGGCCGCGCCGTCGCCAGTGCACATGGCCAGGTAATGCTCCCGGGGCAACCCCCGCAGAACCCGGACAAGGAGCTCATTGAGGTGCCCCTTGATGCCCACCTGTTCATCGACCGACTGTGCCGACCAGGCAACAAGGTCGATGAAGGCAATGCAAGCCAGCAGGTTGCGCCCGGCGAGGGATTCGAGCTGGCTCGGTGGCGACGGACCCAGAACAGCCAGGGGTAGGCAGGCGGGTGTTGAGGATGCGGAGAGGCCTGCGCGCAGGGCGGGACCCTGTTGTGCTGCCTCCCAAGGCCCCCGGGCTGCCGCTCCAGACCCAGACGCCAGCCTGGGCGCCGAAGGGGTTGCTGCGAGCAAGGCCTCGCGGAGAGCGTCGACCGACTGTGGTCTGTGTTGGGCTTGGGGCTGCATCGCCCAGGCAATCGCCTCCAGCAGGTCGGCGCCAAAGCGACCCGGCTCGGCCAACTGGCTGGGCGGGGCCTGCTTGTCGTCCTGAATGCGGGCGGCGGCCTCCACCGGCTTTCGACCGGTGACCATCCAGTACATCACTGCGCCCAGGGCATACAGGTCTGACCAGGGGCCCTGCTCTCCCTGAGAGTGGTACTGCTCGAAGGGGGCAAAGCCAGGGCTCACGATGCTGGTGGCGCCTGCGCCAGCGGTCACCCGCCGGGCGGCACCAAAGTCCAGAAGGACGGGCTGGCCGTCGGCACGCATGTAGATGTTGTCGGGTTTGATGTCCCGGTGCAGGAATCCGGCCCCGTGCACCGCCGCCAGTCCGTCGAGCAGAGGGAGCACCAGGGCCAGCAGGGAAGATTCCGACATGGGTTGCTGGCGAGTCAGCCAGCGGGTCAGCGGATCGCCCCGTTCGTACTCCATGACGATGCAAGCGGTGCCATGCGAACGCAGATGCCTCAGCACCCGCACGATGTTCGGGTGACGGAAATTGGCCAGGGCTCGGGCCTCGTCGACGAAGCGCTCCAGGCCAGCCGCAAAGGTCTGGTGACCGCTGCCGCGCGGCATCACTGCGCCACAGGGGCTGCGGTGGGCGCAGTCAGAGGGAAAAAATTCCTTGATGGCAACCGGCAAGTCCAGCTGCAGGTCGCGGGCAAGGTAAGTGATGCCAAAGCCGCCGCCACCGAGCCACTGGCGGATTTCGTAGTCGTCGATGCGAGTCCCTGGGGGTAGGGCGCCCGCATCCCCTGTGTCGTGATTCGGCGCTTCAGCGCTCATCTCGACTTCCCCGCTCTCTGAGACGCCCCGGCCAAGGCGCGGCATACCGGCGATTGCAGGGCCTCATGACAAGTGCGGATCCGCATGGATCATTTGCATCGCTCTCTCCAGGCTGCGGCGCATGCGGTTGAATGAGGCGCCGAGCAAGGACACCTCGTCACGGCCCGTCTCGGCGAACTCGGGTTCGCTGAAGTCGCCCGTGCTGATGCGGTCGGCCGTGCGCGACATCCGGCGGATCGGGCGGATGATGAGCCAACCCAGCATGAGGTTCAGGGCAAGGAAGACGGCTGTGAAAACGCCCGCCAGGGAGATCATGAAAGTGCTGAAGACCTGGTCAGCATGCCGCAGTGGCACCGTCATCGGGACGTTGACGATTTGGGCGCCGATGACCTCTCCCTGGCGCCACCCGAAACCGTTCGCCTCGCCATAAATCTTGAGCATGCTGGGGGGCGCAGCCGCTGGCGTGCTGTGGCATTGCAGGCAAGCAGTGTTGCTGACTTGGATGGGTCGGGCGATGTAGAGGCTGCGCCCCCCGGCCGCCTCGCGCTCGCCGATGATCTCCTGCTGATCGGGGTACTGGCGAAAGCGCTGAACCACATCAGCTTCCCAGTCAGCCGTTCGGTTTCGCGGGTTGGTTGGGTTGAGCGTAGCCTCTTTGTAGCTGTAGTCGCCGTAATGCCGCCGCAACTTGTTGATGGTTTCGGTGGCGGCAAAGGCTGGCACCGTCTGAGGCAGAAAAACCTCGGTCATCTGCGAGGCCAGGTGCGGACGGATCTGGTCTACGGTGTAGGTCCGTACGGCGGTGGCGGCCTCAAGGATGAGGCGCGCGTCTTCAATCACCTGATCGCGTGCCTTTTCTTGCAACATTTGTCGGGACAGGCAACCCGTGGCGCCCAATCCCGCGAGGGAAACGCCGACCAGCACCAGGTTGAACCGGAGCAGTAATCCCATTGTATTGTTCTCCCTAGAGGCGGCGGATTCTAGGCCTAGCTCGTCTTGCGTGCGGATCCTTGAGCAGAGTTCGAAAGGATTGACCGGGCTGGCCGGATAATCGAGCGATGACAAGTGCCAAGGTCCTGTTCGGGTTCCACGCGGTGGGTGTGCGGCTGAAGACAGCGCCGCAGTCAGTCATTGAAGTGGTGTTTGACGCCAGCCGTCGCGACGCCCGCATGCGACAGTTCCTCGACCGTGCCCGAGAGGCCGGGGTTCGCCTGGTCGAAGCCGATGCATTGCGAGTGGCCAAGCTTGCGGGCAGCCATGGTCACGAAGGCGTGGATGCGAGGGTCGAGCCGATCGTCGCCGCGCACTCGCTCGACGATTTGCTCGATGCGCTGCAAGAGCCGCCACTCTTGCTCGTGCTCGACGGCGTGACGGATCCGCACAACCTGGGCGCTTGTCTGCGGGTGGCCGATGGCGCCGGCGCGCATGCGGTCATCGCACCCAAGGACCATTCGGCCGGCATCAACGCAACGGTAGCCAAGGTGGCGAGCGGCGCGGCCGAGACCGTGCCCTATTTCATGGTGACCAACCTCGCACGTACCCTGGGTGAACTCAAGGAACGCAATATCTGGTGCATCGGTACCGCAGGCGAGGCAGAGAAGTCGATCTACCAGGTCGAGATGAAAGGCCCGGTGGCTCTGGTGCTGGGGGCGGAGGGTCCCGGCATGCGCCAGCTCACCCGCAAGACCTGTGATGAGCTGGTGCATATCCCGATGTGCGGGGCTGTAGAGAGCCTCAACGTCTCGGTGGCCAGCGGTGTCTGCCTTTACGAAGCACGGCGTCAGCGCCTGGGTTGACTCACCCTGCCAGAGCGCCCGGAGTCCGCTCGCATCGAATACGTCTGGCGCCCACAGCCCTTGAACGCGGGCTGCAAGCGGATTAAACCCAACCCAGCGCGCCCATCAGCGCGCCAGCGCCCAGCAGCCAAAGCAGGTGAATTCGGGTGCGCCAGACCAACACAGTAGAGACCAGCGCCAACCCCCACAACGGCAGTTGCGCGAGCGTGTAGCCATGGGCGGAGACCAGCACCCAGCCGGTGCCAGCCATCAGCGCGATCACGATGGGCGTCATGCCCTGCTTGAAAGCCCGCACCTCCCGGCGCTCCCGGTTACGTTGGCTCCACTGCGCGGTGACATAGGTCAGCACAGAGCTCGGTCCCATGATGCCGGCCATCGCCAATACCAGCCCGAGCGCGCCGCCTGCCCAGCTGGCGGCGTTGAAGCCCACATTCCAGCCCAGAAGGGCGATGAAGAGTACGTTCGGCCCGGGTGCTGCCTGGGCAATGGCAATCGAGTCGGTGAACTGGGCGTCGGTCAGCCAGCGGTTCTCGTCGACCAAGTAACGGTGAGATTCTGGCGTGGTACTGATGGCGCCCGCCACCGCAAGCAGGGACAGCCCCATGAAGTGGGTCAGGAGCGCCACCCAGTCCAGGGCGCCCCAAAGCTGCGTGACTGCGGGGCTCACCGCTCGCCCCTCTTCTGGGCTTCGATCGCCCTGAGCCGGTGCCAGGTGAGCAGGCAGGTAGGCCCGCCAATTCCCAGCAGCAACAAGGCCAGCGGTAAACGCAGCAGGGCCAGGCCGACAAAGGTCAGCACACACAGGGCCAGCGCCAGCCGCCAACCGAGCGGATGACGGCCCAGCGCGGGCAGGAGCTTGAGGCCGGTGGCGGCAATCAGCCCGGCGGACACGGCGCTCATTCCGCGAAGGGCGGACTGAACCTGAGGCACGTGGGCGAACTGGGCATACAACAGGGCCAGGCTCAGTACCAGGGCAGTGGGCGCGAGGAGCAGCCCCGCCATGCCGACCACCGCGCCGCGCCAACCGAAGTGGCGCGAGCCAAAAATGATGGCGAGGTTGATGACGTTCGGGCCTGGCATCACCTGGGCCACCGCCCACTCCTCGACAAAATCGTCCCGGGTCATCCAGCGCCGGCGCTCGACCATTTCGCGCTGCACGACAGCCAGCACACCACCGAAGCCCTGCAGGGCCATCGTGCTGAAAGCGATGAACAGCTCAATCAGGGAATCCGGCTGGCGGCGATCGGCTGTCTCGTCATCCGGTTGGCTGGGCGGGGATGGAGGCCGGTTGGCGGGGGAGGGCGAGGCGGGATTCACCCGCTGATTATCGACGCGACCGGATCAGCCCATCCGGGTGACGAGGCGAACTCCCCACAGGCCCCTGCGTTGTGCCTGTTGGTGGGGTCTGGCGCCAGGTTTTCCGTGAATTCCGCACGACCGGAGGCTGTCCGTCGGCCTGCATTCCGACAAGGGACCCGAATTTGTCCTTCATTCGTAGGATGGCTCCGACATTTGACGAAAGCGAGCCCATGACGGAAATGCCCGACCGCTCTTGTACGCCCCAACCTGGCGCTGCAGCTGTGCCCGACCCGAACCTCGCCTTTGCCAAGGGTGAGCACCCCCAAGGGGGCTGGTGGGCCGCCTTGTGCAAGGCTGCCGGCCGTCTGGCCGGCTGGTTTGCCATCCAGAGCAGGGGGCTGCAGGTCGTGTTGCTGGCGTTGGCCTTGGCGATTCCAGCCAGCGGCCTGTACGCCCTGACGCTCTGGCAGCGCCAGGCCGAGGTGGCGGTCGAGGTTGCAAAGATGGCAGCCCAAAGCGCCGGGGCCAGCTCACCACTTGACGATCACCTGCCGGTGGTATTTGGCCAAGGCTCGCTCCTGGGCTTTCTGGCGCAGAAGTCGGTGGGCCAGATCACCGTGGTCTACAAGCCGCTGCTGTGGAACATGTCGGAGCGCTTCGTCCTGGTGAGTGCGGGGGGCAAGCGCCACGCCTTCTATCCGTCAGACCTGGAGACGCAGATCTTCACCGAGCGGGCGGTGACGGCGGACTGGGGCGCCAAGCTGGTGTTCGTGCCACGCTCGGAGCTGTCGGCGTCCAGCCTCGCCCTGATTGAACGCATGGACCAGCGCTTTGCCAACGCCAGGCCACAGTCCGAAAAGGACGCTTGGAAGGCAGGGGTGAGCGCCATGCTGTCCGGGGCGCTCACACTCGGTTTGATTGGCTTCCTGGTCTTTCAATTGCGCAGCCAGCACAAGTCGCTGCGCTTCATTGAGCCCGCCCAGGTCCAGGGCGACCTCGATGACCTGGTAGGCATGGACGACATCAAGGCCGAAGTCGCGCAAATCCATGACCAGTACCGCAGGCGCGCCGCCTACGCCGAGTACGGCATCGACAAGCCCTTCAATGTCATGTTCAGCGGCCCGGCGGGAACGGGCAAGACCAAGCTGGCCAGCTACCTGGCCAAGACGCTGAACCTTCCCATCCTGTTTCATTCGGCAGTGAACCTGGAAACCGGCTACGTGGGTGGCGGCGCTGGCACTTTGGGCCGCATCGTGGCCATGGCGCAGCGGCGCAAGCGCTGCATTGTGTTCTTGGATGAGGCTCAAGATCTGTTCATGAAGCGTGGCGGCCACCGCAAGTTCGATGACGACACCCAGAACATGCTGCTGGCCGTTCTCGACGGAGTCCGCACCCGTCGCGACGCCGAGATCATCTGGATCGTGGCCAGCAACTTCAACAGCGAGCAGATGCCGATGGACGAGGCCATGCTGCGCCGCTTCCAGATGAAGGTGGATTTTCGGCTCCCGAACCGAACCGAGCGCGAGGCCATCATCGGCCACTACCTGGCCCGTCGCGCCGACAAGGTGCTGCCATCGCTGGACTTGCGGCAAGTGGTCGAGATCACAGAGGGCCGCAGCCCGGCCGACCTGGAGACCATCGTCAACCAGGCCGGCATTACCGCGGTGCAAGCGGGCGACATGATCGGAGCAGACACACTGATGCAGGCTGCCGAGCGGGTGCTGGTCGGCAACGTCAATACCCACACCACACAGGATCGCGAGCGCGATCGACGGGTGATCGCAGTCCACGAGTGGGGACATTTCCTCGTCGACTTCGAGCAGGAGCGCGACCGCTGCGAGGGCGACTGGGAGCGCATCCTGGCCGAGATGAAGATGATCAAGATCTCACTCAAGGCCAACCCGCGGAACAACGCGCTGGGCTTCGTTTTCCATAAGCAGGGCACGAACCTGCTCAAGACCAAGAGCGACATGGAGCACGACGTGCGGGTGCTGCTCGGTGGCATGGCCAACGAGGAGCTGTTCTTCGGCGAGGAGGGCACCACCAACGGGGCGCACAACGACATCAGCCGTGTCACCTGTCTCCTGCATCAGGCGGTGGCCGAGCTTGGCATGTACCGGCGCACGCGCCTCAATTTCGGTGCGCTGGCGCACGATGGAGGCGGTCAAGTGGACGAGGAGACCCGGGCCATCATGGAGGCGCAAAGCGAGCGCCTGTACGAAGAAACCCGCGAACTATTGGCCCGCCGGAAGCCCCTGACCGAGCATCTGGTCGGCCGCTTGATGGCCGTCGGCGAAATGGACTTGCGGGAGGCGCTCCGCGAGATTCGCAGCTTCGAGCAAGCCTGCCGGGGGTTTGACCAACGCATGGGGCTGGTGTCGGCCTGAGCAATGCCGGGCCCAGGAGGGCGCCAGTGTCGTGCGGTCCCTCGATGCGCCCCTTGGACGCGGCACAGATGCGTCGCAAGCCGCGAGCAAAAGGGCCGAGCAAAAGGGGCCGAGGGAGGGGCCGAGGGGAGGCGGGGGAGGGGCGTAGACCCAAGGCGGCTAGAGCCGCGACAGGCGATCGAGCGCCGCCTGCAAGGTCTCGTCCTTCTTGGCAAA
>JACCED011046075.1_pt1 | contig 12719 bp, 13 predicted proteins | sample 7455021 | NCBI WGS metagenome assembly JACCED01 (sample SAMN15323456, study PRJNA562643) | freshwater metagenome | isolation source: river surface water | place: USA:Blue River Watershed | collected 2017-08-19
CTTTTTAATAATTTTATAATTATCCCAACCAAATTCTTTTATTAATTTCATATCTTTTAGATATTTTAATATTAATTCTTTAGAGATATTAATATTTTGTTTATTAAGATCATTATTTATTATATCAATAAAAAAGTAATTAATGTTAATTTTTTCAACAGATTGTAAATTTAGATGTTCCCAATAACCTTGAGTTTTTTCCATAATATTATAAATTCTTGATAAATAATATTTTTCATTATGATCTGTAATGAAAGTAAAAATACCTTTAGGTGATAGATAGTCTAATTTAAAACTTTCCATACCATTTATTGAAATATAATGAAGAATATTAATTAATTCATAAAAAGAATTATTATCATTATAATTTATAATTTTATCTAATTCATGTGTCATTTTTAATATTAAATTTGAATAAGTAAATATATGATTTTTATTTGAATAATTTCTAATTTCACCCCATAATTTTTGTTTATCAGCTATTTCATATCCTATTTTTAGATAATTTCGTAATTCTGGATCTTGAATGAATTCAAAAGCCATGTTATATTAATGATTATTTTAAAATTGATATAATATATATTTTTATCAATTTTAATTATCTTCTTTTTTTAGACATTAAAAATATTCCAACTACTGATATACCACATATAATTAAAAATACACAAACACCCGCACCAATAAAAATTGCACTTTTATTTGATTCAAATGCTGTATTTAAACCAGCTCCACCTTTTACTGCTATTACACGTGGATCTTCATCATCTTCTTTACTATAAATAATATTTAATTTTTGTTTAGCATTTGGTCTAAATTTACAATCATATAATTTAGTCATATCACTTGGATTTACTACATTCATATCTAAACAGAATGATTCTGGTATACCAAACATATCATTCGAAATTCTATTTTGCATTTCTTTATAAATATAATACAAATCTGTCCACATTTCAGTATCGTTATTATATTCTAACATTTTGTTAGTTGGATTTTTTGCTAAATATGTTAATCTAAATGTAAATTTTAAACTATCTTTTTGTTTATCTTCATCTGGTACTTTACCAACTTCGTATGCTGTTTTAGATAAATAAAAATAATTAGATGCTAATGGAATTTTACAACCATATTTTATAATAGCATATGTTAGTATATAAAAACTATATATAGTAAATGCTGAATCAGTGTAAAAAAATATAAATTTATCATCATCTGACATAATTATCATTTGATTAACATCATTTATTGATTTTAAACCGAATGTATTAGGAATTCCAAACATAACTACATCTTCAGAAACAATTTCACATCCAGTATTTCCGCTACATTTAGAATATTTTAATTTTACTTTATATTTTTTTTCATCATTTATTTGGTAATAAGTTACATAACCATAACTATACGATGGTAATAAATCAGCCGCAGAATTTAATACTCTAACTGTATCACTCATATTATATAGAATTAAAAATAAAATAATAAATTATTTTTAATTATCTTTATTATTTTTCATTAACATGTAAGTTACAAATGCACCTACTGCAAATGAACCAATTATTGCAATAAAATTTGTTTTTATTAAATTTTTATAATTTTGTACAGTTACTGTTACTTCATTATCATCTTCATTATCATCTTTATTTGCATTTTCACTGGTATCTTGATTAATTTGTTGATTTGTACTATTTGGTGAACTTATTGGTGAACTTATTGGTGTACTTATTGGTGAACTTATTGGTGTATTTTGTTTATTTAATTTATTTCTAATTTCGATAATACGTGGATCAAAATTATCTTCTTCAGTATAAACTATATTTATTTTTTGTTCTGCATTTGGTCTAACTCTACAATCTAATACTATTGATGATGTTCCACCAGAAGAACTTACACTTGGTCCATATGATAATGATGGATCAAGATTAGATCCTAAATTATAACAAAAAGATTCAGGTGGTTCAATAGAATTTAAAATATTTCTTTCTTCAACAATTTTCAATATATAATATAAATCAAGCCATACATTAGGATCACTATTATATTCTAAAATATCTTTAGTTGGATTTTTTGCATAATATATCGCTTTATATTGATATTCTGAATTTGGATGTTGATCTGCATCTGGTGCTGAAGGTGCAGATCGTATAAGCATAACTAACATAAAATAATTTGTTACTAATGGAATTTTACAGCCATACTTTATTATATTGTATATAACCCAATATAAAGATGGTCCAGTTAATAAAATACTATCATTAAAAAATATATATTTATTATCTTGTGACATTATTATTAATTGATTTTCATCATTTGGTGATACTAAACCGAAATTATTTTCTACACCATACATTATTTTTTCAGCTGAAATTTTTTGACAACCTGTAATATTATCACATTGTATTGAATTTAACATAACTTTATATTTTCTACCATTATTATCTTCAGTTATTTGATAATCAGTAACATAACCAAAAGTAAATGGACGAAAAAATTGTGACATTGTATTTAATTGTTGTTGGTATTTAGAAGATACGGGTGATGTCATATAATATTTAAAAATAAAAATATTGAAAAATAAATTTTAAATATAAATAAAAGAATAAATAAATAAAAAATGGAAAATCTTGAAGAACAAAAGTATTTAGATTTAATTAAAAAAATTATCGATGAAGGAGAAATAAGAGAAACTAGAAATAGTATTACTAAAAGTATTTTTGGTGAAAAATTAGAATTTGATATTAGTAATTCAATTCCTTTTATTACTACTAAAAAATTAGCTTGGAAAACTGTTATTAAAGAGCTATTATGGTTTTTATCTGGTTCAACTGACAACAATAAATTAGTACAACAAAATGTAAAAATATGGAACGGTAATAGTACTCGCGAATATATGGATTCAATTGGTTTTACTGAGCGTGAAGTTGGTGATTTAGGTCCAATTTATGGTCATCAATGGAGACATTTTAATGCAGAATATAAAAATCAAAATACAGATTATACTGATAAAGGTATTGATCAAATAAAATATGTAATTGACCTTTTAAATAATGATCCATTTTCACGTAGAATATTATTTTCTGCATGGAATCCTTGTCAAATTGATCAAATGAATTTACCACCTTGTCATATTATGGCACAATTTTATGTAAGTGTGAATAAAGAAACGGGTGAAAAAGAAATATCATGTCAAATGTATCAAAGATCAGCAGATATTGGATTAGGTCTGCCATTTAATATAGCGAGTTATGCTGTATTAACTTACATATTAGGAAAAATATGTAATTTAAAACCTAAAAAATTAATAATGGTGATTGGTGATGCACATATATATAATAATCATGAAGAATCGTTAAAAGAACAAATAAATAGAAAACCATTTAATTTTCCGAAATTAACAATTAATGATGAAAAAGAGTATAAAAAAGTAGAAGATTTTGTAATAGATGATTTTTTAATAGAAAATTATGCATATCATGAGATAATTAAAATGGATATGATTGCATAAAAAAAATATTTTAGTATAAATATGAATAAAAAAGTTAAGGAGGAATTTGTAGAATCTAAAATACAAGAAAATTATGAAGAAAAAAATAATACTCTTAGTTTAGGAAAAAAAATATTATATTCATTTTACTCAACTTTAGTATTTTTCTTTATTACTTCACCTGTCATGAATCAATTTTTACAATACATTTTTATTAATAGATTAGCATTATTTGATGACAAAGGATGTCCTAATAATACATTATTATTATTAAATACATTTGTATTTTTTGTCATAATATTCATGATAATGATTTTAAGTAGTTAATTAAGATATGCAAGATATTTTAATTTTTCTAATAATCCTAATAATTCATCTCTTAAATTATATAAATCTGTATCATTCTTATTTATTAATTTGGGAATTTCTATTAATACATATTGTTTTACATTTTCTAATAACTTAAATATATCACCTTCATCATTAAATTTATTTAATACAAAACTTGTATATTCTCCATTTTTATCATTTGGTCTACCATACTTACCAAAATAAATTTCTAAAAATTTATCAATAATACCATCTAATTCATCTACAAAACTATCTGTTGCTACATGTCTAGCATATTTTAAAGTTGTTAAATGATGAAAATATATATTGTTTCTTAAATTAAAGAAAAATGTGACTAATTGTTTTTTTCCTAAATCAGACATTTATACTATTATTTTTTAAAATAATTTTTTTAAATTTTAAAAATTAAATATTACTTTACTAAAAAATGAATCATTAAATGGAAATATTGCATAATATAATGATTTATGATTGTATAAATTATATTTACATGTAATTTTATAATCATTTATTTTATTTTCATTTATTTTATTTTTATATAATATAAATTTTTTTAATCTAATTATATCATCATCAATATTAATTTTATGATCAAGATATAATTCATATATTTGGTTTTTATTTAATTTATTAATGTAACCTACATTATATTTTTTCATTAATTCATTATTTGAATTAGCCATTCTTCTTAAAAATGTTAATGTTATTTTCTTTTCTTCCATTTCATTCTTTTAATTATTTTTTTATTCTTTTTATAAAAAAATAATTCAATTTATTTATTATTCTGTCCCTTCTTCTACTTCAACAATTACATTTGGATGTGCGTTTTTTACATGCATGCTAATGTTATGCACTGTACACGCAATAAAAGTACATCCAGCATGTTTACATCTGTAAATATTCTTTTGCTCTCTTTGAACATTTCCACCAAGTTCTCTATGATACCGTTTGAAAATAATTTGATTCATGTCCACTTCTTCTGCCCGTGAACGCTTCATTTTTTACTTTCTTAAATTATTAATATGTTTTTAAATTATTATTAATTTATATTTTTCAATTTTTATTTTTAATAAAATTTATTCTATGGAATTGTTACTAATTCAATTGCTTGTCCCATAATTGGACTATTTATAGATATCGGTTGATTTTGTATTGATTGTATAGATCTTGATTGATTTTGTATTGATTGATTTTGCATTGATTGATTAGATATCGATTGATTTGGTCCAATTATTATAACAGGATCACTTATTGATTCATTTAGTAATGGTTGATTATCAGTTTCAACTGGGATTAATGGTATTAATCTAGATCGTCTTAGTATTCTATTTTCCTCTTCTTCTCTTCTATCATCATCTCTTAATAAAAAATATAATGTAATATTGTATAAAAATACTATACCTGTTAATACAAACATAGCTATCATTAAACCATGATAGTATGTAATCATTTTAAAACCTTAAAGAATAAAATATATATATATTATTATATTAATATTTATATATCAATTTTTATTTATATATAATATGTTAGATATATCATTAATTGATGAAATTGCTATTATATTTTTATGGGTAGGTGTATGGGGTTTAATTGAAAATTTTATATATGATCATTTACCACCAAGATTTAGAATATATATTTATATATTATTAATATTATCTGCTTTATTAATGAAATTAGAATAAATTAAATTATTTTAGGCTATAACCTTTACCTGGAAATTTCTTTTGATTATTATTAGAATTTGTATTTAATGCACTCATTGGCAACATTGTACTAAAATCATCAAAATCATTTACTGTATTTGTAGTAGTTGGAATACTAGTACTATTATTTGTAGTTGTATTTGTATTTGTAGTTGTATTTGTATTACTAGTATTTGCAGTACCAGAAATATTATTTAAATTATTTAATGTTTCGTCTAATGTATCATCTAATTTAGGTTTCTTATTAGATGTATTATTAGGTACCTCATCAGGTTCAATTTCTACTTCTAATTCAATTCCTCTAATATTAGAAGGTTGATTTTTTTTATAGTTATCAATAATTTTTACATTAAGTTGAATACCATTGATTAAAATTGGAATTGTTGTATTTGACATTAAAATAGAATAATTTTCAAAACCATTTCTTAGGGATTCAATTGGATCATCCATATATGCATAAAAATCAGATTCAGGTTTAATTTTTACTTTATCCCCAATTTTAGGATACGTCTGTAAAAAATTAATTGTATCACCATCTTTATAATTTAAATGTTGATATATCCATGAAGGAATAAAAATTAAGTTATTTAATTCTTCATCATGTACACCAGCCACTTCAACATAAATTTTTTTTTCTTTGTAATATAGACCTAGAATAAACATTTTATTTTGATGTGTCTGATTATTAATGATTTGTTGAAATAAAGTTTTTGATACTAATGCTTTATTTGAACAATTATAATTAGTAATTTCATCTTCTGATAATGTAGGATGTAAAAAGTAAGGCGATGCAGTAAGAGTTTCAACCATTTTTCCTTTTTAAATTATAAAAAGGTAATAATTTTATTATAAATACTATATTACAATAAAATTATCAATTTTTACTAAATTAAAGATTTATTCTTTAATTATATTATATAAAATGTTCAAAAAACTATTATCTTTAATTCTTCTTCCTTTTGCTATTGCTACTATATCAGATTGTGGAAGCGATGGAGATCTTGCAAAAATAACATATTTATCTCAAGATCCAGTTGATCCTAAAGTAGGTGATAATTTAACTATTGAATTAGATTATGAATTAAGTGAAGTAGTAACTAAAGGCACAGCTACATATGATGTAACATTAAATTTTATACCATTTACTCCATCGGTAGAAGATTTATGTACTGAACAAGCTGCAAATGATCCATGCCCATTAGAAGTCGGATTACATCAAGATAAATCTTCATCTGTTGTTCCATCTGGAGTAAGTGGATTAATAACAACAAAAGTAACATGGAAGGATGATAAAGATAGACAAATATTATGTTATAAAATTGGAATGTCACTATAAATAAAAATTTTTTAATCTCCTTGAATTTCTATTTTAAATAAATTAAGGAATAATGAGACTAAAAATATAATAAAAATAAATTTAAATAAAATTAATAAAAATGCACCTATCTCAAGGTTTATGTCATCAATAGTGATAACATAATCTTTAAATTTTTCGTTTTTATTTCTATTTAATCTATTATTAATAATTGGAGCGATTAAATTATCAAAGAAAGCATTGCTTATTGATATAACTTGAGTTGTAATTAAAAAACCTAATGCGGATGCATAAATATTAGATTTTGAAATAAAATTATGTAAATTTTTTGTATAATTTGTAATATCCATTTTCTATATATTAAAAATTGAAAAATAAAATATTACTGAATTTATTAAATTTTATATAACTTTTACAATCTTTTACTTTTAAATATGGAAACTGAAAAGTTTAATGGAGCTGGTCTGACTCTTATTTACAATAATAATTCTACATATGAAATTTTACTTGCAAAAAGTAATAGTAATAATAAAATTAAAAAACATGTATGGATTTTTCCAGGTGGTCGTAAAAATGATTCTGAAAAACCATATGAAACTGCATATCGTGAATTTGTAGAAGAAGTATTTAATGTTGTAGTACCATTTGATATTATTGAAGAAATTATAGATTTAATTAAAGAAAATAAATCTAAAATGAATCTACTTGATATTAATACAATTGTTCCTGTTAAATATAATCATGACATTCCTTCTTATACTTTTGTGCAAAATGCAGAGGCTATTACCTTGTTTGTAGATGTATTGAATAAGCACATGATCAAGAGTGATGTATTTCCTTTTGGTTATGAAAATTTATATAACTCAAAAAGAATTGTAGATATTCATCAATTTTGCATGCAACGTAGATATATTAATGAAGTTGCATCATATGAAAAAAACGAATTAGTTTTTATCACAATGATTCCAATTAAAAATATTATGAATTCAATCAGGCGAGTAAAATTTGGTCCAGTATTTCATTATCATGGACAGAATTTAAAGTTACATGTACCAACAACGTTAAAGGAATTAAATAATATGATTAATGAAATGTATGTTGATAAATTATTTGATAAATCAGAGAATTTAAATATTGTAAAGAAAGAAGATAATCTATTTAGTGAGCCAGATACAAATAAAGATACAAATAAAGATACAAGTAAAGATGATAAAATTGATGAATTAACTACACTTGTTATGAAAAAATGTATTATTGATAATAAATCAAATACCTAATTATTTTATAAATACTTATATTTATTGTTATATTTTATTAAATTTCTATAATATTCCTTTTCATTGGTTACTATATTATCATTTTCTTCTTGAAATGATGCTAATAATGCTTTTGATGAAACAATTATTCTTTCATCATTTGGATGATTAATAGATGATGATGCAATACTCTTAACAAATAAACTTGATGTTAATTTTAAAGTTAATCCTATAGATTTGTCATTTAAAAATGGATCAGAATAAAAATATAAAGGTGATATTTTAGTATAAATTTGTTTTTTATTAAAATATTTATTATATGCCCAACTAAATAATAATGTTAATAATAAAGTCATCGGATGTATAATAAATATAGACATTAATTGAGAAATACCAAAGCTTGTTAATATTTCATTTTGTATATATTGTTGATTTTGTGCAGAAAATAATAATAAATAATTTACAGTCCATATTAGATAAATTAAATAAAATAAGAATACTGCTGTACTTTTAAATGTATGAAATGGAATTTTTGATGTATAATACCATTTATTTTTACTGGATATATTTTCAGGTTTTATTAATTTATCTATTTTTTCTCTAATTATTTCATCTTTACTCTTATTCTTATTTTTTACATCTCTCTTTCTTTTACATAAATAACCTAACACATAATTTGTAAATAAATTTATTATCATATTTTCTCCATCATCATTCCCTTTATTAATATCCACTTCTTCATCTTTTGATTCAACTTTATTTTTATTATATTGTTCTTCATATATTAATCTTTTTTGTATTTCACGATTTAAAAATGGATATCTCCATGAAAATTCAGATTTTCCTGCTATTCCTAATAATTTAATTGATATGTTAAAAAATGGTACATTTATTAATGATGTTAATACAGATAAAAATATTGTCTCTATTACAGTTGAATCCTCCGTTATTGATGAATTATTAACTATACTATGTGAATATCCATATAATAATGCTGTCATAAATAATGTATGTGATATTATTGTAAATAAAAAGAATATTCTATATATTCTTGGTGATTGAGGATCATATTTAAATAATATAGAAAAATAATTATGATGATATAATAATCTTTTCCACCATAATTTAATCATTGTTTTAATATTTGATTTTTGATTTTGTGTTTCTTTTATTTTTTCTTTTTCTTCAAACTCATCATCGATTAATAAACTTATATATTCTTTTGTATTAATATCATTTATATTTAAATCATTATAAATTTTATCACATAGATGTTCTTTGTATTTTTGTTTAATTTGATATTCAATTGGTATTTCTAATTTATAATTTATATTACATTTATCTATGTAAAAATTTACAAAATTCTTTTTTATTTCGTATATATCAGAATTATTATTTAATGAATTTAAATATTCAAAACTATTTTTTACATCTAATCTATGTAAAAATACACCACTTATTATAATTCCAATAAAATAACATCCGTAAAATATATAATAATTTTTATACATACTCAATCCTTCTATTGAATACACATTTTTTGCATTGTCAAATATATTCTTATTCATATCCCTTATTCTTTCAAATCTTGCTGCAAAATCTGTTAAATGATAACATTCACATATCGTATAACCATCAGAATCTTGTTTTAATTCACATCCATCATTAATCCACATACTCTTATTATAATCCCAATATGTACATGCTAATGTCATATTAGTAGGTGCTTCAGATGTCTGCATTTTCCATTTTATTATAATTGGTTCAGATAGATTTTTAACTTCCATTTGCTTTCCCATTGAATTTATACCAATTGACATAATAGTTGTTTCAGTTGTATCATTACTAAATTTTGTTTCATTTGACCATGATAAAACTGATAATACTGTATTATTTGGTAAATTATTAAATTTAGGAACATCTAAATTAAATTTTTCTGATTTTACTGCTATAGGTTCTGGTAGTAAAGGTTTTAAAGTACCTTCAAAATTAGAATTATTAAACGATATTTCAGTATTAACTAGAGCACTAAGTTTTGTAATAAAATCATTTGTATCAGATACATCAAAATCAGGTAAATTAGAAATTATATTATTAACTTGTGAATTATCTAATATAACTCCATTTGCAAATAAATTATCTAAATTATTAATAAGTTCATTAAACTCCTCATTTAATGGTTTTGGAATTGAAGAAGGTGACGGTGATGATGAATCTGATAGAAAAAATGACTGTGAATTTGATGTTGAAGACGAACCACTATTCGAATTTGAATTACTATTTGAATTTGAACCACTATTCGAATTTGAATTACTATTTGAACCAGTGTTTGAATTTGAATCAGTGTTTGAATTTGAACTACTACTTGACTCACTGTTCGAATTACTGTTTGAATTCGAATTTGATGATTGATTCGTGTATGTTGGATAATTGGTTGGGCTTGGATGATTTGAAGGTGTTGGTAATTCTGATTCTGTTTGACTTATTGATTTACTTTCTGTTGAAGATGAAGAATTTGAATATATAATTATACTTTTTGTTGGTGTTGGTGTTTCAAAATTTGTTTCTGTACTAAACCCAGTACTAGATATTGTATAATTTTCAAATGAATATTGATTTGAATTAATTGGTGTATATGATATTGTTGCAATTGGACTATTAGTTGCTGAACTACTTGATGAACTACTTGCTGAACTTGTTGCTGAACTACTTGCTGAACTACTAGCCGATCCAGTTGATGTAAATGAAGGTGATGGTTTTGGGTAATTATAACCATATATAATTAAATTATATGTACCTTGATCACAATTACAACCATTTTTTGCATCAAATTTTAATTGTAAACATGAAAAATTTCCAACATTAAAAAAATTTGAATATGTTGTAATTCCTCTTGATACAGGATCAACTGAATCTATTATATTATCATTGTCTAATATTAATCTAATTAATGATCCATCACCACATGCATGTTGTTGATTAAAATTATATTTAATAATATATTTATCATAATCAAATTGATTTATGATTTTTATAGTTGGACTTATAATTCCACCCTCTGGTGTATTACAATTACTTGGATAATTAGTCATAAATTCATCCCTTCCTATTCCTCCATACCAACCACTCCATCCCCATCCATCAATTCCTCCAAGAGTTCCCTGTGCGTATGGAAATAATTGGAATAAGTTTTGAGAATTATAAAATCCATAATATATACCATTAATACCTTGTTCTTTTGTAAAATCATTATTTATATTTATTAATTCTGTATATGGTCCATGAGATCCTGTTGCAGTTCCTGATGGAGTTGCAGATTTAGTACTTGTTTTTGATGCGATTTTTACTACAATTTTTTGAACTGCAGGTGAATTTGAAGCTGTTGGTCTTGCTGTTCTTGATGCAGATGGACTAGAAGTTATTGTTGTTGATCCAGTGGATGATAATGTGCTTTTAGAAGATGTTGTTGCACTTATTGATGGTAATAAATCAAATTCATGTCCTATTTCCCAATTTATACCACAAAATAAAGGTCGTTCAAATGTCATATAATATACACATGTTTGTGGTTGTGTGACACTAAATTTATTAATGCTTCCACATTTAAAATTAACATAAGTTGTTCTATATGGTCTAGCAGCACCACATGAATCACCATTATCGTATAACATATAAGTGTATTTATTATTTTGAATAATCCAATTTTTATAAAAGCCACCTCCATATGTACCCATACTGTCAGAATGATATGTATTTTTATAATGACATAATGTATAAGTAAAAATACCATCGATTCCAGAATCACATGTATCATTTAATACATTATATAAATTCTCAGGACCATTAATTTTATACATATTTGATGAAGTTGGTGAGGAACTTGGTTTTGTACTTACGGAAGAACTAGTTGTTGCAGATTTAGTAGATGTTCTTGATGAAGTAGATGTTCTAGTTCGCGTTGATGTAGATGTTGACGTTGAGGTTGATGTTGATGTAGGACTATAAGTTTGTGGTAATATATAATTTAAACAACTTGTTTCTGATAAATGAGTATCATCACATAATGTTAAAACAGGTTGACCATAATTTAAAGACCATTCAGTTGATAATTCAAAATTATCAGGACATTCACCTTCAAATGTTTTTGTATAAAAAGTATCCATTAAATTTGGATTATTATTATATGCCCAATTAATTTGTGTCGGATTTTGTGTATATGAATATAAATTGATTAAAAACCAATATGGTGTATTAGGTTGTAATGGTATTCCTTGATCAGATAAATCTAATGTAATATAATCTAAACTTGTTAATGAATTGAATGAATATTGTACATTAAATAATATATAACCAATATTACCATTAATTTCATTATAAATATTAAAATCCCATGTAGAATATTGTATTGCATAATTTGAATCAACCCCTGTAATCATCCATCTCAATTTATTATTAGTATTTGATTCATATGGGATAAATCTATATGCCATTGTAGCACACGTATTATTATTTATTCCTAATGTATATGAATTTGTATTATTAGTTAATTTATTATTTATATATTGTGAATTTACTAATGGTCTTTTTGATGGTGTTGGTGTATTTGA
>JACCED012081629.1_pt1 | contig 12716 bp, 10 predicted proteins | sample 7455021 | NCBI WGS metagenome assembly JACCED01 (sample SAMN15323456, study PRJNA562643) | freshwater metagenome | isolation source: river surface water | place: USA:Blue River Watershed | collected 2017-08-19
AGCAAATTCCAGAGCAGATCCTAGAAGATGGGATGCATTTTGAGCGCAGTCCAATGTATCACGCCATTCTTTTAGAGGATATTCTTGATCTTATTCAGTTTAGTCAGATTTATTCGAATCGTTTGCCTGATTCGTTATTGAGGACCCTTAGCCACTCTGTACAAAAGATGCTGGCGGCTTATCGGGTTCTTTCGCATCCAGATGGAGAGTTGGGATTGTTTAATGACGCGGCATTTGGGCAGGTCGCCCGGTATGCGGAGTTATCTATTTATGCAAAGGCATTCGATTTAGGTGATCCCAATACCTGGTCGCAAAATGAGGTAAACGGGCACGAAACCATTGAGCATTTACCGGAAGCTGGATACGTTCGTATGCAGAACCAAAAGGCATGTGTTCTTTTAGATGTTGCGCCCATTGGTCCTGATTATCTCCCAGGCCATGCTCATGCAGATACATTGTCCTTTGAGATGTCCCTCTTTGGTCAGCGGCTCATTGTCAATGGTGGAACTTCAAGCTATGCACCTGGGATGATTCGTTCACGCGAGCGCGCCACGCGAGCCCATAGCACGGTTGAGATTAACCAACAGGATTCTTCAGAAGTCTGGGGCTCATTTCGGGTCGCAAGGCGTGCTTATCCCTATGATTTGTCAATTCAAGAGTCGCCCAATTTTATAGAGGTGAGTTGTTGCCATAATGGGTACACACGATTGGCCCGAACACTTAGTCACTGTCGAAAATGGCAATTGTCAGGCTCTCAATTGACCGTGATCGATGAAGTGCCCCTGAAAGAGCAGCGAATCCCTCTTCAGGCTGTGAGCCGCTATATTCTTCATCCCGCGATTCACGTGCAAGCCGATAGCAGTAATACATGGCGCCTTCGATTTCCCGATAGACAGGAGGCGATGTTTCAAGTTCTCTACGGGCAGGGCAGTATCGAGAGCGCTTACTACGCTCCAGAATTTGGAAAAAGACTAGACACCCAAGCTATTTGCATTAGATTGGAGAAAGCAGATCAGCTAATGGCAAGTGTGCAAATTTCGTGGACTTAATATGCACATTCTTTTCTTAACCGATAATTTTCCTCCCGAAGTCAATGCGCCAGCCAGTCGGACATTTGAGCATTGCCGAGAATGGGTGCGCCTGGGCGAAACCGTTACGGTAATTACTTGTGCTCCAAATTTTCCCAAAGGAAAAGTTTTTTCTGGCTATCGCAATGCGCTATGGACGACTGAGCATATGGATGGCATCCGTGTTATTCGTGTATGGACCTACATCACGGCTAATGAGGGCTTTCTTAGGCGAACTTTGGATTACATGAGCTTTATGGTGAGCGCAATCATCGCTTCGTTATGGGTCAAAAAGGTCGATGTAGTGATTGGTACTTCCCCACAATTTTTTACGGTTTGCGCTGCCTATATTACGGGGTTATTAAAGCACTCTCCTTGGGTATTTGAGCTGCGCGATATCTGGCCAGCCTCCATTAAGGCAGTCGGCTCAATGCAAGAGGGTTTTCTCTATCGACAGCTCGAAAAACTCGAGTTATTTCTTTACCGTAAAGCCAATCATATTGTTGCCTTAACCCAAGCATTTAAACGTGAGTTGATTGCACGCGGAGTCGATCCGAATAAGATTTCAGTAATCACCAATGGTGTTAACTTAAAGTTGTTTTCTCCACAAAAGAAAGACTTACGGTTGGTATCGCGCCTTGGGCTTGAGGGTAAATTTGTGGCAGGGTACATTGGTACGGTTGGGATGGCTCATGGTCTTGAAACGTTAATTGAGGCAGCTGCTGTGATTCAAAATCACCCGCATGGACAGGATATCCGAATCTTAATCCTGGGAGATGGCGCAAGAAAGAGAGCCTTACAACAGCTTGCAATTCAAAAGAAGTTAGAGAACCTTCTATTTGTCGATACGGTTGAAAAAAAGGAAGTGCCAACCTATTGGGCCTTACTTGATGTTGCCATTATTCATCTTAAAGAAGATCCGTTATTTGAAAAGGTCATCCCGTCAAAGTTATTTGAGGCTATGGCAATGGGGGTGCCAATTTTGCATGCAGTTCGTGGCGAATCAACCAATATGGTTAATCAATATAGAGTAGGTAAAACAATTGAGCCAGATAATTCCAATGCTCTCGCTAGTGAGATTCAATGGTTTTCAAGTAATCCGGAGCAATTACTGCAGATGAAGAATAGCTCGTTAACTGCAGCTATCCAATACGACAGGACAGAACTGGCAAAAGCTATGCTAGCAATCGTTTCTCGCACAGCTTTATCAGGAGCATAAGTTTTTTCTTTTTAGGCTCGTTTTATTTGGGAATTAACTATAAATAGACAGATCAATAAGACGATATTTAAGAAAAAATTAATTGAAATTAAAGTGAGGTTTGCATCAAAATTAATCCCATTATTTTCTAAAAAATATCGCAAAATTTTCATTGCAAACCAGTTCCACATGATTATTACAGTAATCATTTTTGCTGCAATATGCCTAAAATTAGCAATTGCATATGCAAAGACTGGTAGCAAAAATACATGGTCATACCAGCGATGGGAAAAAAACATGAGTGATGCTAGGCAGGCGATACAAAAGCTAAACGCAATTGATTTCTGCTCGCGAACTGCTTTTGCAATAATGATTGAGCTCAAAAGTAGGGGGGTAAGGTAGGCAAGTATTGCTCGGAATATGCCACTTGACTCAGGAATAACCATCTTAGAAATGGTCATCCAATCACCAACCCCCTCCCATCCTGGCCTAGAGCCCATTGCCACCTTAAGTGGGTCAAATAAAGTTTGCCACGGGTCGCTATTGAGGTACCAAATAAAAATGAGATATCCAAGCATGCCTGGAAGAAGGGAAATTAAAAATGATCCAAATCCCCTCTGGAGGAGTATGTAGAAAGCCAAGGACGGAGCAAAGCTATATTTGAAATAAGATATTCCTGAGAGAAATGAGCCAATCCTATTATGCGAGAGTAAGATCAGGCTAAAGGTAAATAAAGTTAAGATTGATTGTTGACCATTTCCAACACTATTTCTAAAGGGTGTGCTACAGAAGAAAATTAGGCCACAGATTAGAAGACTCGTGGTACTCAATTTAAACTGGCGACCAATCACGATAATGGTTAATAAAGCCATTAATATATTTAATATCGCCCAGATGGCTGTAGCAGTTTTATAGTCAAGAAGCGCTAATGGCACGAACAAAACATATAAGCCGTGTGCGTAATTGGGTCTTTGGGAGAGAATAATCCTTCCCTCTATATTTCCTTGAATTTGGTAGGCATATGGATTAACACCTTCAATGAATAGGACTGACGGACTCCACTGATAATCGTCACTCCCATCCATATTTTGGGCGTTCAAGTATCCCCGACTAACTGAAATGATTGCAAGAATGACCAGGAAGGCTATGAGAAATTTTCGGGCCAAGCGTTACTCGCAAATTATTAATATTGAATCAAGCACTGGCGTGCTAAACGACACATTGTCCATTAGAAAGATCTGGCTAAGTTAGTCAGTAAATTTTTACGCAAAATATCGACAAGAGTAAACTATAACTTATTGAAAAATAAGATTAAAATTAAACGTCTCCCAAACCACTAAATTTAGATTAAAAATTGTCAACTAAGCGCCAAAAAATCCTTATTGTTATTGGTACGCGTCCTGAGGCCATCAAAATGGCCCCATTAATTCATGAATTACGACTGTCCCCACAAAATTTTGCTATAACGGTATGTGTAACTGGGCAACACCGTCAAATGCTTGATCCGGCGCTTCAGTTTTTTGAAATTGAGCCGGATATCGATTTAAATCTTATGAAGGTAAACCAAGGACTTGCCGAGCTTATTTCTAGGGCTTTGGCATCGCTCTCGGAAGTTGTTTCGTTGAATAAGCCTGATATTATTCTAGTTCATGGCGATACCAGTACTACTTTGGCTGCTTCAATGGCAAGTTTTTTTTCTGGAATTCCAATAGGGCATATTGAGGCCGGATTACGAACTTATCGAATAGCTGAGCCATTTCCTGAGGAATTTAATCGACAAGTTGTTAGCAAGATTGCTCATTTGAACTTTGCTCCAACTGAGCAAAATCGTCAAAATTTATTACGTGAATCGGTTGAGGCTAAATCAATTGTAGTTACAGGAAATACAGTCATTGATGCACTATTTTGGGCGATAAAAAAAATTGAAAGTGATCCAATAATTCTTTCGGAAATAACAAATAATATTTCATGCAAATTAGCATTTAATTGGAAAGATAGTAAATTTGTATTAATCACTGGTCACCGCCGGGAAAATTTTGGGAATGGCATTGATCAAATTTGTAATGCCATTTCTCTGCTCGCAAAAACATTTCCAGATGTACATTTTGTATACCCAGTTCATTTAAATCCAAAAATTCAAATTCCTGTATTTGAATGTTTACGAGGGTTTTCGAATATTCATTTACTGGAACCTTTAATTTACCCAGAATTTATTTACTTGATGAAGCATTGCCATATCGTACTTACCGATAGTGGTGGAATTCAAGAGGAGGCCCCAAGCCTTGGCAAACCAGTTTTAGTCATGCGTGAAGTCAGTGAGCGGCTTGAGGCAATTCAGTTTGGTGCGGTACGATTAATTGGCACCAATCGGGACGCAATTTTTGAGGGCGTAAAAGAATTATTAGAAAATAAGCTCGTTTATCAAAAAATGGCATCACAGATCAATCCTTACGGGGATGGCTATGCCTCTCGACGAATCGTTGAAGTATTGAAAGATCGGTATGCAAAATAAAACTGTCTGCGTAATTGGGCTTGGGTATATCGGCTTACCGACTGCAGCGTTACTCGCTAGTAATGGATATCACGTGATTGGTGTAGATGTAAATTCTGATACGGTAAACATAATTAATCAAGGAAAAATACACATTGTTGAGCCTGATTTGGATGCGTTTGTTCGCTCAGCGGTAAGCTCAGGGAGATTGCATGCACAAACTACCCCATGCCGAGCTGATATTTTTATGATTTGTGTTCCAACGCCGATCATTAAAAATGAAAGTGGCTTTCCTTCGCCTGATATTTCATTTGTTGAGGACGCAATAAAGTCATTGGCGCCGTATTTAGAGGATGGTAATCAAATCATTTTAGAATCCACATCGCCGGTTGGAACAACTTCGTCAATGGCAAATGTATTACTAGAGCTCGGAGTAGATTTAACAAATATTCATTTAGCTTACTGTCCAGAACGTGTTTTGCCTGGTAAGGTAATGATGGAATTAATTCAGAATGATCGCGTTGTCGGTGGAATATCGCCAGAGGCTACAGAGATGGCTGCAAATTTTTATAAGTCTTTCGTACGGGGTGAAGTAGTTCAAACAGATGCTGCTACAGCCGAAATGTGCAAGCTTGCCGAAAATAGTTATCGTGATCTTAATATTGCCTATGCTAATGAACTTTCGATGCTATGCGCAAATGCAGGCATTGATGCGTTTCGATTAATCGAGTTGGCTAATCGCCATCCCAGGGTAAATATATTAAGTCCTGGGGTGGGGGTGGGAGGGCACTGCATTGCTGTTGATCCTTGGTTTTTGGTTGCAAAAGACCATGAAAATACTCGCTTAATTCAGGTTGCAAGACAAGTAAATAATTCAAAAACTGACTGGGTAATTTCTCAGATTAAAAATCGAATCAATGGGCTTCACGATAAACTTCGTCGTACACCAGTTGTTGCCTGCCTTGGGGTTGCATTTAAAGCTGATATTGATGATTTGAGAGAGTCCCCAGCACTTTTTATCGCGAGCCATCTGGCAAAATTGAATTGCGAGTTGCTTGTGGTTGAACCAAATATTGATAAACACCCAACTCTAAATATTTTTGAACTACCAGCGGCCTATAATGCAGCAGACCTAATTGTAATATTGGTAAAACATCGTGAATTTGTTGATTTTCTAAAACATCAAGATTTTGGGGATAAATCAATTTTAGATTATTGTGGAATTTTATGAAAATTAGTTACTCAATAATTTGTAGATTTATTTCTCAGAATAAATTTCAATTAATTTTAGCCCTTGCAATTTCGCTTATTTCATCGATAGCTTATTTTTACATTACCCCCAAGATTTATGAGGCAACATTTCACGTCCGTACTGCGAAAATTCAGATAGATGGACGTTGGAATGCAATCAAATGGGCAAGATATACGCGGCGCGATTTGATGTCTCCTCAGTGGTATTCAGAAAATATTGTCAATGAATGCATGGGAAGCGATAGCAACAAGGCAAGACGTAATCTAGTGAACGCTATTCGAATTGACATCATGGATGATTCAGGAGGAGCTTTAGCAATTAGCGTTAAATTAATTGGCGAAAATCATACAAAAAATTGTGCATATTTGATAGCAAATACAATTATTAATCATTCAAATGGGACGCTTAAACAGCGTCTTGCTGATGATGGTTATGTCAATAAAAATTCTCTAAGCGGAAGAATAAATCAATATCAAGAAGCGGCTATAACATCAAATGTTCGTATGAGCGATCATTATGTGGAACCTCAACTTCCAAAATTGACAGCACTAATGTCGCTATTTGTATTCACATTAGTGCTTGGATATGGCGTGCTGAAGCGGCGATATCGCAGTGAAAATAACTAAAGATAGCAATAGTTACTTCTTAGTATTTATTTTGTGCATGGGCATAAATGCCTTTGTATTTTTTACCCATTTCCGCGTCTTTTACATTCCAGATCTTATATTGTTATGTTACATAATCTATAAATTTAAAGATCTTGACCAGGAAATTCACCCCCTTTTTTTTATTGGTGTGATTTTATTGTTAGGTTATCTTTTATTCTCACCAGAGCCCTCAGATATTGATTTTAAAAATAAATATCTAGTAACGATAAAGCCATTCATTTACATTTGCATTTTGGCATTATTTTCTAAAAATGCTCCGTCTAAATCAGTCTATGGACTTGTTAGGGGCGTTGTAGTTTTGTATCCATTTTTGCTTGTATGGAACATCATTCTGTATTACATAAAGCACAAACCCCCGATATCACGAGTTGTGCAAGAATCAAGACCATTCTTTATGTTTGAAAATAACTTTGAGATCACTTTTTATATCAGTTGCTTTATTGCACTAGTTTTTGTTTATAAAGAAAAAAATCTCAAATATTACTTCTTATTATCAATGGTTATTCTATTGGCAAATAGTCGCTCAGGACTCTTATCGTTTGCCGCTATTACCCCATTTTACTTTTGGACATTAGACTCAAAAAAGCGATGGATTGCACTGATAACTGCTGCAATAGCTACGGGATATGTTGGAATCAGTCGTAATATTACACAGATAGCTGGTAATGTGGATCGATTGCAAACGTTTAGTCTAATGTGGCAATCTTATGATAGTAGCTTTTATCAGTTACTAATTCATCCATTTGGACGAGGAATATTCGAAAAAGTTCCAACTTATCTCTGTATAAAATTACCAGAGTTTGCTGAATGGTTTGTTGGAAATGCAAATAACTGCGATCCACTATTGCTACAGGCATTTTATACAAGAAGCTTATTTCAATTTGGAATTTACGTAACAATTCTTATACCCATATCCTTTTACCTATTAACAGCAAGGGAAACAGGATATAAGATTGCTTTTTTAATTGCCCTACCAATAACATGTGTGGCAACGTCAGTTGGCGGGTTTTCAAATGGCTTGGCTTTCTTGGGCCTGCTAATCTGTATATATGCATATGTTCAAGTGCACTCTAGAAATAAAAATCTTAATCAAGTTAAGCCATGCTAAGTATTATTACGATCAACTTTAATAATGCATCTGGTTTAAGGAGAACGATAGATTCACTTTTATCTTTACGGAACGAGGGATTTCAATGGGTATTTATTGATGGTGGCTCGACTGATGGGTCGCTTGAAATAGCCCAAAGTTTTAAAGTAGAGGGGGATGAACTCGTTTCTGAAAAAGATTCTGGAATTTACCATGCAATGAATAAAGGTATTAAAAGATCTTCCGGTGATGTAATTATGTTTTTAAATAGTGGCGATCTTCTGCATGATTCAATTAAAACATTTAATGATATTGGTGTAATGGATAATAGTGATTTATATCTATATGGTTTCATGATTAGAGGAAAGATAAGACTTCCAAGAATTAATGTATGGAGGTTCTGGTCCATGCCTACATCGCATCAGGCAATTCTTTATTCATCTCGAATTCTTCGAAAGTATCCTTTTGATGAGACATATAAATATGCAGCTGATTTTGAACACTATCTGCGAATAAATAAATTAAAATTAAAAATAAAAAAAATAATGAAGCCATTAATTATCAATGAACCATATGGAAGTGATCAATACTTAGCACAAGTTCTTAACGAGTATCGACAGGCTCTAACTGAAAATGGTTATTCGCCAATTTGGGCTCAAATTATTTTTTGGCTAAAGAGTAAATATCTAAAAATTGCTCTTCGTACATGAAAGTAACGGCCATAATCTTAACCTACAATGAAGAGGTTCATCTTGAGAGATGTATTCAATCAATATTGCCTTTAACTACAGAAATTTTAGTTGTTGATTCTTATTCAACTGATAGAACAGTTGAAATTGCAAAAAAATATAAGGCCAAAGTAATTCAAAAAGTCTGGCAGAATAATCATTCGCTGCAGTTTAACTGGGCACAGACTCAACTTGAGCATAGTAAAACTGAATGGGTATTACGTATTGATGCAGATGAAATTTTGACTAAAGATTTAATCAATAAAATAAAACTCCAGCTTTCAACTATAGATCCTGATATTAATGGGGTTCTCTTTTATCGAAAAATCGTTTTTCAAGGAAAAAGTATTAATTTTGGTGGAGTAGGTCGTAATCTTGTTTCTAGATTATTTCGGTACGGTCATGGAATCTCTGAATCAAGATGGATGGATGAGCACATTAAAATTGATGGAAAGTGCAAAACTATATCTGCAGCCATTATTGATGACAACTTAAATTCAGTATCATGGTGGATTGATAAGCATAATAATTACTCAAGCCGAGAGGCAGTTGATCTTTTAAATCTGAAATACCACTTTGCAGATCTTAATTCAGTTTCAGACGCACCAGCTAGATCTGTGATTAGTAAAAAACGCTGGGTTAAAGAAAAAATATATTCAAAACTTCCTCTTGGATTAAGAGCGTTAGGCTACTTTCTTTATCGATATATAGTTTTAGGGGGATTTATGGACGGTGTGATTGGCTCCCAATTCCATTTTCTCCAAGCATTTTGGTATCGGTATTTGGTTGATATTAAATATGCTGAAGTTGAAAGATACATTAATAAGCACAAAGTATCCCCTGAGCATGCCATTAATAAGGTTTTAGGAATAAAAATTAATTGAAATTCCCTAAAGTTACGATTATTACTGTTTGCTTTAACAGCGAGCAAACAATTCGAGAAACAATTGAATCAGTTTTATCACAAGATTATCCAAATATTGAATACATCATCATAGATGGATTATCGAATGATAAAACTAAAGAAATAGTGTTAGAGTACCGCGAAAAAATTCATAATTTTATTTCAGAAAGGGATTTTGGGATTTATGATGCGATGAATAAAGGAATTTTAGTGGCGACTGGTGATATTATTGGTATATTAAATTCAGATGATATCTATGTTGATAAATCTGCAGTATCAGAACTTATTGAAAAAATGCAAGTTGCTAAAAGCGACTGTGTATTTGCAGATTTGGTAGTAACTGATAGAAATGATATCAATAAAGTACTGCGATATTATGATTCAAGCCACTTCTCACCAAATAAATTTCGATACGGATGGATGCCAGCGCACCCAACATTTTTTGTTAAAAAGAAAATTTATGAGAAGGTAGGACTATATTCTCTGAAATACCTTATTGCTGCAGATTATGAAATGCTTATACGAATATTGTGGGTTGAGAGGAGCAGTTATGAGTATCTTCCCAAACCTATGGTTAAGATGCGAATAGGAGGGGCAAGTTCAAGAAATCTATTTAGGATCTGGATATTAAATAGAGAAATAGTCAAAGCATGTAAAGAAAATGGAATTTATACAAATATTTTATTTGTAGCTCTTAAGATCCCCCAAAAAATCTTTGGCTTATTTGTAAAATCTTAAAATTTTTTAATGCACTTAGTACTGATCATTATTGCAATAATTCCTATACTGGGAATTGCAATCCAATTATATAAAAATAGTATTGACATTTTTTATCTACCAATCGTTACACTTAGCATACTAATATTATTTTTGTATGTTTTTGCAATTACTAATAATTTAAATTTTGGATGGTATTGCATTACAGTACTTGGATATATCCTAGTGCTAAAAAATATCAAATTTATTGTGTGCGAGATGCGCAAGTATTTGGTTAAGAAACATTTCATACTTATTCTATATTTAGTTCCTTTCGTAATAGTCCTTAACTCAATTCCTAACAGTTATCAGCTTTCCTTTTGGGATGAATTTGCTAATTGGGGAATGTCAGTTAAATATATGATGTCGAAAGATCAACTATATTCATATTTCAAAACAGATTATTTTAATTATGGGCATTACCCACCCGCGCAACAATTATTGCAATGGTATTTTTTAAAATTTGTCGGCTGGTCTGAACTAAATCTTATAAAAATCGAGTTGATGTTTTTGTTGTGTATTCAACTATCATTGTTTGGAACTCAAGTAAAAAACTATTATTTCGGTGGGTTAATGTTTTTAGCCTCTCTAGCAATCCCACCGTATTTTCATTTTTTTTATAACAATATTTATGTAGATCTTTTATTAGCCTTATATTTTGCATCAGCGTTCATCTTTATTATCAAAGCAAAAAATTCAATTTCAGATACTCTTGTTATCTGGCTTATGCTTTTTATAATTGTTCAGATTAAGCAAGTTGGATTAATCTTTGCCCTTATTCTTTTTTCAGGCTATACCATCAAAATAGTTGCTTCAAATATGCAGCTTACAAATGGGATACTCTCATTCCAGTTGAATAATTTTTTTAAGTTAAAAGGAATACAAAATAATCAAATTCCATTCTTCTATGCTGTATTTTCATGTATTTCTATATTTATCTCATATCTCTCGTGGCAATTTTTTAAGAGAATCAATGATGTAACAAGTAATAAAGTTGAATCGGTCCCAAGTTTAATCAAATTTTTTGAAAATCCACTTTCTGATCGACTTCGCGACACTATTCATTTATTTCTCATAAGAATATCTGAAAGTAGTTTTGCAATTGGTGTGAAGTTTTATTTAATTATATTAATACTGTCATTGAGCGGTATCGTTCTATCCATTTTTATCAATAAAAGCCAAAGAATTTCAGATTTTTTAATGCTGATGGTAGTTAGTTTAGGATCCATTTTTTATTTTATCTTTGTTCTATTTGCATATGTTTTATTTTTTAGCTATGAAGAGGGGGTTGTATTATCTGGGTTTGAGCGATACACAGCTATATATTTTATAGGGTGGACAATGGTGTTATTTGGCTACATCGTTCAAAAATGTATTTACACAAATTCTGGAAAAATTTTATCGCTAATCATCGTTACTTCAGCTTTATTTATTGCGCCCCCAAAAGATTTTTTTAATGTAATCTCAAAGTTTAATATTAATAATGACGTTGTAAGCGATCGGTTAAAGATTAGTAAATTAGTTGAACTTTTAGATTCAATCCCTGAGGAATCAAAGGTCCAATTCATTGCACAAGGTTATGGAGGCTTAATACATCGTATTTTTCAATACAGTGCTTCTCCTATACATATTTCAAACAATTGCCATTCATTTGGTACGCCATATCACAAGGAGGATTTGGATACGTGCCAAATAAAGTTAGAGGACGTACTTGATAAATCAGATTATTTGGCGATATATCATGCTGATGAAAAATTTTGGAAAGCTAATAACTATCTACTCTATCCTGGATCTACTCAAGTATCTTTTGGAATATACAGGATTATTCGTGATAGCAATAATCGCATCAAGCTTATCAATAAAACTGAATAACTTAATAAATTAAATTTCATTAATTTTTGGTAGTTTGTTTATACAATTTTCGCTAATTCTAAATATTTGATTGCAGCTCTTTAGTGTGCTCAATCTGTGGGCAATAATTAGGATGGTTAATTCATTGCTTAAACTATCAATTGCCTCCATAACGGCTTTTTCTGTTTCGTTGTCTAAAGCGCTTGTTGCTTCATCAAAAATTATTACGCCTGCATCCTTATAGATTGCTCTTGCGATTCCAAGTCGTTGCCTCTGCCCACCAGATAGTCGGAGACCTCTTTCGCCAACAAGCGTTTGATATCCATTCGGTAATTTTTCAATAACGCTATGAATCTGAGCCTGCTCTGCAGCTAGTCGAACACGATCTAGGTTAATTTTTTCATTTGGGATGCCAAATGCAATATTTTCAGCGATTGTTCCATCGGCTAAAAATATGTTTTGAGGCACGTGTGATATATGTTTTTGCCAAGCGTGCAAATTATCACTATCTACTATCACATCATCAATTATTAGAAAACCTTTTGTGGGGGTGATTAAGCCCATAATAATATCTAGTAAAGTACTTTTACCGCTCCCAGTTTCTCCTACGAACCCAATTCGTCCTCCCTTTGGGATTGTGAGATTAATGTCTTTCAAGATAAAATTTTCACTACCGTCATAGGAAAACGAAATGTTTTCGAGCTTAATGTTATG
>JACCED012007278.1_pt1 | contig 12709 bp, 10 predicted proteins | sample 7455021 | NCBI WGS metagenome assembly JACCED01 (sample SAMN15323456, study PRJNA562643) | freshwater metagenome | isolation source: river surface water | place: USA:Blue River Watershed | collected 2017-08-19
ATGCAACGATCACGGCGACCTCATTCTCGGTGATCATGGGTCTTACTTATAACTTCTTACCGTTTATGACGCTACCTATATATGCATCTCTTGATCGAATCGACTATCGATTGATTGAGGCCTCAGGTGATCTCTATGCCAATGGCGCGACGACTTTCCGCAAAGTAACTTTGCCACTTTCCATGCCGGGTGTGGTTGCTGGAACGCTCCTAACATTCATCCCTGCTTCCGGTGATTACATCAACGCTCAGCTTCTTGGCAGCCCCGATAATTACATGATCGGAAACGTCATCAATTCCCGCTTCTTTAGAGTCGTCGATTATCCGACTGCCGCCTCGCTCTCCTTCATCTTGATGGCGTCCATTCTGGTCTTGGTTGTGGTTTACATTCGCCGAGCGGGAACGGATGAGCTGGTATGACGCGCTGGTTCTCGAAGAACATGATCCGCATCTATGCGGCGCTCGCGATCTTCTACATCCTCCTTCCGATCTTCTACACCATCGCCTTCTCATTCAATGATGCTGATAAGCGAAATATCGTCTGGCGAGGATTCACTTTTGAAGCCTGGCTCAATCCTTGTGAGCCGATAGGAATCTGCGAAGCTCTTGGAAACTCGTTCAAGGTGGGTATCACTTCGACCATCATCGCAACCATCCTGGGAACCATGATTGCTTTTGCGCTGGGGCGCTACAACTTCCGCGGTCGCTCTACGACGAACTTGCTGATCTTCTTGCCTATGGCAACGCCAGAGGTGGTCCTTGGCGCATCTCTTCTTTCTATGTTCATCAACATCAATGTCGGAGCGGGGCTGACCGCAGTCATCATCGCTCACATTATGTTCTGTATCTCATTCGTTGTCGTCACCGTAAAAGCGCGAGTGGCTAGCCTTGATCCGAAGCTTGAAGAAGCTGCCCGTGATCTCTACGCCAATGAGTGGGAGACATTTAGGCGAGTAACGTTCCCATTGGTGGCTCCTGGTATCGGCGCCGCAGCGTTGCTCTCGTTCGCCCTCTCCTTTGATGATTTCATCATTACAAACTTCAATTCGGGAGTCGTCAACACTTTCCCGGAATATGTTTGGACTGCTTCACTTCGCGGTGTTCCTCCACAGGCAAATGTGATCGGTACCTTGATGTTCGTCGTGGCTTTGGCGCTCGTCTTTGCGGGACAGGTGATCGGTAAGCGAAAGCTTGCGAAGAAGTCATGACCAATATCGGAAATATGTACGGACCCAATTTCTCTTTCTTGGGCGTGCCGCAATGTGATCTCGATGATCCGGCCTCCTATAAGGGCGCTGATGTCATCATCGTCGGGGCGCCGATTGATTCAGGCACTTCTCATCGCTCTGGAGCGAAGTTCGGTCCGCAGGCGATTCGTATGGGGGATTACCTACCTCATGATGGTGAGCGGCCGCATCTAACGCTTCGTGTTGATGGTCTGAAGGACCTTAAAGTCTTTGATGCTGGTGATCTCTTGATGCCACCTGGCGATCTTGTGAAATCACTCGAAGTCTTGAAGGAAGCAACTGAGAAGATCTCGCGTGCCGGTGCGATCGCCGTTGTTCTCGGTGGAGATCACTCCATCGCATCAGCAGATGTCGCTGGAATCGCTGCTCATCGCGGGATGGGCAAAATCTCGATGATCCATTTTGATGCCCATGCCGATACTGGTGATCTGCAATTTGGAGCGCTCGTGGGGCACGGAACACCGATGCGTCGTTTGATCGATTCGGGTGCTGTACGTGGAGATCGCTTCTTACAATTAGGTCTTCGCGGTTATTGGCCAGGAGATGAGACTCTTGAGTGGATGCGCGATCAAGGAATGCGCTCATATGAGATGACTGAGATCCACCATCGTGGAATGAAAGCCGTTCTCGATGAGTCCTTTGCACGACTGACTGATCAATGTGATGGAGTCTTTCTATCTGTCGATATCGATGTCGTCGATCCTGGAATGGCACCTGGAACTGGAACGCCAGAACCTGGTGGAATGACGAGTCGTGAACTTCTTGAAGCGGTACGACGGATATGTCTTGAACTGCCCGTGGTGGGAATCGATGTCGTTGAAGTCGCACCACCTTTCGATAGCGCGGATATCACTGCGATCCTTGCAAATCGCGTCGTTCTTGAAGCGCTCAGCGCTATTGCAGCCCGAAAGAAGGGCGTTACCTACTCACCGACTCGCAATCTATTGGATCGTTAGTTTCTCTAGATCACCGAAGCGATTGCTTCATCTAATATTTCGAGCGCTTCTTTGAGAAGATGTTCTGGCATCACAAGTGGTGGCAGGAGTCGGATCACGTTTCCGTAGGTTCCAGCGCTGAGGATCAATACCCCTCTACTCTGGCAATATTTGATGATCGAAGTCAATGCTTCAGGATTCGGTTCATCACTTCCAGGTTTAACCAATTCGATCGCCTGCATGGCGCCACGCCCTCGAACATCACCGACGATGTTGTATTTCTCTTGCATCGCAAGAAGAGCCGAGCGCATCACCTCGCCCATTTCTTTTGCTCTCGCAACAAGATTCTCTTCTTTGATCGTTGCGATTGCGCCAAGTGCGGCAGCACAAGCGATAGGGGAGCCACCATAGGTTCCGCCGAGTCCACTGATGTGTACTGAATCCATGATTTCGGCTCGGCCAGTAACAGCTGCGAGTGGGAGTCCTCCTGCTATTCCTTTCGCCGTGGTGATCAGATCTGGTTCGATTCCTTCATCTTCTGAGGCGAACATCTGACCAGTTCGTGCAAAACCAGTTTGCACTTCATCAGCAATGAAGAGCGCGCCGACCTTCTTTGCGAAGTCAGCAAGGCCAGGTAAGAATCCTTTCGGTGGTACGACGAATCCACCTTCGCCTTGAATCGGTTCAATGACGATCGCTGCAAGGTTCTCAGCACCGACTTCCTTTTCGATCTTGTGAATGACGTGTTCGAGGGCGTCACGCTCGCAAGCTTCCGGGCCACCTGGCCACCTATAGGGGTAGGCCATCGGCATGCGGTAGACCTCTGGAGTGAAAGGACCGAAGCCATCTTTGTAGGGCATGTTCTTTGCCGTCATGGCCATCGTGAGATTGGTTCGTCCGTGATAACCGTGTTCAAAGACAACGATTGCGGGTCGCTTGGTGTATTTCCTTGCGATCTTGACTGCATTCTCAACCGCTTCAGCGCCAGAGTTGAAGAGAGCAGATTTCTTTGGATACTTCCCTGGAGTGAGTTCATTGAGTGCTTCGCAGACTTCGATGTAACCCATGTAGGGGGCAACCATGAAGCAGGTATGCGTGAATGCTTCAACTTGCTCCTTGACATTCTTTACTACGCGATCTGCGCTATTGCCCACGTTGACGACAGCGATTCCTGCGCCCATATCGATGATCGAATTCCCATCGACATCGACGATCACGCCACCACCAGCACGTTCGACCATCACGGGGATCGACATTCCAAGAGCGGCAGAGACCGCTGCACTTCGACGCTCAAGGAGCGCTTCTGATTTCGGACCTGGAATGGATGTGACGACGCGACGTTCTTGGGGGATATGTGGGCCGGTTGTAGTCATGGGAGAAGTCTGAACGAAGCGCTGGCAGGTGTCTATTCGTTAGATGAGAGAATGCGCAGGTGCAGGTAGCAACGAAAGATATTGTGATCTTGGGCTCGACCGGATCGATTGGTGTGCAGGCGTTAGAGATTATTGCCTCGCATCCTGAGAGCTTCCGAGTCGTTGCCCTTGCGGCAGGTTCCGGCAATCTTGAACTCCTTGCCCAGCAAGCAGAAAAGTTCAACGTACCTATCGTCGCGACTACCGGTGATCGCGAGAAGATTCAAGCTTTGACCAAGGCAGAAGTGATTGATGGTCCGAAAGCCGCATCCCATGTTGCTTCCATCACTTGCGATGTCGTCCTCAATGGAATCACTGGATCGATTGGCCTTGGTCCAACTTTGTCTGCGCTTGAAAGCGGCAATCTGGTTGCGCTCGCTAATAAGGAATCTCTTGTTGCTGGTGGCGAATTGGTGATGCGCCATGGTCGAGATCGCATCTGGCCAGTGGATTCAGAGCATTCGGCCCTTGCCCAGGCGATGCGATCTGGTACTCGAAGTGAAGTAGCCCGACTTGTTTTGACCGCCAGTGGCGGACCTTTTAGAGAGCGAAAGGATTTGAGTGAGATCTCAGTCGGCGAAGCCCTTGCACATCCGACGTGGAAGATGGGCCCGGTTGTCACGATCAACTCAGCGACTCTCGTGAACAAGGGCTTGGAAGTGATCGAAGCACACTACCTCTTCGATCTTCCATACAAGCAGATCGATGCAGTGCTTCATCCGCAATCGATAGTTCATTCGATGGTGGAGTTCAAAGATGGGTCAACGATTGCACAGGCAAGTCCACCTGATATGAAGGGACCGATTGCATATGCCATTTCGCGCGGAGAGCGTCTCTCGAGAGTGATGAAACCTCTTGATTGGACTAAAGCCCATCAGTGGGACTTTTCGCCGATCGATAACGAACGTTTCCCAGCGGTCGAGCTGGCAAAGCGGTGTGGTGAACTGGGCAATGCAGTGACCGCGATGTACAACGCTGCGAACGAAGAGGCAGTTGGGGCTTTTGTGGAAGGAAGGATTGGTTTCACTCGAATCGTTGAGATTGTGGAATCTGTCGTCGTGAAGTTGGGCGGGGGAGCCCTCTCTCCTATACGAGATATCAACGATGTCACCGCCATCGAGCATGATGCGCGAGTATTCGCGAATCAGTTGATCAGGGGTTGAAAATGGATTTCTGGAACATCTTCGGCATCATCGCTTTCATCGTCGCACTTCTCACATCGGTGATGATCCATGAAGCAGGTCACTATCTGACCGCAAAGCGCTTTGGAATGAAGGTCACCGAGTTCTTCCTTGGCTTCGGTGCTCGAATCTGGTCATTCCGTCGTGGCGAAACGGAATTCGGGATCAAAGCCATTCCAGCCGGTGGATATTGCAAGATCGTCGGTATGTCGCCGCGAGAGGAGGTCGACGCTGAGGATCATGATCGTCGCTTCTTAAGCGGAACAGTGCCACAGCGCTTGATCGTCCTCGGTGCCGGATCCTTCCTCCATTTTCTCCTCGGCTTCGTTCTTGTCCTCTTTCTCTTCTCAGGGGTTGGAACTCTGAGAGCGTTAAGCACGATCGAAGAAGTGGTGCCATGTGTTTTGGCAGAAGGTGAGAGCGAGTGCAGCGCAACATCGGCAAAGTCACCTGCCGCCATCGCCGGGATCTTGGCTGGCGATGAGATTCTTTCGATAAGGAAGGTTGGTGAAGCGCCCTTTGATTCTGCGATGAAGTGGGGAGAGATAGTCACCGAGATTCGTGCCGCGGCGAATGAAGAACGCATCTTCACGATAGAACGTGATGGTGAAAGGATCGAATTGACGATCCAAGTCGCAGAGCGAGTACGCGAGGGTGAGAGCTGGGGCGTCATCGGCGTCATCAATGAATTCGGTCAGGTTCGAAGTTCGATCCCAGATGGAGTCGTTGAGAGCGCGACCTTCGTCAAAGATGTCGTCGTTGGAAGTGCGCAAGCCCTTATCAAGCTACCAACTTTGATTCCTGCTCTTGTGGAGCAGACATTTGGCGGAGCCGAACGAGATCCTGAGGGTTTGGTTGGCATCGTCGGCGTAGCACGGACGGCAGGTGAGGCGACCTCGAGCGATAAGTTGGATATGAATGACAAAGTGACCTTCTTCATCATCATGGTCGCTGGTCTCAATGTTTTCGTCGGGGTCTTCAATCTCTTACCGATCTTGCCGCTCGATGGTGGTCATATGGCTGTTGCGGTCGCTGATGGAGTCAAGCGCACATCGGCTCGGATTCGAAAAAGAGAGATGCCGGAGCCGATTGATGTTGAGAGACTCACTCCGATCACCTTGATCGTGGTTGCAATCATGCTCTCATTGACCGTTCTGCTTCTCATCGCAGATGTCGTCAATCCAGTTCGCCTCGGTTTCTAGCGACATTTTGCGGTAGAGGCGCCGCTTGATTTGTCTCTCTCGATTTATCCGAGAGAATATGCCCATGGTCAATCTCGGAATGCCCGAAGCTCCGCTTCCCACTCTGGCTCCGCGTCGGAAGTCGAAGCAACTCAAAGTCGGCAATGTCCTCGTGGGCGGAGATGCCCCGGTTTCAGTTCAATCGATGACGACGACTTTGACTGCTGATGTGAACTCCACTTTGCAGCAGATCGCAGAGCTCACAGCATCGGGTTGTCAGATCGTCCGCGTTGCCGTTCCGAGTCAGGATGACGCTGATGCGCTCGCCCAGATCGCAAAGAAATCACAGATCCCAGTCATCGCTGATATCCATTTCCAACCGAAATACATCTTTGCTGCCATCGATGCCGGTTGCGCTGCAGTGCGAGTCAATCCTGGAAACATCAAGCAATTTGATGACAAAGTGAAGGAAGTGGCAAAGGCTGCAGGGGATGCAGGGATCCCGATTCGTATCGGAGTCAATGCGGGTTCGCTCGATCCACGACTTCTTGCAAAATATGGGAAAGCAACCCCGGAAGCGTTGGTGGAATCTGCGCTCTGGGAGATCTCACTCTTTGAGGAGCATGGATTTACCGATATCAAACTTTCAGTTAAGCACCATGATCCAGTGACGATGGTCAAGGCCTACAGGCTCTTGGCACAAAGTTGTGAGTACCCACTCCACCTCGGTGTCACTGAAGCGGGTCCGCTCTTCCAAGGAACGATCAAGTCCGCTACCGCTTTCGGGATTCTCCTTGCGGAAGGCATCGGTGACACGATTCGAGTTTCTCTCTCTGCGCCACCTGTAGAGGAAGTGAAAGTTGGAATCTCGATCCTTGAATCGCTCAATTTGCGCCAGCGAAAGTTGGAGATTGTCTCCTGTCCTTCGTGTGGTCGTGCCCAAGTGGATGTCTACACCCTTGCCGAGAAAGTTCAGGCTGGATTGCAGGGAATGACCGTTCCGCTCCGTGTTGCGGTGATGGGTTGTGTCGTCAATGGTCCTGGCGAAGCGCGTGAAGCTGATCTTGGGGTTGCATCTGGAAACGGAAAAGGTCAGATCTTCGTTAAGGGTGAAGTCATCAAGACAGTTCCTGAAGCGCAGATCGTCGAAACCCTGATCGAAGAAGCGATGCGCTTAGCTGAAGAGATGGAGGCTCAAGGAGTCGCCTCGGGCGAACCATCGGTCTCGGTGAAGTAGGTCTTTATGTTGCGAATGTCGACGCTCTTTTTGCGCACTCTTCGAGATGATCCAAGTGATGCCGAAGTAGCAAGTCATAAACTCTTGGTGCGAGCAGGCTACGTCCGTCGAGTTGCTGCCGGAATCTACTCATGGCTCCCTTTGGGTTACATCACGCTTCGCAACATCGAGCGGATCATCCGTGAAGAGATGGATAAGGCTGGATTCCAAGAGGTTCATTTCCCATCGCTCCTTCCAAAAGAGCCATATGAAGCGACCAATCGATGGAGTGAATATGGACCAGACCTCTTTCGATTGAAGGATCGCAAAGATGGTGACTATCTCCTCGGTCCGACCCATGAAGAGATGTTCACTCTGATGGTCAAAGGGGAGTACTCCTCTTACAAGGACCTACCTCTCGTGATCTATCAGATACAAACTAAGTTTCGAGATGAAACCAGGCCACGTAGCGGAATCATCCGTGGTCGCGAGTTCGTGATGAAGGATTCATATTCTTTCGATCTCAACGATGAGGGACTCGCCAAGTCCTATGAAAAGCATCGCGAGGCCTACATCAAGACCTTTAATCGTCTTGGGTTGAAGTTCAATATCGTTTCAGCTGTCTCGGGCGCGATGGGTGGATCTCGCAGCGAAGAATTCTTGGCCCCCTGCCCAACAGGTGAAGACACCTATGTTCTCTGTGAGAAATGCGGTTATGCAGCGAATGTTGAAGCGATGAAGACAAAAGTTGTGCCATTTACTGGTGAGAGTGTTCCCGCCATAGAAGAGCTCGATACCCCGAATACGCCAACGATCGATTCGCTCGTCGATGTGATGAATGAGAAATTCGGTGGCGGATACAAGGCTTCTGACACTCTCAAGAATGTCCTACTTATGGCGGATGGTGAAGCGATCTCCGTATTGGTTCCTGGGGATCGTGAAGTCGACCTCAAGAGATTGGCGGCGAATCTTCCCCGCGTTCAAGATCTCAGGCTCTTCGAAGATGAAGATTTCGCAAAGCGCAAAGAGTTGGTTAAGGGATATGTAGGTCCACAAGATGCTAAGCGTTTTGGTCTCAAGCTCTATGCAGACCCTCGCATCGTCGTCGGTTCACATTGGATCACTGGTGCGAACAAACTCAACCGCCATGCCCGTTATGTCACGCATGGGCGAGATTTCGAAGTTGATGCCTTCATCGAAGCAGCTGAAGTTCGAGCAGGCGATCTCTGTCCGGAGTGTGCAAGTCCGGTGATTATCGATCGAGCGATCGAGATCGGCCATATCTTCCAACTCGGTCGAAAGTATGCCCAGGCTCTCGACTTAACCGTCCTTGATCATGAAGGCAAATCTCAAGTCGTCACGATGGGCTCCTATGGGATCGGTGTCTCACGAGCAGTAGCAGCCGTTGCAGAACAGACGCATGATGAATTAGGTCTCTGTTGGCCATCAGAGATCGCTCCCGCGAAAGTTCATATCGTCGCTACGGGTAAAGAGGATGCTCCTTTTCTAGAAGCCGAGAAGGTAGCAAACGCTCTCGAAGCCTCAGGGATTAGCGTGATGTTTGACGATAGACGTGATGCATCACCTGGCGTGAAGTTCAAGGATGCCGAGTTGATCGGCAACCCTTACATCCTGATCTTTGGAAAGTCTCTCGCCGATGGCAAGGTCGAACTGCGTATCCGAAAGGGGAATGAGAAGCGCGAGGTCGCTCTTGCTTCTGTTCTCGATGAAGTCACTTCGCTTCTTCGCTAAGAGCTAATCCTTGATGGATCTCTCCTTCGAAGTTCTGATCTTCCTGCTCTTTGCCTCAGGATTCGCCGGATTCGTCGATGCAATATCTGGCGGCGGTGGTTTGATCCAGTTGCCGTCATTGATGGTCGGTCTTTCCAACACAGCGCCAGCGACAGTTCTCGGTACCAATAAATTGCCCTCTTTCATCGGAACATCAAGTGCGGTAGTCAATTACCTTCGACGAATCAAGATCGATCTTCGCTTCACTTTCGCAATGGCAATCCCAGCCTTCATCGGTTCTTGGAGTGGCGCGCATTTTGCCAGTCTCATCCCCAAGGATTTCTTTAGGCCGATCATCGTTGTGATGCTCATAGCGGTGGCTGGCTATACCTTTACAAAGAAAGATCTTGGTTTGGTGAAGTCCCATCGCCACGCAGATGGCAAGCGCTACCTCATCGGCGCGGGATCGGGAATTGTCATCGGTTTCTATGATGGAATCTTTGGACCGGGAACAGGTTCTTTCATCGCGTTGATCCTTGTCGCGGTCATTGGTTTCGCATTCCTCGAAGCGACGGCAATCACCAAAGTAGTCAATTGGGGGACGAACCTTGCGGCACTGATCTCTTTCCAACTTTCGGGCAATGTCATCTGGGCGATCGGGCTCGCCATGGGAGTTGCGAACTTGATCGGCGCGCTCTTTGGTGTGCGCGTTGCGGTCAATGGGGGATCAGTTCTGATTCGAAAGGCGTTCATTGCGGTGACCTTGCTCTTGATTCTGCGTCTTGGCTTTGACATCTTTCAACAGTAGACTGCGAGCTCTAACCAAGCTTGGAAAAATCAACAGAATTGAATAGGGATTGGGCACCATGAGTATCGCGGCAGAGCTGCTACAAGAACTCGAACCATTGGTCTTAGGTGCTGATGCCCTCATTGAAGATCTCGCTGTCACATCTGCAGGTAAGCGTCGACTCGTAACAGTCCTTGTTGATCACCCCACTCGATTTCTCACTCTTGATGAAGTAACCGTTCTTTCGCGTCTGATCTCCGAGCGGTTGGATCAGGTCGAGGTCATGGGTGATGCACCGTTTACGCTCGAAGTCTCTTCACCCGGAGTTGATCGACCATTGACCAAGGATTGGCAATGGAAGAAGAACGTTGGTCGGCTGGTGAAAGTGGTGCGCACCGATGGGCAGGTGATCTCTGGCCGAATTGAAGGATTCGAAACCAACCCTCTCATCGACGGCGAAGAGATCCCGCTCGATTCGATCAAGCGAGCGACGATCGAAATCGAATTCAAGAAGAAGGGAGAGTAGGCGATGCATGTCGATATGAAACTTCTTGAAGCGCTCACAACCGAACGTGCTATTCCCTTGGAGCAGTTGATCTCCGCGATCGAAGTCGGAGTGAAGACCGCTTATGCGAATCTTCCCAACGCTAAACCACACGCATACGCTCGCCTTGATCGCGCAAGCGGTGAGATCAATATCGTTGTTCCAACCTTTGGCCCTGATGGAGAACATCTTGGCGAAGAGATCGACTCGCCTGAAGGTTTCTCACGGATTGCTACATCGACTGCACGCCAGGTGATCAAACTCAAACTTCGCGAGAAGAAGGATATGGAAGTAATCGGTGAATTCACCGGCTCAGTTGGCGACATCGTCTCTGGCGTCATCCAACAAGGACGTGATTCGCGGATGGTCTATGTCGACCTTGGAAAAGTCGAGGGAAAGATCCCGCCACATGAGCAAGTCCCCGGTGAGGTCTATCGCCACGGCGAGCGAATCAAAGCCTTCGTCGTTGAAGTGAAACAAGGGATGAAGGGTCCAGAGATCACGCTTTCGCGCACACATCCTGCTTTAGTCAAACAACTCTTTGCACTTGAAGTTCCCGAGATTCGAGACCGGATCGTTGAGATCATGGCGATCGCTCGTGAAGCAGGACATCGCAGCAAGATTGCTGTGAGAAGTCATCGAGCAGGAGTGAGTCCAAAAGGATCACTCATTGGACCGATGGGTGCCCGTGCTCGAAATGTCATGGTCGAACTTCACGGTGAGAAGATCGACATCGTCGATTGGTCAGAGGATCCAGCAGCTTTCGTTGCAAGCGCTTTGGCGCCGGCGAGAGTGAGTTCGGTTGAGATCATCGATGAGCAGTCGCGCTCAGCCAAAGTTGTCGTCCCTGATTTTCAACTCTCTCTGGCTATCGGTAAGGATGGCCAAAATGCCCGACTTGCCGCGCGATTGACTGGTTGGCGGATCGATATTCATTCAGATAGCGGTCAATCGGCGACCTCAGATGGTCCCTCTCCCACAGAGGGCGCGGTAGGCTAGGCCTCGTTGAGTTCAGAGCTTCTGAAATGCAACAAGAAGAAATAAGAAGAAATAAGAAGAAATAAGAAGAAATAAGAAGAAACTAGAAGAAACAGGTACAAGCGGGTATGGCACTCTAATGAGCACCACACGATCATGAGGTCTGCCCAGATTTAGGCTGCGTTTGTCTCTTCCGAGATACGCGGAGCCGGAGGAGAACAGAGGAAATAGTGGCGAAAGTCCGCGTATATGAGTTAGCTAAAGAACTCGGCATGGAGAGCAAGGATGTTCTTGCAAAACTCCAAGAGCTAGGTGAGTTCGTCAGATCTGCATCCTCCACCGTAGAACCACCTGTCGTTCGCAAGATGCGCGACCTCTACCCAGCTGCTCCGAAGAGCGCGGAAGCAGAGAAGCCAAAAGCCAAGAAGGCGCCAGCCAAGAAAGCTGCTGCGAAGAAGGCTCCAGAGATACCTGCCGAGTTGGAAGCAGTGATAAAAGAAGCTCAGGCCGCCCGCGAACAAGAGCGCCAATTCGTAGATCAGAAACCAACTTTCACTCCACCGACATCAGAGCGACCAGCGCCACAAGCTCCTAATCCTTCGCAGATGCCGCCGATGCCACGTCCGCCAAGAGCTGGAAACAATCCTTTTGGAACAACTGCAATGCCAAGACCGCCACGTCCTGGTCAAGGTCAAACAATTCGCCCCGGTCAGCGTCCACCAATGGCGGGCTCACGTCCAGGTGCAGTGCGTCCTGGTTTTGCTGCACGACCACAACAAGGTGGGCGTCCTGGTGGACCCGGTGGTCCTGGTGGTGGCGCAGGTCGACCACAAGGTGGATCGCCATATAGATCTTCGGGACCGCAACGTCCCGGATTTGGTGGCGGAGCGCAACGTCCCGGTGGCCCCAGTGGACCTGGCGGCGGTGCAGGTGGACCTGGCGCAGGACGTCCCGGTGGTCCTGGTGGTCGCGGAACAACAGCTGGCGCATTCGGTAAAGGCAAGAAGAAATCGAAGATTGCCAAGTCGAAGAAGGCCAAGCGCGAAGAGATCGACAATATGCAAGCTCCCACATTGGGTGGGATTCGCATTGCTCGTGGAGATGGTTCGAAGATCAGATTGCGTCGCGGCGCAACGCTCTCCGATCTCGCCGAGAAGATTGGCGTCGAAGCAAGTTCCTTAGTCTCCGCTCTCTTCCAAATGGGAGAGATGGTCACTGCGACGCAATCGGTTGATGAGGACACCTTCAAGATCTTGGGTGGCGAGATCGGTTATGACCTCGAGATCGTCAGCCCCGAAGATGAAGATCGAGAGATCCTGCAAGGCTTTGACATCGATTTGGAAGATGAGCTCAACACCTACGATCAAGATCAACTGATCGCGAGACCTCCGATCGTGACCGTCATGGGTCACGTCGATCACGGTAAGACCCGACTTCTTGATGCGATTCGCCAGACCGAAGTCGTCAAGAGTGAAGCCGGTGGAATCACCCAGCACAT
>JACCED010613195.1_pt1 | contig 12703 bp, 11 predicted proteins | sample 7455021 | NCBI WGS metagenome assembly JACCED01 (sample SAMN15323456, study PRJNA562643) | freshwater metagenome | isolation source: river surface water | place: USA:Blue River Watershed | collected 2017-08-19
AGGCGGCAGGCCTGCGAGCAGTCGCCGCGGTTGGCGCTGCGCCCGGTGTGCGCATGGGAGATGAAGCACTGGCCGCTGTAGGCCACGCACAGGGCGCCATGAACGAAGAACTCCATCGCCGCACGGTCCGGGTCCATCGCGGCGCCGACGGCGCGAATCTGTTCCAAGGTCAGCTCGCGTGCCAGCACGATCTGCGAGAAACCCGCGTCCTGCAGGAAGCGGGCTTTCTCTGGCGTGCGGATATCGGTCTGGGTGCTGGCGTGCAGCTGGATCGGCGGCAGGTCGATCTCGAGCAGGCCCATGTCCTGCACGATGAGCGCGTCAGCTCCCGCGTGGTAGACGTCCCAGGCCATTTGCCGGGCGCCTTCGAGCTCGTCGTCGCGCAAGATGGTGTTGAGCGCAATGAAGATCCGGCTGCCGAAGCGGTGCGCATGGCGGGCGAGACGCTCAATGTCCTGAACGCTGTTGCCCGCCGCAGCCCGCGCGCCAAAGCCAGGTCCGCCGATGTAGACGGCATCTGCGCCATGGTTGATCGCCTCGATGCCAATGTCGGCGTCGCGGGCGGGTGCAAGCAGCTCGAGCTGATGTTGGGCTAGCATGGGGCGTGATTATCCCCGGCTCGCCCCCTGCCCCAGACGTCGCGATAGACCCTGCCGCCCAAGGCGTGAGTGCCGGTCCATCGCGCCACGACCGGCTTGATGCGCTGCGGGGGGCGGCCGTGGTCTGGATGACGCTGTTCCACCTGGGGTTCGACCTGGCCTGGTTTGGCTGGTGGCGGCAAGATTTCTACCGGGATCCAGTGTGGACGGTGCAACGCACCTGCATCGTGAGCCTGTTCCTCTTTTGCGTGGGCTTGTCGCAGGCGGTGGCACTGCGGGGGAGGGGGTGGTGGTCGGCAACCGGATCGGGCGAATTGCGTTTTGCCAGTCGGTTTGACAGACACTTCTGGCGCCGCTGGGCCCAGGTGGCCGGCTGCGCGCTACTGGTGACGGCCGGGTCCTGGTTGGTGTTTCCGCGCAGCTTCATCTACTTTGGCGTGCTGCATGCCATTGCGGTGATGCTGATCGTTTTGCGCTGCAGCGCCGGCTGGGGACGGGGCCTGTGGCTGGCCGGTGCGATGGCGCTGGGGTTCCACTTCCTCTTCACCTGGGCCCACAGCCAGGGCCTTGCCCCATCGTGGCTGGACGCGCCGGGCCTGCATTGGCTCGGTCTGCTCAGCCATAAGCCGATCACCGAAGACTATGTTCCCTTGGTGCCTTGGTTGGCGGCAGTCTGGTGGGGCATGGCGGCGGGCCAATGGATGCTGGCGTCCCGTCCGCAGTGGCTCCAGGGTCCCGCACCGGCGCCACTGGCTTGGCTTGGGCGCTGGAGCCTCAGTTGGTACATGCTGCACCAGCCTGTGTTAATCGGTGTTCTCTGGGGCCTGGGCCTTTTGTTGGGGCGCTCGGGGCCCTGAGGCGTTGGCGTTTCGCCTCTCGTTGGCGTTTCCGTTGGCGTTGGCGTGGAACGCATCGGGTGTGCGGCAGGGGCCCGGCGGCTTCGATGCGGGGGCCCTTCGGGCTTCCTTGCGGTGCTCGGCCACCAGGGGCACGCGAGGCAAACTCGCCCCTTCAGGGCTCAAACATGCCTCGCTCTTCGGCCCCCAGCGCCCTGCGCTCCTCAGCCCCGCATAGGCGCCGCCGAACCCCTGCCGCACACCCGACGCTTACCTCCGGCGGAAGGCTTCTCGGCAGCGACTGTGCCTAAAGGGCAAAGGGCAACGCGCAATAAAAAAGCGGCCCGCAGGCCGCTTTTGTGAGAGGGATAAGGCCCTTACTCGATCTTGGCTTTGGTGCGCAGTTCGTCCTGGAACTGGGCCAGCTTTTGCTGGGCCATCTGCTGGGTGATCTGGGGCTTGACGTCTTCAAACTTGGGCAGCTGGGCTTCGCGCACATCGTCGAGGCGGATCACGTGCCAGCCGAACTGGCTCTTGACCGGGGCATCAGTCAGTTGGCCCTTCTTGAGTGCCAGCAAGGCCTTGGAGAATTCGGGCACATAGCTGCTCGGGTTGGCCCAATCGAGGTCGCCACCCTTGGCGCCGGATCCGGGGTCTTTGGACTGCTTTTTGGCGATGTCATCGAACTTGCCGCCTTTTTTCAGGCTGGCGATGATGGCCTTGGCTTCTTCTTCCTTCGGCACCAGGATGTGGCGGGCGCGGTATTCCTTGCCGCCGTTGGCCGCGACGAACTTGTCGTACTCGGCCTTCACCTCAGCGTCGGTGACCGGGTTTTTCTTCTGGTAGTCGGTGAACAGCTCGCGGATCAGGATGGCCTGGCGGGCCAGGTCGAGCTGGGTCTTGAAGTCGTCGGTGGCATCGAGGCCGCGCTTTTGCGCCTCTTGCATGAAGACTTCGCGGGTGATGACCTCTTCCTTGATCTGGGCATTGAGGTCAGGAGTGACAGGCCGGCCGCTCTTGGCGATCTGGGCGGCCAGCGCGTCGACGCGGGACGTGGGCACGGGCTTGCCATTGACGATGGCCACGTTTTGGGCCTGCACGGGCAGGGCCGCGAGGGCGAGGAGGGCGGCGGCGCAAGCCGAGGCGATTTGCTTGTTCATGGGAGGATGTCGGAGGGGTTCCTGGGGATCCGCTGGGGGACGCAGTTAGGCAAGCTCAATGGCCAGGGCATGCAGCCCACGCGCCATGAAATCGCCGAGCGCATCATACACAAGGCGGTGCTGGGCGACCCGTGTCTTGCCTGTGAAAGCCTGGCAGGCAATACGGACTCGGAAATGGGTGCCTGCGCCAGTGCCGTCGGCACCCACGTGGCCTGCATGGGAGGCGCTTTCGTCCTGTACCTCCAGCACCGTCGGTGACAGCGTCTGGCGCAGGCGATCGGTGATCGCGTCAGCGGTGATGCCGGTGCCGGCGGCGCTCACGGGCGGGGCTCCCCGCCGCGCTCAGGGCTTGAGGAGCCTGTCGGGGGCTCGGCGCCCTTGGCTGGCTCAGGCTTGCCAAAGCTTTCCTGGTTGGCTGCCTCATCACTCTCGATGTGCTTGCCCAGCCACAGGCTCTGGCCGATCACGAACACCGCCATGAGCCCCAGCCCGCCGAAGAGCTTGAAATCGACCCAGGTCGCAGTGTCGAAGCTGTAGGCCACCCAGAGGTTGAGCACGCCCATGAACAGGAAGAATACGGTCCAGCTGCGCCGCATCGCTGTCCAGGCCGCCTCGGCCATACGCACTTTGTCGCCGATCAAGGACTTGATCAGATTGCGCCGCCAAATAAGCTGCGCCAGCAGCAGCGAGCCGCCCATCAGCCAGTACAGGATGGTGGGCTTCCACTTGATGAAGGTCTCGTCATGCGCGATCAGGGTGGCGCCGCCAAAGAGCACGATCACGCCCAGGCTGAGCCACTGCATCGTCTCGACCTTGCCGCTACGCCAGCGCAGCCAGGCGATCTGTGCCACGGTGGCGACGATGGCCACCCCCGTGGCGACGTAAATGTCGGCCATCTTGAAGGCGACAAAGAAAAGAATGATGGGAAAGAAGTCGAGGAGCAGCTTCATTGGGGAGCGGGGCGTTCTGTAGGTACCGGGCGTCGGTGTCTGGCGTCGAGGTCTGGCGTTTCAGGCGGCGGGGTCGGCCGGGTTGAATTCGAGCGAGGCCGAGTTCATGCAATAGCGCAACCCGGTAGGCGCCGGGCCGTCGGGAAACACATGGCCCAGGTGGGCGCCGCATTCGGCGCAGACGGTTTCGACGCGAACCATGCCATGGCTGATGTCGCGCCGCTCTTCGATAGCACCCTCGCGGGCCAGGGAGAAGCTGGGCCAGCCGCAGCCGGCATCAAACTTGGTATCGGCGTCAAACAGCAGATTGCCGCAGCAGATGCAGTGGTAGCTGCCATTGGCCCAGACCTGCTCGTAGCGGCCGGTGAAGGGCCGCTCGGTCGCGGCCTGGCGGGTGACCTGGAAGGCGGCGGGCTCGGCGCCCTTGGCGGCCAGCAGGGCGCGCCACTCGGTTTCGGACTTCTGAATGGGATAGGTCATGGGGTGAGGTTAGCGCAGGACGGCCGACCCGTTGCCGGGTAGGGGCCGGCAGGGTTCAGGAGGAGCAACTGATCTCCAGGCTGCCGGCCCAATCTGGCGGCAGTCCGGCGTACTCGGCGTCATGCGCCGGGTCGTCATCAAAAGGGCGCTGCAGCAGGCCGAGCAGCGTGCGGACGCCGCCATCATCCCCCTCGCGGGCGCGGCGAATGGCCAACTCGGCCAAGTGGTTGCGCAGCACGAACTGCGGGTTCGTGGCCAGCATACGGGTGCCGGGCGTATCTTCGCTGGCGATCCGCAGGGTCCAGCGGGCGTGCCAGTCGTCAAAACTGGCACGGTCCAGGAACAGGTCGCGCACCGGCGCCACCGGCCCGCCTGCCGCATGGCGCGACAAGTGCCGCCAGAACAGGGGCCAATCGACACGGCCGGCAGCCAGGAGCTTGAGCGCCTCGTCCGCCAGCGGCTGATCGGCCTCGGTGGCCTGTGCCAGACCGAGCTTGGCGCCCAGGCGGGCCAGCATCGCCTGCGGGAACACCGACCTGTAGGACTCGAGCGCCGCCAGCAACGGGGCCTGGTCGTCTACCAAGGGCATCAAGGCCTGAGCCAGGCAATGCAAGTTCCACCAGGCGACGTTGGGCTGGCGGTTCCAGGCGTAGCGGCCGCCACTGTCGGTGTGGTTGCAGATGTGGTCCGGGTCGAAGCCGTCCATGAACTGGAAGGGCCCGTAGTCCAGTGTCAGGCCCAGGATGCTCATGTTGTCGCTGTTCATGACCCCGTGGCAAAAGCCCGCGGCCTGCCACTGCGCCATCAGCCGGGCGGTGCGCTCACTGACCTGCTCCAAAAAGGCAGCGTAGGGGTTGCCGCCGAAGGCCTCGGCCGTGCGGGGGCTGCTGCGCACCTCGGGGTAGAAGCTGTCAATGACAAAGTCGGCCAGCCGCCGCAGCGCCTCCACGTCGCCGGCGGCGGCGAAATGCTCAAAATGACCAAAGCGGATGAAGCTGGGCGCGACCCGGGTCACCACCGCGGCGGTCTCCAACTCCTCGCGCAGCACGGGCTTCGGGGAGGCGGTGAGCATCAGCGCGCGGGTGGTCGCAATGCCCAGGGCCTGCATCGCCTCGGAGGCCAGGAACTCCCGGATCGATGAGCGCAGCACCGCCCGGCCGTCGCCCATGCGGGAGTAAGGGGTGCGGCCTGCGCCTTTGAGCTGGATTTCCCAGGAGCCGGTCGGGGTGCTGACTTCGCCCAGGAGCAGGGCTCGCCCGTCACCGAGCTGGCCGGCCCAGACGCCGAACTGGTGGCCGCTGTAGACGCTGGCCAGTGGCCGGCTGCCGGCCAAGGGGCGGCTGCCGCTGAACACCTCGATGGCCTCGCGCTCACGCAGTCGGTCCGGGTCGAGCCCGAGGTCGCGCGCCAGCGGCTCGCAAAGTGCCACCAGACGCGGGGCTGGCAGGGGGTCAGGGGCCAGTTCGGTGGCGTAGCCTTGGCCGAGCTGTGCGAAGCGGTGGTCCCAGGCCAAGCCGAGGTCGAGGGGCGGATGGTCAGGCGGCATGAATCCCGATTGTCGCCGCCGGGCCGCGGCCCTGGCAGGGGCAGGGTCTCGCGACGAAGAAGCGCCAGCGGAGGGAACGGAATGCGCCGTGCTGGCGTCGGTAGCTCTTGAGGGCCGGACGACCGGCCTGGCGATCGGGAGGGCGATCGGGAGGGCGATCGGGAGGGCGATCGGGAGGGCGGCGGCACCGGGAAATCCCGGGGGGCAGGCCTGCGGCACCCGCGGGCGCTTGGCTTGGGCGCATACTTGTTGCCGTTCATTTCGACCTGTTTTTCAGCGAACAAGTAAAAAGGAGACTGCCATGCTGGGCCTGATGCAAGACCAACCCCTGCTGATTTCTGCCTTGATCGAGCATGCCGATCGGCATCACCGAGACGGAGAGATCGTCTCGCGCCGCACCGAGGGTGATGTGCATCGTTACACCTGGACCGACGCCGCTGCCCGCTCGCGCCAGGTGGCCCACGCGCTGGACGCGATGCTGCTCGATGTCGGAAGCCGCGTCGCCACCCTGGCCTGGAACGGCTACCGCCACCTGGAGCTGTATTTCGGCGTCTCTGGCTCTGGCCGGGTGCTGCACACCCTGAACCCTCGCCTGCACCCCGACCAGGTGGTCTGGATTGCCAACCATGCGGAGGACCAGGTGCTGTGCTTTGACAGCACCTTCCTGCCCCTGGTGCAGGCGGTGCACGCCAAGTGCACCACCATCCGCCAGTACGTGATGCTGTGCGACGCCGACAAGCTGCCAGCCGACACCGGCATTCCGGGCCTCATCGCCTACGAGGCGTGGATCGCCGGCCAGCCGACCTCCTACGACTGGCCCCGCCTCAGCGAGAGCGCGGCCTCGAGCATGTGCTACACGAGCGGTACCACCGGCCATCCCAAGGCGGCCCTGTACAGCCATCGCTCGACGATCCTGCACGCCTTCGCATCGGCCATGCCCGACGTGATGGGCCTGTCGGCCCGTGACTCGGTGTTGCCGGTGGTGCCCATGTTCCACGTCAACGCCTGGGGCATTCCTTATTCGGCGGCGATGGTGGGCTGCAAGTTGGTCTTTCCCGGGCCGGCGCTGGACGGCAAGTCAGTTTACGAATTGATGGAGGCCGAGGGCGTCACCTTCGCCGCCGGCGTGCCGACGGTCTGGCAAATGCTGCTCGGCCACGTGGGTCCGAACCAGCTCAAGTTCTCCACGCTCAATCGAACGGTGATCGGTGGCGCAGCCTGCCCGCCCGCGATGATCGAGGCCTTCCGCAACCAGTATGGGGTGGACGTGCTGCACGCCTGGGGCATGACCGAGATGAGCCCGTTGGGCACTCTGTGCACCCTGAAGAACAAGCACCTCGCGCTGCCGGAAGACGAGCAAATGAAGATCCGCCTGAAGCAGGGCCGGGCCATCTTCGGGGTGGATATGCGCATCATCGGCGACGACGGCCAGGAGCAGCCCTGGGACGGCAAGACCTACGGCGACCTGGAGGTGCGTGGCCCCTGGGTCATCGGCAGCTACTTCCGGGGCGAGGGCAGTCCGCTCAACGACGGCTGGTTCCCCACGGGTGACGTGGCCACCATCGACCCCGACGGCTACATGCAAATCACCGACCGCAGCAAGGACGTGATCAAGTCCGGCGGCGAGTGGATCTCCTCGATCGATATCGAGAACATCGCCATGGGCCACCCGGCCATTGCCATGGCGGCCTGCATCGGCATGAAGCACCCCAAGTGGGACGAGCGCCCGATCGTGGCGGTGGTGAAAAAGCCCGGCCAGGAGGTGGCCCGCGAGGACCTGCTCAAGTTCTACGAGGGCAAGATTGCCAAGTGGCAAATCCCCGACGACGTGGTCTTTGTGGAAGCAATTCCCCTGGGGGCCACAGGGAAAATGCTCAAGACGAAATTGCGCGAGCAGCTCAAGGATTACCGCTTGCCCACGGCCTGACGCTGCCTTTCATCACTTTCTTCCATCACCGTCGCGCAGGGCACTCGCCAGCCGCGCTGCTCTAGGGGAGTTCCCGAGCGTAGGGAACTCCCTGAGCGAATTCGAAGTACGAAACTTGTACGCTCCGGCCATCCCAGCCTATCAAGGAGCCTCACATGAAATTCGTCCTCAGGACTGTTGCCTTTTCCGCCCTGGTCGCCGTGTCGGGCCTCGCGCTCGCGCAAAAGGGTGAGACGGTGCGCATCGCCTACATGGATCCGCTGTCGGGTCCCTTCGCCAACGTGGGCCAGAACCAGCTCAAGAGCTGGCAGTTCGTTGCCGAGCAACTCTCGGGTGCCAAGAACGAGGCCGGGGTGAAGTTCGAGGTGGTGGGCTTTGACAACAAGGGCTCGCCCCAGGAAAGCCTCAACACGCTCAGGGCCGCCATCGACCAGGGCTTTCGCTACATCACCCAGGGCAACGGCTCCGGCGCGGGCCTGGCCCTGCTTGAGGCGGTGTCCAAGCACAACGAGCGCAACCCCGGTAAAGAAATCATTTACCTGAACTACTCCGCGGTTGACCCGGCGATGACCAACGAGCGCTGCGACTACTGGCACTTCCGCCTGGACGCCGACACCTCGATGAAGATGGAGGCGCTCAGCTCCTTCGTGAAGGACCAGCCCAAGGTCAAGAGCGTCTACCTGATTAACCAGAACTACTCCCACGGCCAGCAGGTTGCCAAGTACTTCAAGGAAAGCCTGGCTCGCAAGCGCCAGGACGTCAAGATTGCCGGCGAAGACCTGCACCCCTTCGGTCAGGTCAAGGATTTCGCGCCCTATGTGGCCAAGATCAAGCAGTCGGGCGCAGACGCCATCGTCACCGGCAACTGGGGCGCCGACCTCACCCTGCTGGTCAAGGCGATGAACGACGCCGGCCTCAAGATCCCGATGTACACCTACTACTCGCAGGTCAGCGGCACGCCTACGGCGCTGGCGGCGGGCGGTGAGTCCGAGGTCTATGTGGTGGCCTATGGGCATGCCAATCACACCGGTGAAATCGGCAAGTTGATGGCCGACTTCAAGAAGAAGTTCAACGACGACTACTACGGCCTCGCCACGTACAACGGCATCAAGCTGATGAGCGCGGCCATGGCCAAGGCCAAGTCCACCAACCCGGTGGCCGTGGCCAAGGCGATGGAGGGCCTGTCGGTCAAGAGCTTCGCCGGCGAAGTGACCATGCGCGCCTCCGACCACCAGCTGCAGCAGGCGCTTTTCATCACCAAGTGGCAAAAGGCCAAGAAGGGTGAGTACAGCGTCGAGAACACCGGCTACACCTTCGTTCCGGTGCGCCAATTCGAGCCCTACGTGTCCAGCACGCCCACCAGCTGCAACATGAAGCGTCCGGGCTGAGGACAGACGCGTCGAGTCGCTGACCCGGGTGGCTGACCTGGGTAGCGTCCACGCCCGGCCCGGCGCCACTGCCGGATTCCCCGCTGTGTTGGCGGGAATCTTGGGTGGCCGCCCGAGCCCGTCTGCCGGTGGTGCACACTCCGTGCGCCCTGGCCAGACGGGCTTTTCATCGTGCACATGATTTCCGGATGGAATTCTTCACTATTTCCCTGTTGAACGGCATCAGCTACGGGCTGCTGCTGTTCATGCTGAGCGCCGGTCTCACGCTGATTTTCAGCATGATGGGCGTGCTCAACTTCGCCCATGCCAGCTTCTACATGCTGGGCGCCTATTTCGCCTACAGCGTCACCGAGCTGGTGGGTTTCTGGCCCGCGCTCTTGCTGGCGCCCTTGGGCGTGGGGGCATTGGGTGCGCTGTTCGAGCGTTACTGCCTGCGGCGGGTCCATGCCTTTGGTCATGTGCCTGAGCTGTTGATCACCTTCGGCCTGTCTTTCATCGTGCTGGAAATGGTGCAACTGGTATGGGGCACCAGCTCGGTGGACTACCGGGTGCCGGCACAACTGAGTGGCCCCCTGTTCACCCTGTACGGAACCCAGTTTCCGCTCTATCGCGGTTTCATGATGGCGGTGGCCATCGTGATGCTTCTGGCCCTCTGGTTGATGCTCACTCGCACCCGCATTGGCCTGGTGATTCAGGCAGCGCTCACGCACCCGGAGACGGTGGAGGCGCTGGGCCATAACGTGCCGAGGATCTTCATGGGCGTGTTCGGCGGCGGGGCAGCCCTCGCCGGCTTGGCGGGTGTGATCGGCGGCAATGCCTTCGTCACCGAGCCGGGCATGGCGGCCACGGTGGGCTCGGTGATTTTCGTGGTGGTGGTTGTGGGCGGCATGGGCTCGCTGGCTGGGGCTTTTCTCGCGTCGCTCTTGATCGGCACGATCCAGACCTTTGCGGTCGGCATCGACACCTCTCTGGTGTCGATCTTGTCTGCCCTGGGCTGGCAAGTCGGGCCAGGTGCGCCGGGCTACGCCCTGTGGAAGCTCAAGGTCAGCCAGGTGGCGCCCGTGCTGCCTTACGTGTTCTTGGTGCTTATCTTGATCTTCCGGCCTAAGGGTCTTCTGGGAAACCGGGAGGAGTAACCGCATGGCCAACACCTACTATGAGTTCAAGCCCTACAACGTCGGCCGCTGGGTGGTCTGGGGCCTGTATGCCTTGATCCTGGCATTCGCGCCCCTGGTCTTCACCAGTTCGTTGTCGCACACGATGCTCAGCCAAATGGGCATCGCGATCATCGTCTGCCTGTCCTACAACATGTTGTTGGGGCAGGGCGGCATGCTCAGCTTCGGGCATGCGGTCTACTCGGGGATGGGCGCCTTCCTGGCGATGCACACGCTGAACCTGGTGACCAAGGGCCAACTGCCACTGCCAGTGAGCCTGCTTCCCTTGGTGGGGGGCGTCGCCGCGATGCTGTTTGCGGTGGTGCTGGGCTGGGTGACCACCAAAAAGTCGGCCACCACCTTTGCCATGATCACCCTGGGCGTTGGCGAACTGGTCTGGGCCTCGGCACTGATGTTTCCCGAGTTCTTTGGTGGCGAGGGCGGCGTTTCTGGCAACCGAGTCACCGGGTCCAAGCCCTGGGGCATTACCTTCGGGCCTCAGGTGCAGCTTTACTACCTGATCGCCCTCTACACCTTCGTGTGTACCGCGGCCATGTTCGCCTTCACACGCACCCCCCTGGGCCGCATGCTCAATGCGGTGCGGGACAACCCGGAGCGGGTGGAGTTTGTCGGCTACAACACCCAGGTAGTGCGCTACATAGCCTTCCTGGTGGCGGCCTTCTTCGCCGGCGTCGGCGGCGGCCTGGCGGCTTTGAACTTTGAGATCGTCACCGCCGAGGTGGTGGGCGGGCAGCGCTCGGGCGCCTATCTGCTGTTTACCTTCCTGGGCGGGGCCACCTTCTTCTTCGGACCCATCATCGGCGCGGTGTTGATGGTGCTGGCTTTTGTACTGCTGTCCGAGTTCACCAAGGCCTGGCTGCTGTACCTCGGCTTGACCTTCCTGTTCATGGTGATGTTCGCCCCCGGCGGTATTGCCAGCCTGGTGATGATGAACCTGCGGGTGGCTGCCTTCGGCCGGCTGCGCGAGTTGTGGGTCAGCTACTTGGGCCTGGGCGTGACCGCGCTGTCGGCCCTGGCGGGAGCAGGCGCCATGATCGAGATGGTCTACCACCTCAAGCTCAATGCTGCGCTCGGCCCCGAGCTGCGCTTCATGGGGGTGCCCCTCAATGCGCAGAGCGTGGACAGTTGGTTCGGCGCCGGCTTCGTGCTGGTGACCGGCATCCTACTTTTCGAGCTGGCCCGTCGCCAATATGTCCGTCAGTGGGGCGAGACGCAGGAGTTCATCGAGAAAGAGATCAAGCGGCGGGAGATGTTGATATGAGCGCCCATACTTTCGCCCTGGAACTCAAGGACCTACACAAGAGTTTTGGCAAGACCGAGATCATTCGCGGTGCCAACCTGCAGGTGCGCGCGGGCGAGCGGGTGGCGGTGATCGGGCCCAATGGCGCGGGCAAGTCCACCCTGTTCAACCTGATCAGCGGCCGCTTCGAGCCCACCAGCGGCGAAGTGCGACTCAACGGCCAGCGCATTGACGGCAAGAAGCCGTATGAAATCAACCGACTGGGGCTCTCCCGCAGCTTCCAGATCACCAATATCTTCCCCAAGCTTAGTGTCTTCGAGAACCTGCGCTGCGGGGTGCTGTGGAGCCTGGGTTACCGCTACACCTTCCTCAAGTTCCTGGCCAATCTGGAAGATGCCAACGACCGCGCCGAAGCCTTGATGGAGATGATCCGACTGGACAGAAAGCGCGACATCCTGGCGATGAACCTCACCTACGCTGAGCAACGGGCGCTGGAGATCGGCATCACCATCGCGGGCGGTGCGGGAGTCATCTTGCTGGACGAACCCACTGCTGGCATGAGCAAGAGCGAAACCACCCGCTTCATTCACCTCATTCGCGAGGTGACCGAAGGCAAGACCCTGCTCACGGTGGAACACGACATGGGCGTGGTCTTCGGCCTGGCCGACCGCATTGCGGTGGTGGTGTACGGCGAGGTCATTGCTTTTGACACACCGGAGAAGGTTCGTGCCGACCCCCGGGTGCAGGAAGCCTATCTGGGCTCGGTCGTCGCCGCCCAACAAGCTGGGGAGGGCCACTGACCATGCTGCGTGTCGACAACCTTCACGCCTTCTACGGCAAGAGCCATGTGCTGCATGGCGTGACCTTTGCTGTGGGCGAGGGCGAGATCGTGGCCCTTCTCGGGCGCAACGGGTCGGGGCGGTCCACCACCGCAAAGGCCGTCATGGGCATGGTCGACTGCGAGGGCTCCATCGTCTGGAAGGGCCAAGAGATCGTCGGCAAGAAGCCCTACCAGATCGCCCACCTGGGGCTGGGCTATGTGCCCGAGAACCGCGACATCTTCCCCAAACTCACCGTGCGCCAGAACCTGATGCTGGGGCAAAAGGAGGCCGGCAAGGTCGGCCGCTGGGATTTTGACGACATGTTCCGCCTGTTCCCGCGCCTTAAGGAGCGGGAGCACACCGAGGCGGGTGTGCTCTCTGGCGGCGAGCAGCAGATGCTGACCCTGTGCCGCACCTTGATGGGCGACCCGGACCTCATCATCATCGATGAGCCCACCGAGGGCCTCGCGCCCAAGATCGTGGAGCTGGTGGCCGAATACCTGCAGGCGCTCAAAAGCCGTGGCGTGTCGGTGCTGCTCATTGAGCAAAAGCTCACCATTGCGATGCGCATCTCCGACCGG
>JACCED010202201.1_pt1 | contig 12695 bp, 9 predicted proteins | sample 7455021 | NCBI WGS metagenome assembly JACCED01 (sample SAMN15323456, study PRJNA562643) | freshwater metagenome | isolation source: river surface water | place: USA:Blue River Watershed | collected 2017-08-19
AGGCCGAGAATCAAAGGATTATGTATGCAAGATCAGCTCCCGCAACTGGATGCCACTGAGCATCACTCGGGTAACGTGGACAGGGCAGTGGTTCATGAACCACCGCTTTGTGTAGAGCGCAGGCAGGTGGAGAGGTTGGAGGATGAAATGAAGGCTATGCCACAAGTTCAGTTCCTCACTGACCATCACCTGTTCGCAGGGTGCTACTACCGCAGCATCCTAGTCCCGGCAGGGTGCGCCCTGACCGGGGCGGTACACCTGCATGCCAACATACTCTGCCTCGTTCGCGGTAAAGCCTACATCCTCAATGGCCCTGAGCCCCAGCTTGTGGAGGCCCCGTGGTGCGGGGTCGGCCCAGCGGGCACAAAGAGGGTGGGGCTAGCAATCGAGGATTGCGTGTTCCTGTCGGCCTTGGCAACACCTCACACCGAGGTAGCCAAGATCGAACAGGAGAACGTAGTCGCTACCTACAAGGAATACGACGAAAGGAAACAGTATGAGCTTTTCTGTAACGAGCGCAGTGATCGCAGGGGTGGGTATGATCGGGAACGCACAGAACGCCCGCATTCAGGGAGGGGCCAGCCGCAAGGCATCCGAGGAACAGACCAAGCAGAGCAAGGCTAAGCAGGAGGAACTTAACGCTAACTCCGAGCTGGCCCGCGCTTTGCAGAAAATAAACAACGACCGAGTAATGCGGGCAGCGGATAAGACCTATGCGGCAGCAGCAACAAACCTTAGCCGCAATCGGGCCGCTGTCCAGACCAGCAACATCATGACGCAGATTGCGCAGGCCGAGGCGGCAGGCGCATACAGCGCTAACGTGGCGAGCAAGGGGATCGGGGGTGGTAGCGTGGAGGTCATCGAGAACACGATGGCCCTGCGAGACTCCCTCAAGAACCAGCTTACCAAGGACGCTCAAGCGCAGGCGGACTACGACGCAGTGCAGACGCTAGCAGGGATCATCCCAGCCGCGTGGCAACAGCAGGACATGACAGTGCTGAGTGGCAACCAAAGCCAAGCCGCAGCCATCCCGCAGGTTACGCAGGGCTTCAACTACGCATCGGCGCTAGCTGGAAGCAAGGACTTGATGGGCATGCTGGCGAACCTGACTAGCCCGGCTAGCAAGCAAGCGGCAGTGCAGTACCCAGACATGCAAGGGCCGATGATAGCAGGCCCGCAAGCTGGTTCTCTTGGAACCGGGCGCTACGGCCTGAACGACTTTTCCACCCCGACGTTCTTCACGTCAATCAGCGATCTTTAAGGAGGGCCTATGGCCTGGAATGGATACAGTGAGAAGGGCCAAGGCTCCGAGGAACGAGGCCCCGGTACGTTTACCTTTGCCCCACCTGCCACCCCGCAGGCGCAGGGCAGCACCGCCGTTATGGCGAAGGCGGGCTATCAGACCGTGCAATCGGTTGGTGGCCTGTCCACATACAACGAGCAGGGAGACAAGACTGCCGCCGCACTGTTCGGCTTTGCTGAGACAATGCTCAAGCCTGTGGCGCAGGAGGTCGCAGCCCGCAAGTTCTTGGAGGGGCAGCAGCGTGCAGCCAGCGGCGAGGCCCTCACGCAGATCGTGAATGAGCAGCCGTGGTACAGCAAAATCTTCGGCCCTAGCTCCGCAGTAGAAGGTGCGCGGCAGTACAGCCTTGACGCCCAAGCTGCCAAGTTCGACGCGGCTGTGCAGAACGCTATGCCCACGCTCCGCAACACCAGCCCGGACGAACTCCCCGGCATCATCCAGAAAATGAGCAAGGAGTTTGAGACTGGCGACCAGACGACTGACGCTCAGTTGGGCCTGCGCCTCACCAAGGTGCTGCCTAACCTGATCCAAGCGCACACACGGGAATACTACAAGGCCCAGCAGGAGCATGCGTATAACCAGCGCTTCGACGCTACCCAGCAGAACGCCACCGCGTTGCAGATTACATCACAAAACGCAATGGCCTCAGACGACGACAAGCAACTGCGGCAGGCGAACTTCCTGCAAGGGTTCGTGCTGCCAGCTGGCGTTGACCCCGAGAGTCACAAGCAGTTCATCCAAACCTCGCTGACCTCACTGGCCGAGGCGGGGAAGTTCCATGCTGTGAACCTCGCCATTAACAGCGGGGTGATGCAATCCCTGTCCCCTGAGAAGCGGCTACAGGTTGAGCGGGCCATCACCCAGTTCAAGAAGCAGCACGCCGCAGACGCCCGTGACAGCTACGCCAAGGACTTTGCGGAGGTCTATGACCGTGCCCGCAATGACCCAGAGTACAGCGCCGAGAATGTGATGCAGGACTACGACGATCTCAACGCCAGGTACGCCCGCCTTAGCGGCAACGACCAGCCCTTAGTGTCAGGCACTACCAGAGCCACCACTGCGCAATCAGCCCTCGCTGCGTACTGGCAACGTGTACGACAAGGGGAGGCCCTACAGGCCAAGCTCGCGGAAGAACTTGCGCGCCAAGGCAATGTGGCAGAGGCACAGGAAGTCATGGACGCTGCCATTGGAACGGCCTTCAAGACGAACGGGTACGCTGGCGCTAAAGCCTCGCCTGAGTTCAAGGACAAGGACGTTGACCGTCTGTTCCTGAAACAGTGGAACGTGACAGACGCTGATGGTAACGTGGACTGGAAGGCCCGCGCCGAACTGCTCAAGCATCATGGTGCCTTCAAGGGTGACGGTGTGGGTGACATTGTGCCCGCCGCTGTCAAGGTGGAGCTGGCCCGCATGGTCAACTCCCAAGGCCAGAGCCTCAACAACAACTTCATCCAAGCCTACGGTATCTTCCGGGACTTGACTGCTAACCGGGCAGACCTCGCAGGGCAAGCAGCAGCAAGGGCAGTGTTCGGTAGCAAGGAGTTCACGGTGCTTGATACGTTCCGTCGCGAGACGCAGGGCAAAGACATGACCAACCCAGGCATCCTAGCAGCGGCTCATGCCATTGCCCGCGATCCGCTCTACAATCCGACAGAGCGATTCACGGAGAAGGAGGCCCCGGTGGTTGACACGTTCCTACAGCGCGAGTTGTGGGGCAAGTCGGCCAAGGCTGGTGAGTCCCTGTCCGGGCAGCAGAAGGGTACATGGTGGAAGTTTGGCAGCACGCCTGATAAGATCGCCCCTAGTGCGCAGGCGCTGTTCAAGTCGAGTATGGCTGGGCATTACCGCATGATGGTCAACCGGGGCGTGCCACAAGAGGACGCGCTGGCCTCGTCTTCGCAGTACGCATTGAACGATGTGGAAATGCTGGGCGGGTATGGCTGGAGTCGGCAGGGCCGCGAGGTGGACATGCTCACTAGCATCAAGCGGGCGTACCCTGACAAGTACGTCGACAAGGGTATGCTGGCAGACGCCGTGAACAGCCTGATCGCTGACGTGCACAAGCGCAACAGCCCTGGCGAATTGGCCGATGTGCAGATCGTGATGGCCCCGGACGACAAGGACGGTAAGCAGAACCTGATCGTCACTACGCGCAATGATGACGGCACCTACATGATGCCCGTTTACATCAACTCGGATATGCTCTACCAGCAGATTCTGACCCGTGAGAAGGCCAAGGTTAATGAAAGCAAGGGTGCTGCATTCGGCCCTGACATTACCTTCAAGCCCGCCGAGGGAGCACCTGGTAACTACGCATCCAAAGAAGAATGGAGGCGCTACCGGGAGCTTCAAAAAACGCAAACTAAATAAGGAGTAAGCAACATGGCACAAGCCCCAAGTTCATACAAAGACCCAGCATGGGACGCTGCTGAGGAAGCGGCAGCAAAGCGTACCGGTGTCCCGAAGGAGGTGCTTAGTGCCATCCGCTTGCATGGCGAGAAGTCCAACGCGGATGAAGTGAGCCCGGTGGGTGCGCGAGGTGTGTACCAGTTCATGCCTAAGACCGAGCGCCTGTTCTTCGAGAAGTACGGCGTTAGCGCCTACAGCAACGACCCCGCTGAGCAGGCGACTGCGGCAGCCTATCACCTCAAGGAGTCCTACAGCCGCACCAAGGATTGGGGCCGTGCGGCGGCGGGGTACAACGGCGGCATGGCTGGCGAGAAGAACCCACGCTTCACCAAGGAAACCTCTGATTACTACGACCGCGTTACCGCTGCGTTGCCAGAGGGTATCCGCACCCGCATCCCCGGACTGGGTAAGCCGCAACGTGCTCTGGCACAGAACGAGGGAACCGGCGTGCCACTGGCGCAGCCGGTGTCTTGGGAGGACGCATGGGCAGGCCGTGCTCCCGACTTCGCTGCCGTCAGCATCGACGGTGCTCCCGCTGGCCGCGCTCCCGCTGCTGTGGGTACTGCGGCGGCGTTCGCTCCTAACTTCCCGGTAGAGGCTTCTCCGCTTGTGCCACTGGCACAGGCTACCCAAGCTGCTCAAGAAGCAAAGGAAGCAAAGCGCCAAGAGCAGAAACGCTGGGGCGATGACCGCAGCACCACATGGTGCGCCGCCAAGAGCATGGCCCTGACGCCAACGGCTAACGCCATTGCTCATGTCTATTCCATTGGTGAGTTGCGCGACGAAGCGTACATCGCACGCCGCAAGGCCGACCCGCTACAAGTTTACAGCTACGTGGAGAACCCTACCGCTGACGAGAAGGACTTGCTGGCTAGCACACAGTCCGACACGGACTTGGCACTGGCCCTCACCAAGATCAACACTGACCGTGAGGATCGGGGCGTTATGGCTAACGTGTCCGGTACTGAGCAGTACCTCATGGGAACTCTTGGCTCGCTGGCTGACCCTGTAGGCTGGGCCGCTGGCTTCGGGGTCATGAAAGCCTTTCAGATCGCTGGCATTGGTGCCACGGCCCTGATGGCTGCTGGGCGACCGGTCGCGGCTGGGGCCTCCCTGATGGCCGAGAACGCCCTTGGCAACGTCCTTAGCGAGGCTGGGTTACAGGCGTTGGGGGAGCACCGGAGCGTGGACGATTACGCAATGAGCGCCTTGGCTGGGGCGGGCCTGTCGGTTCCGTTCCTACCCGGCACCGTCCGAGCCGCGCACAACAGCGCGGTGCTAAATGCTGCGCGGGAATCCTACAACCGGCAGGCTCCGTTCTTCAAGCAGGCCAGCGACGAGCTAGGTGTCTCCGCAACGCCGGAGACTATCCGGGAGCGGGCCGCTGTGTTGGAGTCTGAGGCCCACACGGCTGAGGCGCAGCAGCGCATGGTGGCCCCCGGCCCGAGCCGCAAGATCGACGCCCCCGACACTGAGACGATGTTGGCGCGAGAGGCGGAAACCACTCCTGAGCCGGGTGTGGCTGGGTCGGAAGTACCACGCGCCAATGGGGATGAAAGTCCTCACTTCAACTCGGACACCAAGGCCGTTGCTGACATGCAGCTAGAGGACAAGGTAGCACGGTACGGTGTGACCCGCACTGCCGATGAACTCCGGGCTCTACCTGCGGGCACCCACTTGGGCAGTGACGTAGCGAACTCCGCTGCGTTCAAGGAGGTGGCCGGTATCGTGGAAACCCTGCGTGCTAAGTACGCTCCCGACCTAGCCATCCACCTGCAACGCGGAGACGAGAAGAGCCTCGGGACTATGGATGGTGGGGCAACTTCGGCAGGCCCAGGCAAGCACATCATCCTGCTCAAGCCCGGTGAGCAGCTACAGCCTACGGCGATACACGAACTCGGGCATGCAGTGTTCGAGCATTACGCTGCGCGCCTGCCTGATGACCTGCGTGGCCGGATGGTGCAAGACTGGCGCAAGTGGATGGACTCATTCCTCAAGGATGAACCAGCTACTGATGTAGCCCGTCGCCGCATGGGCGCAAGCCGTGCTAGCTCTAACAGCGCGCTGGGCCAAGCTGTGCGCGGCGAGCTTCCCGGCAGCTTGCGGCAGGCCCTGATGGATGTGTGGCCGGACAACCCCGAGAAGGGCCGGGCATACATTGGGTACTTCACCAAGTTTGACGAGTACGCAGCGGAGCAATTCCTCAAGCGTGCCGAGCAGGACTTGGCCGAAGCCGTAGCGGCGGGCCGCCCACTCACCCCAGCCCAGCGACTGCTTGAGCATTTCCGTGCGTTGATTAAGTCCCTCAAGGGTATCTTTGATGACATGCGCAAGGCTGGGCACCTGAACGCCAGCGATGGGTTTGTGGAGTTCTTGGATAAGGCAGCCAAGGGTGAGTTGCAAGGGGCGCAAGGAGTTGAGCAAGGCCGCATGGCTTTCAGCGGCACTCCGCAGAGCACGGTGCTGGACGCCATCGACGCTAAGTACGGCACGGACACCATCGACACCTCGGATGTGGCTGGACGTATGCGCCAGAAGTACATCAAGAAGCTCCGCAAGGATGCCGAAGCATGGCTTGCCGCTAACCCGCAAGACCCCGCCCGTCTCAAGACGATGATGGACAATAAGCTCTTTGACTTCTCCACACCGGGACACGTACTCGCTGCGAGTGACGACCCGCTGGCGAAGATGTACGCTGCGCTGGTGGTGGAGGACGCCATGGGCGCAGGCGGTCGGCATGACACAGCGAGTATCCGCAAGTTCATGGTAAGCCAGTCACTGATTGGCTCCAGCGTCATCGACTACGACCGCGAACTCTCAGCATGGGCCACGGGCCAGCGGGGCTGGGCGCGCAGCGTAGCGGACTCGCTGACTAAGGGGGAGTTGCAGGACAAGTTCAACAAGGCTGTGTTCATGGAGATTGAGAACCGCCTGCATCAACGGCCATCGTCGCAAGACGGTAACGTGATCCGTGCAGCGGACAGTGTGCAGAGCGCTATGGAGCGCATGCGGCTGGCTCAAGTGGACAACAAGACAGCGGGCTGGGGCGCACTGCCCACTACCTCAGTAGGCTACCTGCCACACAGGTTCAATGCCGCCGCGCTCATGGCTATGGAACCAGAGGCCCAGCGCGCTCTAGTGGATGTACTGCGTGGGCAGCTCATTGACCTCAACGGGTTTGATGAAGCCTTTGCTGACCGCATCGCCAAGGTCTATGTGCAGCACGCCCGTACTAACGCCAATGCTGGGCATGAAATCCCCGGCAACATGCACGACCCGGCTGCTGCCCACTACGTTGAGGAAGCAATGCGGGCGCAAGGTATGACCCGTGACGAAATCCAGCAGTACGCTAACAAGCTGCGCGCTGGTGCCATGAGTCATACCAAGAAGAGGCTCAAGCTCGACCTGTCCGCCGAGTACGCACCCGGTAAGCAGATGATGGAACTGTACCACACGGACATTCCTTCGCTGCTCAAGGGGCAAGCAGAGCGGGTCGGTGGCGAGGTTGCCCTCACCCAGTCAGGGATCATGGGATCGGCTGGCCTCAAGATGATTGAGGATGCGCTGACCTTCAAGCCTGCGGGCATGCCGCCAGAAGCGCACAAGAAGATGATGGAAGCGTTCCAGCAGACGGCTGCGGAAATGCTGGATCGTCCTTGGCGCAACGAGAGTGGGCAGGTTCAATGGGCCAACCGGGCAATGCAGGCTAACACCCTGAGCAGCCTGGGCGGCATGGGCTTCGCCCAGTTGCAGGAAGGTGTGAACATTGGCCTTACCCTTGGCGTAGGCCACGCAATGCGTTCGCTGGCCTCGGTGCCTCAACTCATTGGCGAAATCAAGCGCATGGCTAAGGGTGAGCAGGTGGAGAATAGCATCCTGCACAGCATGGAGCAATTCGGTGGTGGTGGCGAGTTCGGCATGGCTGGCTACAAGATGGTACTCAAGCTGGATGACCCCAGCAAGGTACACACCGCTGTGGGGCAGGACGGCATCAACATGCTTGACCGTGGCTTACGCCTCGGCGCACGTGCCATGAGCGTGGTGTCCTTTCATCGTATGGCTACGGCTGTCCAAGTACGGAGCGCGGCTCTGGAGATTACGAGCAAGGCCCTGCGGTACATCAAGGAAGGCACTGACGACAAGGCGCTGGCGGACATGGGGTTTACTCCAGAAGTCCGTGCCGCTGTGAAGGCAGACATTGACAATGCGGTGGTATGGGATGGGGACTCTATCAAGAGCTTTGACATTACCAAGATCACCGACACTGAGGCTGCTAGTGCATTCGTTACGGCGGTGCACCGTGGTTCCCGTCAGATCATTCAGGGTTCGTTCGTGGGCGAGAAGCACCGCTGGCAGCATACCATGCTGGGGCGTATGGCTACTCAATTCCGCACGTTCCCGCTGGTCGCTATGGAGAAGCAACTGGGGCGCAACCGCGCTACCCACGGGGCTGCTGCTGTGCTTGGCATGGTGCTTGCCGCCCTCCCGTTCGTGATGGTTATCCAAGCTGGCCGCGTGCTGCTGGGCTCCATCGGGCGTGAGGACTCCGACAAGTACATTGACGAGCGCATGAGCCCCGAAGCTCTTACCAGAGCTAGCATGAACTACATCGGCGTGCTGGGCTTGATCCCTGACGTTGTGAACGGGCTGACGACAATGCTTCCTGACGAGGTTGACCAAGCCTTGGGTGGGGCTGCTGGTGGGCGCCAAGGGCAGAAGGGCTTGAGCGCTGTAGTCCCCATAGTAGGGTGGGGCGACAAGGTAGTACGTGCTGCAACAAACGAGGGTGCTAAGAAGGTGTCTCCGCTTCTGTCGGTAACGCCACTGAACAACACCCCGCTGCTTGCGCCGCTGACGAACCTTCTGCGGGATTCCGCGCAATGATAGGGCTGGCCCTTCGGGGCTAGCTTCCTGTCAATATATAGAATAACCAACTTTTCAAAGGAGATACGATGGCCCTGTACGCCACTAATCGTTTCCCCGGTGACGGCACAACGACCTCCTACGAATTCAACTTCGTGGGCAAGTACATTGCCCGCACCCATGTGAAGGTTTACCAAGAAGATAACGCGACCAAGGTGCGAACCTATGTCTCGATCAACGACAGTAACTTTCTGAATGACACTACGCTGCGTAGCCTTCCGGTTACGCCAGCGGGGCAGACCCTCGTTATCTACCGGGACACGCCTAAGCCTCCCATTGTGGACTTCGTTAATGGCTCCCGCTTCACTGAGTACAACTTGGACTTGGTGGCGCGGCAGGGCCTGTTCGTCGCTATGGAGGCGCTAGACGCTGGTGGCAGCGACGTACGCCAAGCCCTGCTGGAAACTGTAGCTGCTGTCGTTGACCTAGAGACTGCTGCCGCAGCTTCTGCGGCAATAGCATCCACGCGTGCGGACGAAGTTGCACGGCGCAACTTAGGCTCACGTGCGTCTCCGCCTACCACTGACGACCACGGGGAGCCTCTGCTCACTGGCGCGCTGTATTGGGACACGTCATTGTCTGGAGTGCGCTCGTGGAACGGTAGCACATGGGTTACGTTGCCTGCGGCCACAAAAGCAGCAGTTGGCCTTGCGAATGTTGACAACACCAGCGATGCAAGCAAACCAATCAGCACCGCCACCCAAACAGCCCTGAACGGCAAAGCCAACACAGCGCACACCCACGCGGTTGCGAACGTGACGGGACTTCAAGCCGCTCTGGATGGGAAGGTGAATACCACAGGCGATCAGAGCATCGCCGGTGTCAAGAACTTCAGTACAACTCTCAAGGCCTCCGGGGGCATCGTCATACCTACCCCCGGAGGCGAGCGCCAGGTTGGGTGGCAGTTTTCTGGCCGTGCGGTGTACTTCTTCGGAAGGTCTTCCGACTCTCTTGTCGGCCTCTTCGACTCAGTGGGCGGTTTACGGGCTATATTCGATGCGTCTAACAACTTCACCGCGGGCGGCAGCATCACCGCTTACTCGGACATTCGGCTCAAGACTGACCTGACCAAGATCACTGATGCTCTCTCGAAAGTCTCCCGTCTGAATGGCTACACCTACACCCGCAAGGACACGGGTGCGCGTCAGACCGGAGTTGTGGCCCAGGAGGTGCAGGAGGTGCTTCCAGAAGCCGTCGTCGACAACGGTGAACACCTCGCGGTGGCCTACGGGAACCTCGTGGGCCTACTGATCGAAGCCATCAAGGAACTCAAGTCCGAGGTGGATCAACTGAAAGGAAAGTAATGGCAATCAAATCCTCGGGTTCGTTGGCCTTCTCGGACATACGCAATGAGTTCGGGGGCCTACACCAGCCTCCCTCGGAAATTACTACCGGGGTGGGTACTGGGTTCCTAACGGCTGGGCCGGGAACAACAATATCCCAGCCAGCGGAACCATAAGGTTCAGCGATTTCTACGGAGCAGCCAGCATCACCATCGTCCCCAAGTAAAAAAAAAAAACCAAAGGAACCTATGAACGACAAGCTCACCGACTTGGTGCAAGCAACACCCCCGGTGGGCATCAACATGATGCTGCTCGGGGGCATCCCTCTGGCCCAGTGGGTCATCATCCTGAACTTTATTTACATCGCGCTGCTGCTTAGTTACAAGCTGTGGCGTATCTGGAAGGAGCACCGCAATGGCAGCAAGTGACTATAGACGCAGCGAGGTTACATAATGTCCACGGCGACTTCTGAACTACTTAAAGAACTGCACCACGCCACCGCCCTAGGCTTGCTTGACATCATCAAGAACGGTGTCCCTGTATTTGACAAGGAGGGCAACGAGATTGGCACACGGCGAGCAATCGCAGCGGAGTATTCTGCCGCTATCGCCTTCCTAGCCAAGAACGAAATTACCGCGAACCTTGATGACAGCGATGCCACCAAGGCCCTGCGGGAAGCGCTGGAAGCGCGGCGCAAGAAGGCCAAGCCTGTCATGCCTGACTTCCTATCTGACGGAGGTATGCACTAAATGGCCCGCGAATCTTCGAGCGAAGCCCTAATCAGATGGCAGAAGCTGTGGATGCTCCAAAGCCACTACAGCGAGTTCCTCCCGTTCTTGCATGATGTGATGGCCCTGTTGGGCTTCTCTGTCTCGGAGATTCAGGAGGACATTGCCAAGTTCATCGCTTACGGCCCGCACTACCTGATGGTGAAGGCCCAGCGGGGTCAGGCTAAGACCAGTATTGCTGCGGCGTACTGCGTCTGGTGCCTGATCCACAACCCCAAGTTTCGTATCCTCATTGTGTCTGCCGGTGGCTCCCAAGCCTCGGACATTAGCACGCTGATTATCCGAATCATCATGAACATGGATGAACTGGAGTGCCTGCGCCCTGACCTGCGCAACGGCGACCGTAGCTCAGTGGAGCACTTCGACGTACACTACACCCTCAAGGGCGTGGACAAGTCCCCATCGGTCAAGTGCTTGGGTATCACTGCTAACTTGCAGGGCAACCGTGCTGACTTGATCCTAGCAGACGATAAACAATAATGTCGTCTATAAACTGATTGAAGTCGGTGGAACTCTCACAGGACAACTGGAGACAATACCGAGCCGAGCGTAATCGCAGGCGTAACGACTATCCCGGAAGGGAGTACGGGCAAGTGCCCGGAAGCATTCAGGCCGCAAGGCAAGATATAGTCTGATCTGCATGGTGACATGCAGCACCTACAACAAAGGAGTGGCAAACATGCCCAAAGGAATTTACACAAGAACCAAACCCGCAGCCAATCGCAAGTATGAACCCGGAAACGAGTACGACACACCGTGCGGACGGCTGCGCATCCACGCCGTGTTCCCTAAAGGACACAACGGGGCCAGCAATGCGCGCGGCATCGTTGAGTTCGTTGGCACAGGCTACACCACCAACTGCCAGCTTTCCAACATCCCAGCAGGGAAAGTGAAAGACCGCAGACTCCCGACAGTGTACGGGGTGGGGTACCTGGACATGGAAGGCACTTTGCCCTCGCGTGGGCACGCTCTGCGGAATGTCTATGACCTGTGGGCCAACATGCTCAAACGGTGCTACCATGACCGCACAGGGGCCACTGTTGACCCCCGCTGGCACAGCTTCCGCTGCTTCCTGGACACAATCCACAAGGTGCCAGGCTTCGCGGCGTGGGAGCAGGACACGAGTATGCACCTTGACAAGGACATTCGAGTGCCCGGTAATCTTGTGTACTCGGTAGAGACATGCACGTTCGTTTCAGCAGCGGAGAACGTGCAGGATTGTCTCAAACGTAGGTGGGCTAAGGCGTAACGTCCTTAGCTTAACACATTGGTTGAATCCGCTAAGAACTCTGCCACCGCTGTCATGAGGGCGCAGCTTCTGCACCTGACCCTTGACTTCACATCCATCTGCTCGACTGGCCGGATCATCTGGCTGGGCACACCACAGTCCCAGGAGTCCATCTACATGACCCTGCCGGGGCGTGGTGTAACTGTGCGGGTTTGGCCCGGTCGTTATCCCACTCAGGCCCAGCTTGAGAACTACGGCGAAGAACTAGCCCCGCTGCTCAAGCGCAGGATGCAGGCTGACCATTCGCTGATGTTCGGCGGCGGGCTGACTAGCGACCAAGGCAAGCCTATCGAGAAGGAAGGCACGGGCTGGCTGGATGAAGCCAACCTGCAACAGAAGGAGCTTGACCAAGGCGAAAGCTGGTTCCAGCTCCAGCACATGCTGAACACCAAGCTCGCTGACGCCCTGCGTTTCCCCATCAAGCTCAACCGCTGTGTGGTGCTGGACGTTACTGACAAGGCACCCATCGTGGTTACGCGCTCCGCTAACCCCGGAGACTGCGAGGACTACAACTGTCACGGCTTTGGCTTCAAGCTCCGTAGGGCTACTCTATCCGCCGAAGTTGCCAGCCTCGCCCAGATCGTCGCCTACGTCGATCCTGCCGGTGGCGGCGTCAACGCGGACGAGACAGCCTACGCTGTGACCGCCTTCATGAACGGTAACGTGTTCCTGCTGGAGGTAGGGGGTGTGCCCGGTGGCTA